>ERZ779737.1722-NODE-1722-length-16209-cov-3.977281_pt1 | contig 16209 bp, 15 predicted proteins | sample MGYA00511889_ERZ779737 | MGnify/ENA primary metagenome ERZ779737 (study PRJEB29588, sample SAMEA2163575) | human gut metagenome | biome: human gut; feature: human-associated habitat; material: faeces | place: Denmark | collected 2008/2010 ...
CGCTCTTCCGATCTGCCATCTGTCAGCGAAAAATACCATTTGTCCAATGGTTTTCCACGTCGTGCCCGGATTCCCATACCAATCGTCAGATAATTTTCCGTCTCTTCCCGTTTAAATTCCAGATACAGATAGCCGGTACGTTCTTCCCGTCCATCATCCTCTTCCAACAGATAACTGCTCATCTTTCGGTCTCTTGAACCAAACGGATCAAGACGTTCCGGACTCATGTTTCCATCCAATAAAAGCGGAACCACACTCTGCATCGTTACGGATTTACCGGATCCGTTGGAGCCTCTCAGCAGCATCCGGCCTTTTACAAACGGAAATTCCTGCTCGTCATAATACCAGAAATTAATTAATCCTATCTTGCTCGCCTGCCACCTACTGCTCATTTTTCTGTCCTCCTGTAAAATCCTTTGGATACCGGCCCTGCAGCTTTCCGGCTGCCGGGTAGATTTCCACCTGATGTGCCGGTCTGTCCCGCTTTATAAACATCCATAATTCCATGGCAGACATTACCGTGCTGATAAACTCACTGTCCGGCATCTCCCTGTAATTCTTGGAAAATCCCTGTCCATGCTGTTGTCGGACACTCTGTATCATCTGTTCAAAAGACACCATGTCCACAATGCAAATCTCATCCTTTTGTACTTTCCATTCTTTTTGTTCTATCCGTGTCCTGATTTCTGACAGGCACAAAAGGATAATATCGGAAAGCACATTGTTTCCCGGAAATGCATTTCCCATCCGACCGTCATCCTGCAGCATTACATAGGCGCTTCCTCTGTGAATATGCACATGGCAGTCAAAATTCTGTTCAAGGTCTTCGGTAAGACGTCGACCATAATATTTCAGGTACTCAAAATCTTCTTCCGATCCATCCCTGCGATACATGCCGGGTGCAAATAACAAGCGCTTATACACACGATGTCTTCTTGCAATTCCCCGGTCCTCATCCATCGCAAACCAGTCACTCTCCAAAAAATCTTCCGGTCTTCCATAATCCGTAATATCCTTGGAAAAATTGCGCATAAAATAACGCGATGCTCCGGTGTTTTCATACAGCACTTCCCCTGTCGCATCTTCCATAAAAGCATCATCCGCTCCATCTGTAATGCTGACAATTCCCTGTGTCACTGCATAGCGTAAAACTTTGATCAGCCTTCTCCGGCTCGTATATACGGTCCAATCGACCGGCTCTCCCGGCATATTTGCAGAAATATACTCGGTAAGCTGCGATAAAATAAATTGTTCCTGCGTATCTTTTTCTTCCAGGAACATAAGCAAAATACAAAAGAATGCATATTCTTCTTTCGAAGAAAAATCCTGGATTCCCATAAAAGTCTCCGGAATCACCGGAATCTTTTCCATTTTCACCATCAACGCATTCTCTGTCACCTGGCATCCCAGCTTGTCAGATGCATACTTACGAATATCACCGATTGCATCTCTCAGCTGGTAATATAACTCTTTATTTTCCGATTTCAACACCCAGCGCTGATTCAACAGTACTTCCAGTTCCTTCATCATGCCTCCTCCTGAAATACAATCGCAAGTTTTGGCATCGTAAAGTTTCCATCCTCACAATGCACTACACAGCGTTCCTCTTTTCGACTCATATCAAGCATATAATGTTGTCCCTCTTCCGTTGTTGCAGCACCTGCCGGATTTTCCATCGCATCGGAAATCCACTTTAACAAAATTTCCCGCACATGAGACTCAATGACCGGCAATGTGGAAAAGTCTATTTTTCCACCGGACTCCAATTCCCGGAGCCTGCGCATATCTTCTCTTTGTTTTTCAATCATCTGCCGTCTTGTTCTTTGCTTTTCTTCTGCAGATTCCCGGATTGCACTGCGGCCGGACTTCTCCCTGTAGGTTCTCACACGCGGTTTCAACATTACTTCAAACGGACTTTCCTCATAAACCCCCTGGTTCATGCTGTCCGTCTCACGGACCAGATCCCCCTTTAAATGATAGGGTCTCTCCAATCCAAAGACCATAGCAGACATCCTGTGTGCCTGCTGCACATCCTCACACTTCAAAAAAAGTTCTGCTACTTTGCGGTATTCTTCCCGCCGATTCGCACCAAACGCATTTTTCTCGCTGAGCTGTGCTGCATATCTTGTAATCCTCCGGATAATTTCATTGGTCGCATCAAAAAGCTTGCCGGCCTCGTTTTCCTCGCCATTCGAAGAGACAAACCAGTCATATATACTCTGAAATCGTCCCTTTGTCTTTTCTTCCAATAATTCCCGTGAGACTTCCACATCCATACGTGGAATCAACAGTTCATACTGCACGATTTTTTCAAACACCTGCTGCTTATTCCCAGCTTCCAATGTTCGCAGGTCTTCCTCGATCACACCGACATTGCGTTGTAATCCTTTAATAAAATTACGCAGATACTCGACAAGACGGTCTTTGAACACCAGAAACTCTTTTGTGTGCATCATTTCTTCTGCCTTCACGCTGTTTAAATCACGGATATAGTCCTGATAATTCTGATTCAGACGCACAAAGTCGTTATTCAGATCATTCCACCAGGTATAAACTTTGTTGATATCTTCCTCCGCCATCTGTGGAAAACGCGCAATATTTATCCGAATCCGTTCCAAAAGCGTCGGCTCCAAAGAAGCCCCCTCGATAAAAAGATTTTCCAACCGTAATACCAGACGTTCAATCTCCACGCTGTATTCCGACATCTGGTACCTGAATTTTTTATTTTTAAACTCTTCAATGGAAGATACTTTTTTCGTATCCTGAATCGTATTCAGATTCTTCCATTCTACAAGCATTGTCAGATCCTGCTGGCACTGCTCCGGCTTATAATCTGCAAAAAACGGATCCTGTACCATCTGGGCATAAACCTCCTCCTGATACAGCCAATAACGAAGTTTTTCGTAATTTTCAAAAAAAATGCGCATAATGCAGCGATACCTGCTGACATTATCCGCATTCAAATATTTTGCTTCAGTAAGTGCTTTGGTTAGCTTGTCTGTTACCTGCACATTGTTCTCCTTTGTGTCTGTTCATTTACCTGAAATAAGAAGCTAACTACGCTTCCCTAATAGGGTTTATTATAGTACACAATCGGAGGACTGACAATGCATAAAAACAATTTTCCTTTTTATTTTCCACAACATTTTTTGTATTTTTTCCCACTTCCGCATGGACATGGATCATTTCTTCCAACCTTCGGTGCTTCTCTTTGATAAGGCATTTCCTTTTGTATGCCCATAAAAGGCTCTCCAAAATATGCATTATTTTCCAGTATTCTTTCCGCCTGTTCACTCAATATATCAATTGTACTTATCACACTCGGATCTTCTGTACGGTCTGCCACATCATCTAAAATATTACAGGCTTTGGTATATTTTTCATTTTCTGCACACGCCATCGCTGTAAGCACATCCAGTTCATTGTTATGTATCTTTAGTTTTCTGGTTACCTGTTCCAATGTCTGTATCTGATCCGCCCCTCTGTGATCAGAAAGTGCATGATATATCATCTCCTGCACAGAGCCTGGCATCGCATATAACGGAGTCTCTGTTTCTACGTCATCTTCTAATTGATCTTTCTGAAATACACCCATAGAAAAAGCATCTTCTCCCGTCATATTCTGATACTCTAATCTTGAATATCCATTGAGCATCGGAAGACGGGTTTCCATAATAAACCTCATTAATATTTTCCATAACCCACACGAATGCAAAAGCGGCAAATCTGTTTCATAGATTCCCATATGTTCAAGCACTGCATGAATTCCATTGCCGCTGCAAATATCCTGATAGCACGCAACAATAAAAGCTTCCATTGCCTCCTGTGGAACCCACAGAAAACTGCGGGCGATTTTCTCCACGCCTTCCCATTGTGGCTCCAGCTCATACAACGGCTGACTATATTTCAACAACTCTTTCTTTGTAAACTGCTTATAAGAAAGATCCGCTGCATATAACATCCTCTGACTCAAAATAGCATCCACATCCAGGCCCGGTACACAGATAAATCTTTCTCCGGTAGATTGCCATGCATGTATTTCATATTTTCCTGCAATCAAACCATTCAGATATACCAGCCGTAAAAACTCCTGCTTTCCTATTTTCATATTCCATTGTTTTTCAAAAATGTCATAGAAAACATTCTGTTCTATCACTGCATATGCAAGCAGAATTTTCCTGAGTTTATCTGAAAAATCCTGCATATTCATAATCTGATTTTTCCAGTCTGCATTCTGGAGATTTTCCAGTCTCTGCTCAAAATCAATTGCCGGGAACAAATATGACGCCTGCGTTTTTTCCGGTATCTGCATGTGCCACAATCCCAAGGCAATTCCCTTTTCAACCGTTTCCGCATTCATCTCATTTTTCTGATTATATTCAAATAATTGGACTTTTTCTATTTCCTGCATATCCGTTTCATTCAATACACAGAAATAATACTCCGGATGTTTCTGGAACATATTCAGAATACGCTCTTCTTTCGACTGATCCGTTACATTTTCTTCGTCAATATACAATGCATATTCCAGATTCTGTAATTCCTCATCACTTAATCTTGCAAGTATTTCCCTGCTCATTTTCCGTGGTGCCATCTTGCAGATTGCACCTTTTTCATCTTCTCCACAAAACTGTCTCCATGCAAATATTTCCATATCAGCCTGTGAGTCCGACTGTTTTGAGATGTAATTTCTATTCTCCGGCACAATTTCATTATAGTATGCCGGCCTGCTTACTGCATGCTTTAGCATCTCTTTTATTTCTTTGTCCATCTGCTGCATCACATATATCTGTTCCAGCTTTTTGCGGTCTTTTTCTGCCAGACGGATATCTGCAAAATGCATTTGTTCCAGTTGTGCATTCACGCTCACCGCATCATAGCTTCCCGAAACCTGTTCTTCTCCCCAGATACCACCGGAATCTTCTACAAAATTGTTTCCTTTGGCTTTCATTAATGTAGCAAAATCTTTTTCATAGTCCTGCAATACTTTTTCAAATACAACTTTGTGACGCCAGTCATCTCCCATGTCGTATACATAGCGGATCCAGTTTTCATGCTCCGCTACAGCTGAAACCGGGAGTTTTTTCTCCATAAAAAACTCAGTGTATGCATCTTTTGAATTTACCACAATTTCAAAACGATTCTGTGGAGCTTCAAAGATGTGCATATGCATATCTTCCCATCCAAAAACCAGCTGTATTACCCGATGCAAATCATAAAAACTCATGTTTTCCGGTACCACTAATCTTCTCCACACCGGCGGGTGTGTATCCTCTATAGTAATTTTTAAAACAATTCCTGACATTCTCTTATCCTTTCCACAATCCAGGTATATTTAATGGCCCTCTCCTTGTTAGTATAGCAAATTTTTATGATACAGAAAACATCTGGATTTATTATTTGTAACCCTCTCCCATATGATAATAAAAAAGGAATTTTTATGTCTTCATCTCTTTTTATTCAAACACTAACCACTCTGCGCCCTGCTGCTGTTGCAAAAATCCAGGGAGACACGGCCAATCCGGTACGCGGATATGCCACTTTCTATAATACTTATACCGGCGATTTCCCACCTCTTTTGTCCAATCGGGGATTCCGGAACTAAAATTGCTCCTACTTTATTTTGACATATACTATTTTTAACAGATCATTTTTTGGATTCGGAATTGTTTTTGTTTCCAGGAAATCATAACTTTCAATCAGCTGGCTTAACTTTTTATAATTATAATTTCTTGGATCAAATCCCGGTACACGCTTGGAAAGTAAGATTCCTATCTCGGACTGGTTAATCCAGCCTGCCTCATCTGACTTCTGTTCAATAATTGTTCTGATTTCATCTCCTATATTTTCCTGCGTAGGAATAAATGGCATATCACATAAGTCCTGCGTTTCCGGATCTGTTGTGTCCTGATTTTCTGACACATCTGCCTCTCCCTGCGCTTTCTCATCAATTGCCTGCTCCTCGACGGCTTCATCTGCTATGCTATTATCTTCAGCCCCACGCTCTTCCTCTTCTTCAGCGAACAGTAAATCTAAATATTTAAACTGTTCGCATGCTGCAACAAGCGATGTCGGTGTTTTTTTCTCCCCCATTCCAATAACCAGCATTCCGGCTTCTCTTAAACGGTTTGCTAACTTTGTGAAATCACTGTCCGATGTTACAAGGCAAAATCCATTTACATTTCCAGAATACAATATGTCCATTGCATCAATAATTATTGCAGAATCAGAAGAATTCTTTCCTTTCACATAATTAAACTGAATTACAGGCGTTAATGCATATGTGCTTAAAACATCTTTCCATGATGATACACTTGGATTTGAGAAATCGCCATAAACACGCTTGTATGTAGGTGTTCCAAACTCATTAACCTCATCCATAATCAATTTAATATATTTTTTTGATACGTTCTCCGCATCAATCAATACCGCTATTTTATCCTGTCTTTTCATAATAACTTTCTCCCTTCAATTTCATTTTAATAATCTCTATGTTCACATACTTTCGAATAAACAAAGAGCTTTGTAGCATTTAATAAATACTAAAATCTGTCAGACAGGTATCCATATGTTTCGTCTGTTTATCCTTATATACAGACACAATTTCCAGACGCAGTGAGGATGTCTCCAACGGTTCATCAAAATCAATTCGATCCGTTCCTACAAACTGATCATGCAACGTATATACCTTGCTGTTCCCGTCCGAATCATAAATGCGGACTTTTTTAATTCGAAGATTTCTATGATAGAGTCCTTCTTCTTTTTTGTAACCGTTACTAATCTCTATTCCGTTTATTTTATGTACCCCATCAAAATCCAATTCAATCCACGATCCGATTCCGGCACCATCTGTTCCTTCTACCCACGCGGTTCTGTAGTCCCCGTCAATTGCATTCTCAGGATCATAAGTTGCTGTCTTACCATTATTATCGGTCATAGGATCAAGCGCATCTGACGCCTTCACTTTTTTAATAATGGCATTACTGATATTTTCATCAATATCCGGTTTCTGTGCACAATACTGTGCCTCCTGCTGCCCCCTGTAATCGGATGCCGTATACGACAAGCGAATCTGTGTATCTGTATTTTTTTGCGTTGTAGTATAAGTCAACACATTCATAGCCTGCTGCTGTTCAAAAATCTGTTCGTAGCATCCCTGTAATTCACTGATATCTTTAATTTCAAAATACTTTCCGCCACTTGCATTTGCAATATTCTGCAAAACATCCGTCTCATTTTCCCCGGAAACCGAAATAAGATAAATAGGGATATGATACTGTTCCGACAGACTGATTACCGAATCCGCGGTTGCAGAAACCGAACAGTTATCTGCACCATCTGTAAAAGCAAGAATATATTTCTGCCCGGTCTGATGTACTTCCTGATACAAAGCATTTGTCAGGGTATCATAAAGAGCTGTGCTTCCTTCCGCCTCACGATCCTGCGCACACACTTCCCTCATTTTATCAATATCCGTTGTAAAACCATACAATTCCTGCTGGTCGCTGTTAAATGAAGTCATTGCCACACAATACCCGCTTTTCTCCTTCATTAAACCTAAAATATAATCAGCTGCATCAAACTCTTCCCCAAGTATTCCATCCATACTTCCACTGATATCCATGGCAAACGTAACTGTTTTCTGCTGGTTTACTCTATCTTTATAATAATCCAAAGAAAAATTCTGCTTCTTTTCTTTATTGTTTTCCAACTCTGATAACGTAAACTGGCTCTTATCCAAATGATTGATATCATTTCCATCAAGATCTCTTACCGTAAAATATACGCTGATTTTTGGGTAATTACTTGTATCAATCTGTGCGATATCAATCGTGGCATCCTGCGCATCTGTTTTTTCCGTTGTCTGTTCTGTTTCTGTTGCAACTTCTTTTTGTGAAATCTGTGATGATTGACTTGATTTATCATCTGGCCTTAAGTTTTGTTGTTTTCCCACCAACAATACAATCAATCCGGCAATAATCACAACCGCCACTATAAAACAGATTCCGAAAGCAATCTTCCACTTTCTGTCCTTTTTCTGTTCTTTTCCACTCTCTTGCGTTTCCTGTATTTTCTTTCCACACACTGTACAAAAACTCTGCCCCTGTTTGATTGGACTTCCGCAATTTCTGCAAAACTTCTCTTTCATAATCTAAATTATCCTCCTTCTTTTTTGTATAACAAATTCTTCTCAAGAAAATAAATAAGTAATATTTGGAGTGAACAATAAAGAAGCGCCAAATCGGCATGAATCTGTCGAATTGGCGCTTTTTTATTCGCTTTCACATACCCGGACTATTTACAAGCCTTAGGAATCGTAAAATTGGTCGCCTTATTATACTTTGCAAAAACCTGTGTTGTCGCTACCTTCGTATAACTGATATCCAGATCCGCCGCCTCATTAATTCCCATGCCTTGCATCTGCTGAATCAGAACCGTCATATAACCATTCATAAATGCAGTCATGTCCGTTGTAATCTTAATCGGACGATACGTTTTCCTGTCAATCCAGATGGTTGTTTTCACCGCTTTCAAACCGGAATAATCGATTGCCGCATCATCAGATCCATCCCCTCCGATGCCGATTGCTGCAAAAACGCTTTCCATCGCTTTTCCAAGATCTTCCCCTGCAATCTCTGCAGAGATCTGCACCGTATTCACTTTGTTGACCTTCACGTTCTTCTTTACTATCTTGGCATTGGAATAAATATCCGTATCAATTGACGAAAGGGCATCTGCATAACTGCTCGCATCCACCTTATCATATGTCTTACCGTCTGCGGAAACATACGCAATCATCTTTCCCTTCGCATTCTTCTTTACATACGTGATTGTCTTTGCCTTGCTGGTCTGACCGCCGCTTGTCATCGTAGTCGTAGCAACCCCCTTTGTCTTCATGGGCTTGGCAAAAGAAATTATCTTTTGTATAGTTTTTGCATTCGTTGCCACCCCATACGAAATCATATTCTGCACCGTGGTTGTCGTTGTCTCATACGACTTGACATTTGCGCTTGCCTTGGTCATCTTCTTTAAATACTGATCCGCAGTCAGCGACGCAGCGCCCGTTGGTACCGTACTTGCAAATGTGCAAAGTACCATCGCAGCCGTCAGGCATACAGCCATCAAACTTTTCTTCCATTTCTTCATAGCTTCATTTTCTCCTCTTAATTTTGTAAATGTTGTCTCTGATGTTAGGATACCTTCTTAACTTTCAGTTTATAACAGAAATCCTTGTTATATGAAGAATATTTCATATATACTTTCTGTCCCTTCTTCAAAGAAACCTTTCTAATATTTTTCCAGCCTTCGCCACTGGCTAACTGTGTACTGGCGAGACACTTATACGAATTATTATATAACGCACAAGTCAGACCGTAATAATGATCAATATCCGTATTCACTGCCTTAAATGTATATTTACCCTTGGACGGAGCTGTAAACACATAATAATCCTGATCATCCAACATCATAATTCCATTATATGTAGTGTTCAGCTTTACCTTATCTGCGGAACCCTTGCTATTATTATTCTCGGTTTCCAGATTTTTAACCTTGTGCTCTACCACACGGAACTTATAATACCATTGGTGATCCGAATCCGATGTAGAAGAAAAAATCAATTTGATTTTAGTGCCTTCTTTAAACGATAACATAGATGATGTCCACACACCATCGGAGTAATGCACATCCTTATTCTCGTACAGCTTATCGTTGACAACAACCTTGAGCGGCAACCACCAGAATGTCGAATCAGAGACCTTGCCATTGTGCGTATAATATTGGCACGCGACCTCAATTGTTATATATCCGGTCGCAGGCATCTCATATACATACTCCTGCGAGGATCCACCCGGCAAGGCCATCTCATACCAATCATTTCCATCCACCAGAGTTGTTTCCGCCTTAACCTGCTCGGTAGGCAGCAAAAAAGCCGACAACAATATAGCCCCTGTCAATATCAAACTTACTACTTTTCTCATAACGTCCTCCTTTTTATCATTATAGCTATAACTATACTACAACTTGTGCTTTTCGCCAACCTTTCTTTATATTTCTTGCTGCTTCTTTACTGCATTCTTGGCAGTTACCTTAACACAATATCCGGACATAGAGAGTCTCTGAAAGTGTTGATAAAATGGGGATTTCTTGAAATAATATAGGGATAGAATTACTTGGTAAGTAACAAAGAAAAAACAAAGTAGAAATAGACTTCTATGTTCCATCTGAAGAAGCAACCCTTGATTATGATGGGATTCAGATTGAGGTTGTCCCGATATGGAAATGGTTGTTAGATCATTATGACGTAAGCGCAAAATAATTCGACGGATTACATCTCCCTATACATTGACAGTGTGAATTTTTTCTGTAAATTCACACCGTCTAGAGGGCTTGCGAGTGGAACCATAAAGTATAAACGCTATGCGATATCCTGGTTCCTACTACATTACAAGACATTCTTTTTTATAAAAGGCAATACCATATCGAATCACTTTCTTAAAACCATCCTGTTCAATTTTAGTTGCATATTTTTTCTCTTCTATCTGTTGTAAAGCTTTATAGCATTCGTCTGCCAAACAATCCTTATTTTTTGCAATCTTCAATTCGATAACAATGGCTCTACGAAGCTTTCGATCCTTAATTACCAGATCTGATCGTCCCAATCCGTTCTCATAGTTAGACTCAACAATATACCCGGCGTTGGCAAATAATCCGGCAACAAATGCATGATAAAAGCTTTCCGCGTAGTCATGATAACTGATCGTATTAAAAAGCAGATCGGATAGAATTTCTGTAAGTTTGTCCGCATCTTCATTCCATAAAGCTTCAAATAGCGAACTCCTGTTGCTTCGCGCAAGTGAATCCGAAAACCATTCTGTTACGCTTTTTTGAAAAATAGACATCACTTCATGATTTGGAATCTTAAGAAGCGTTTCCGATAAATTATGCGTACTGCCCACCTTCGTAAGATATCCTGTAAGATATAATAAACTCCAAAGATTCTGTTCCGAAGATGTGAGTACATTATAAGTAAGATTTTCTTCGATTGCTTCGCTAATTGTTCCACCATTTAGTAATGTTTCGAATTTTTCGGTCACATCAAAATCAGTCCGTTCCAAAAAAGTGCGAATAACAGAATTGTCGCTTGTATGTTCCCAAAAATTCTCAGGCTCCTGAGTACCGGTTGCCATCACCTTTTGAATATAATTAAGCACATCCCATGGACAATAAATATCTAGATTTCCGAAATGATAGCCATCGTACCACTTTTGAATGACGGCAGCGCATGCTTCGCAATGTGTATCTGTAAGAAGCTTTGTAACTTCCGGTTGCGTAAAACCGAAAAATTCATTGTATCGATTGTCGGAAATTGTATCGGTAATAAAATTATTGGTACCGGTAAAAATACTCTCCTTTGTAATGCGAAGGTATCCGGTAATGACTGCAAATTTTAAAAATTCGTTATCTTTTAATGCAGTACCAAGCAAGGGACTTATGATTTCAAGCATCTGATCATAATAGCCTTTGGAATCCGCTTTTGCAATCGGGACATCATATTCGTCAAGAAGCAGAATAACCGGCTTATGATAATATTGAGCCATAATTCGGGTTAAAAAAGATAGTGATTTCTTAATTTCTGCAGTTGTAGCCCGGTTGTCTTTCAATCGTTCATAAATAGATCTGTCACTGGCATCCATCCGATCCCAATCAAGCAAATAGGAATGTTGTTTAAACAGATCTGCCAATTCAGCCGTTAACATATCATAAGCAGATTCAAATTTGAGACCATCAATATTTTTCAATGTCAGAAAAATGACAGGACATTGATTCATCCATTCCGCACATAAGGATTTATTCCCTGCTATATATAATCCATCAAAAAGTGCCCGACTATCTTTGCGAATATCAAAAAAATCTGCCAACATGCACATTGCCAATGTCTTGCCAAATCGTCTTGGACGGGTAATTAAAGTTCCCTTGGACAAATTATTTTGAAGCAGATTCTCAATGAGACCGGTTTTGTCAATATAATAATAATGATTCTTTCGAATTTCTGTGAAATTGCTCATTCCGATTGGAAGAGTTATTTTGTTCTCCATTTCGAAATCCTCCTTCGCAGCCCCTGCGATCTATGGTATTACAATACACATATAGTATAACAAACTTTTTCTTTATATGAAACAAAAGAATTTGAGCGCTCATTTTCACCCGATCCACAGCGGCGACCATCTCGCCCGCCTCAACAAACATCTGAATAAAACGCGCCTCATCGATGCCTCGGACCGCAAGTTCGCCTAAGATGCCTCGGGTGCCACCGGTGATTGCAGATTGTACAAGGTCTGTGATGTCATTGCTCATAGATTCGACCTCCTATTTTAGTTTACTTCTCATGTAATCTGCATAACTCAACTTTACTATTTCCCATTCCTCTATGTTCTTTCTATTACAACTTCTCCAAGAAAAAGCTCTACATTGCGGATTGCGACTCGCCGCATTCTCAATACCGGTGCATATGTTTTTAACTCATGAATTTCCGTCAAAACCCTATTCGGCACAGGCATTCCCGAAATATACTTCACATCTTCAACTTTTAATTCCGCAGCCTGTTGCATTTCACACTTCTTCATCACCTCATCCTGATAGATCATGTTAACCAGAAAACTCTTTCCATCTCCCCAGGGCGCGCGCATCCATGCCAACAATCGGAACATCTTGAATAAAGCTGCACAGACTCTCCATATCGTAAGTACGTTCCCGAAACAGATTTTCCTGTGCATTTTCATTCTGTCCCGTCTCTAACCGCTGATATATCATCAGATACACAAAATCTGCTCCCAAAATAAGTGCAATACATATACCAAGCACCATTTTTTCCGTTGTAACTTCTGGGAACTGGCGGATTGCAATAAACTTTCCCATCCCAAAAGCAAGCAAAGTTCCACTGCACCAAACCAGTAGAACTTTGTGAAAATCCATAGGCATTCATATGATCAATACCAATGATATGTACATTTTCATATTTTTCAAATAATTTTAAACACAGATTCGCACCAATAAATCCTGCTGCTCCTGTGACTAATACTCTATTCTTTTGTACTTTATCCAACATTCTCCAACAAATTTAGGCAATATTCCAAAAAAACTTGTACTCTCCCAAAAAAGTTATACACGTACAAAGTACCCATATAATCCCATCATTCGGATCTCTACTAACTGTATTTTGTTTTTCTAAAATCTGGCTCCAATTTATTTTTTCATAACACTCTTTCAGATTTGAAATCGACTTATATCCCGTCTGAATCATCCATGCCTTAGCAATATTTTGTCTTGCCACCCACATCATCATCTCCGTCAATTTATCCCAATATGATGTCTGTTCCGTGTAATGTACCTTCCCCAGTTTTGCATCAAGCGAATAACTCAATTCCATCGCGCTTTTCTCGTTAAAATCTGCCTCAATTAAGCGATTATATATTTGTTCTCTTCGTTGATCAGCATTGGGAAGTGTACACACTTCTCTTGTTAAATCTTCTATCGAAATATCACAGGCCTGTCGCTTCAATTCCTCAATTATTTTCTTATACACATTGATATACTCATATATAATAGAGTCATTTTGAGCTAATTGTTTATAGCATCGTCCAGGTTGACAACAAACCGATATATGTTTTTGAAAATATTCCTCTTCTGCAAAGGATTTCACATCTATAAACGATTCTATCATCGGATAGTTTATATAAAGCATTCCATCATCACTTGCGCTGCCAAAATGTCTTTGCATTCGTTCTATCTTTTCATCCGAATATAGAATATCATGATGCTCATAATCAAAGATCAAATATATATTTGTAAATTTACGCTGATCTAAAACTGGTGAAATTCCCTCTCTTCTACTGATCAGTAGTGGAATATCTATATCCACATCCTGTTCAAACCAATCCTCCCCATACTCAAGTTCTATCAAATGATATAGATCATATATTTTTGCACCGTACACATGAATATTCTCTTTTTGAATATTTAATTGTGGAAAACAATTACATAATAAGTTTAATACCGTTTTCTTTTCAAAATCACCTTCGACAACTACTAACGTCTGGTTTCGCGGGATATCATTAAAGCTTCCGTAATCATTCGTATTTTTCAAATTCTCCTCCAATATATAATTTTTCCAAATTATGTCCCTCGCGAAGTTCTCTCTCTGTCGCATCACATAATGCTGTCAACCTGCCATCACGAGATAAAATAAACAAACAATCCGGTCTCATCAAATGATTTGTCATCAGATTTGTATTATGCGTTGTTAATACAACCTGACAATCTGTATATCTTGTTTTCAAATATTGAACTAATTTATCCGCCATCTCATAATGATAAAAAGCATCAAATTCATCCATGAAGATAAATGACGGATTTTTCATCGGCATAATATATCGTCTATAAAACGTCATCAAAGATTTCGTTCCACTCGATGTATTATCATAAAATGGAACCAGTTTCTGATAGTCAAAATATAATTCATAATGTCCATCAATCGTTTGAACAGTCTTTAATTTGCACGCAATCCCCATCGCATTAAGAAACTGTTCAAAATCTCTTAGATGTGCCTCTTCCCCAAGATAATCGGAAAAAGCTTCTAATATTCTCGAATGTGCATTCATGACATACTGCTGCGCGCCACTAAAAAATCGCATTCTTCTCACATACTCGTCAAACTGTAACAAAGCCGAATCTATTGGTAATAATGCATTACTTAATATATACCGAATAAGAGGAATTCTGCCATTATCCTCATCCTCAATATTATTCAAATTGCTCCTCATTATTTCAATATACTTCTCTATTTGAATTGTTTCCGCATGAATGATAGACAAATTCAAATCATTGATAGTGCCAGTCGCAAAATCCACACTGAATACACATATATTATTTACTTCTAATTTTTCTTCGCACAACTCATTTCTCTCATTTTTTTTGTATTCGTACGAAAGGCAATCTGCTCCAAATTGAAACTCATAGGAAAATACCGCCTTATCCTCATCAGAATCAGCGTTCAAAATTCTCTCATTCCGTCCGAGATGTATACGACCCTCAACAATTTCTGTGAGATCACTAAACGCTTTTCCTAAATTAGTCTTTCCGGTCGCGTTCCGCCCATAAATAATACACTTTGATATTATTCCACTATTCACACACTCTTGATTAAATGCATAACCACTGACCTTAGTAAAATCAAATTCTAATGTTTCTTTAAAATTTTTATAATTTCTAACCTTAAATTTTCTGAGCATACTGAATTCCTCGTCTACTTTATCCGTAATTTTTTTACGTCTACAAATAAAATAACATTTTCTATGTCAAATATCAATATATGTATATAGCAAAATAATAATTACTGCTCACCGTTCATAACCCAATTACTTTTATCTAACATTTTCGGCGTTCTACTTCACTGTATAATTCGACTTTTCAACCTGTTCCGCAACTTCTATTGCTCTCTTCTGATTTCCAAATTTCACCACATGAAGCAATCCAACCAAATTACAATTCGGAATTCTTAACAAATTAGCCAGCATGCGATAAAAAACATCATCCGACACATAGATTGCATTCTCCCGCTTCGCCAATACAAAAGAATCAATCTTCCATTGATCAAAATCGCCAGAAGCAAACAATATTTCTGCTGACATACCGGCAACTATACTTCTGGATTCTTAGATTGCATCAACGAATGAATATATGGCATGTATTCACACATATTGTCAGAATCTACATTGATTGCCAAAGTTACAACTGTATATGCATCTCCCAACGCGTTCGTCAGCTTATATATTTCTTTTGCATTCTTAAGCGCACTTAAATATTTTCTTTGTGCAAGCAATGCATTATACTTTATCTTCATAAATAAAACCATTTCCCGATCCTGATCTATAAATAGTTCTGCTATACGCTCAATCGTACTAGGTTCTATGTTACATCCTCTCCTAATATAAATCCATAACCGTTTTTCTTTGGACCAATACGAACTATATTTCCTTTCATATGCGATGTTTCTCCCCCATATTCTCTTAAAGTTATAGTTTATCAAAAATTCTGTCGCAAATCGTAAACGTCAAATCATCTGTCTTGGGCAATTAACATTTTTATAAGACACTCTAGTATATTGGATAATAAATAACTGCTATATTAAATTGAAGATGCTTCAGCTTC
>ERZ779737.1733-NODE-1733-length-16154-cov-15.988881_pt1 | contig 16154 bp, 12 predicted proteins | sample MGYA00511889_ERZ779737 | MGnify/ENA primary metagenome ERZ779737 (study PRJEB29588, sample SAMEA2163575) | human gut metagenome | biome: human gut; feature: human-associated habitat; material: faeces | place: Denmark | collected 2008/2010 ...
TTTGTTGCTCAGGAACTTATAAATAAAGTTAAATTATAGTGTTGCGGAATTAAGGGATAATATTGTCTGCAAGGGACACAGCGTCCTGCTCGTGTGAGATGATGATGACGGTCATACCCTTTTCCTTGAGCGTCCGGATCGTCTCCGTGAGTCTTGAGCGGCTGTCGCTGTCCAGGTGCGTGGCGGCCTCGTCCAGTATGAGTACTTTCGGCTTGCGGTACAGGGCTCTGGCGAGAGCTACTTTCTGTCTTTCTCCCCCGGAAAGGCGGCCGGCGTGCTCTCCGGTGTGGGCCAGCAGTCCGCCGGGCAGGGACTCCAGTGTGGGAACGAGTCCCGCAATAGCGCATGCGGCCGTCACTTCCCGGATGTCATACCCGCTGTCGCCCATGATGATGTTGTCCAGTATGGTGCCGTCGAAGATGTCCGGTTTCTGTGGAACGATGGAGATGAACTTCCTCCACCTGTCCGGAGGAATATTCTGAATGTCCGTTCCGCCGACTGTGATACGTCCTTCCTGAGGGGTGTAGCCCCGCATCAGCAGGGCCGCCAGAGTGCTCTTGCCGCTGCCATTGGCTCCCCGGATAAGGTGCACTTTCCCAGGCTCAATGTCGAAGGACAGGCCTTCCAGCAGTTTCATCCGTCCCGGAAACGAGAACCCCAGCCCCCGTACCTCTATCCTGTCGGCCGCAGACGGTGTGAAGTCCAGGGTCTCTCCGCTGTCTTCGTCCTCCATATCCAGGATGTCGAATATTCTTTCAGCCGATATCCTGGCTTCGGTAATCTCCCGGCTGCTCTCTATGAGCATGACGATGGGGGATGTGAGCAGGGCTGCGAATGAGAAGAACGAGACCAGTTCGCCCACAGTGAGCTCTGAGCGCAGGACGAAGAAGGCACCGGCAGTCAGTGTTACGGTGTGGATCAGCCTGCTGACTGTGTCGGAGGAGGAGGCCATGAGGGAGGTGAATAAGCCTCCGCGGTACATCGCGTCCGCTGTCCTGAAATATTTCCGGCCGATCTGCCGTACGGCTTCCCTGGAGGCTCCGAAGTATTTGACGGCCCGGACGGAGGAAAGCCATTCTATGTTGGTCTGCTCGAAAGCGGCATTGGCCTCGATGATCCTGCGGTTGAGCTTTCGGTTTCCCCTGTCGGATATGCGGTAGAGCAGGATGAAGAGCGGTATGAAGCTCATGGTGATGAGGGTCAGCTTCCAGTAGAATGTCATGAGTATGGCTGTCGCGAACAGGAGGGTGAGGCTGCTGACGGCCATTATCAGCAGCCGGCCGGTGATGAAGGAGCGTATCCGGTAGGCGTCCGATACTCTGGAGTTGAGTTCTCCGCTGCTCATGGAGTCGAAAAATGATACGGGCAGGGAGAACAGTTTGCCGAAATAGCCCATGATCAGCCGGCAGTCTATCTGCAGGCTGGTTCTCACCAGCAGTACGGAACGCATGTAGGATACCAGCCAGGTAAGGCCGGCGAGACAGAGCATGGCGGCGCCTATGGCGACGAGGGCTCCTGTGTCGCCGGATGGAATGACGTCGTCGATGATTCTCTGAAGGAAGAGGGAGGTGCTGAGGGTGGCGGCGATGAAGGCGGCCGAGCCTGCCAGGACCATGGCCAGTTCCTTTTTATAATGGAGCAGAATCTCCTTGAACCGGGTAAGGACAGGAGTCCTGCGGTCGCCTTTCTGAAAGAGCGGGGAGGGAGCGAGAGCTACTATGAATCCGCTCCATTCCTCTTCCAGTTCGGCCGGTTTCATCCTGTGAATCTCTCCGTCCTCGGGATCCATGACTGTCGCCGTGCTGTCGTCAAGGGCGTACAGGACGACGTAGTGCAGCCAGCCGTTCTTTTTCTTCAGGTGCAGGATGACCGGCTTGACGGCTTCCTGCAGGTCCGTTATATTCTTTTCCCTGGCACGCAGTCCTGCCGCGTCCATCCCCAGTTTGCCGCAGGCGTCTATGATGCCTTGCAAACTGGTGCCGTCCGGGCCTGTACCGCATGCTTCCCTGATACGGAGCAGCGGCAGCCTGAGCCCGTAGTGTGCGCATACCGAGGCCACGCATGCGGCGGCGCAGTCGGTATTGTCATGTTGTCTGACTTTGATCTCCTTCTTCATGGCCTTCCCCTCCAGAATGTTTTCGCAGGTGATACCTTAGAATACTGGAAGCAGAGGCAGCGCTGAAAGCAGCAGAGATGCTGCGACGGCTGCTGTGTACCACAGAAATCTTCCCCCGGCCATAGGCGGCAGCATGGTGTCCGCGGAGAGACCGGCCTTCTCCTTAAAGCTCATTTCTTCCATATCCGTGTGTGGTTAAAGTTTCCGCTACAAAGTAAAGAAAAAATTCTCAATACTTCAAGCAAAACTTTAAATAATTTTCAAAAATATGTGAGAATATTTGCCTTAGTGGTTGAAAAGTTGCTTTAAATAAGGGAAAAGCGCGTCTGTTATGGATGAGATAATCTGTACCCCTTTCGATTTGGCCATGGTTTCGGGGGGGACGAGGGTGAACCATGTGTTGTTGACGTATTCGATGACGGAGACGAGGACTCCTATGAGCAGGACTACTGCGGATACGGAGAGCAGGACTCCCAACAGGCGGTTGATCCAGCCGAGGGTGGTAATCTTGATGACCTTCTCGAGGAGGCGGCTCAGCAGGACTACGCAGAGGCATACCACTACAATAATAACGATGAACGAAAGCACCTTCACAACGCTCTCGGACAGAGTAGGCGCGACGCGGTGAAGCCAGCCCGAGAGCATGGCTGAGAACCTGCCTGCCAGGAATATACCGAGAATGAGGCCTACAATGCCGCCGAGCTGCCGCATCAGACCGTCCTTGATGCCCTTGAACACCGCAAGTGCAAGGAGCACGAGAATGATGATATCTATAACTGTCATGACATGCGAAGATAGGAATATTTTCCCTATCTTTGCACACTAAAATTCAGAATATATGTTCAAGGAATATAAAGGACTGGACCTGACGGGTCTCTCCGCTGAGGTGCTGGAGAGCTGGAAGAAGCAGGATGTTTTTCACAAGACATTGGAAATGAGAGAAGGCGCTCCCGAATACGTGTTTTTCGAGGGACCTCCTTCGGCCAACGGCATGCCGGGCATACACCATGTGATGGCCCGTTCCATCAAGGATGTGATATGCCGTTACAAGACCCAGTCCGGTTATCACGTGAGCCGCAAGGCCGGATGGGACACCCACGGCCTGCCCGTGGAGCTGGGAGTGGAGAAAATGCTTGGCATCACCAAGGACGACATCGGCAAGAAGATATCCGTGGCGGAGTACAACTCCATCTGCCGCCGCGAGGTCATGAAATATACTGAGGAATGGGTCAACCTGACCGAGCGCATCGGCTATTGGGTGGACACGGACAACCCTTATATCACGTACGACAACCGCTACATCGAGACCCTGTGGTATCTTCTGAAGGAGATTTACAAGAAGGGACTGCTGTACAAGGGCTATTCGATCCAGCCCTATTCGCCAGCAGCGGGCACCGGCCTGAGTACCCACGAGCTCAACCAGCCCGGATGCTACCGTGACGTGAAGGATACTACGGCCGTAGCCCAGTTCAAGGTGATCCGCGATGAGGTTTCCGAGCCGTTTTTCCAGAAGGCAGGTGACGATCCCCTCTATTTCATCGCCTGGACCACCACTCCCTGGACCCTGCCTTCCAATACCGCCCTCTGCGTCGGGCCTTCGATAGATTATGTACTGGTGCGCTCCTCGAACCCCTACACCGGTCTTCCCGGAGTGTACATCGTCGCAAAGGCATTGGTCCATGACCATTTCAACGGGAAGGTTCCTTTCGAGGTGCTCGAGGGGGAATATAAAGGTACGGATCTGGTGGGAATGCGCTACGAGCAGCTGATTCCGTGGGTGCGTCCCGATGAGGGGGCTTTCCGCGTGATTCCCGGAGACTATGTGACTACCGACGAGGGGACTACCGGTATTGTCCACATTGCCCCTACCTTCGGTGCCGACGATGCCAAGGTGGCCCGTCTGAGCGGTGTTCCGGCCCTGATGGTGCGCGATGCCGCAGGCGTGATGCAGGCCCAGGTGGACCGTACCGGCAAGATGTACCGGATAGAGGACCTCGATCCGGAGTTTGTGAAGGAGAGGGTGGATGTGGATCTGTACAGGGAGTTCGCGGGCCGCTACGTGAAGAATGCCTACGACCCCGAGGCCACGCCCGACACTCCGACCATAGACGTGGATATCTGCGTGATGCTCAAAGGCCAGAACAAGGCCTTCAAGATAGAGAAGCACGTGCACTCCTATCCCCACTGCTGGAGGACGGACAAGCCCGTGCTGTATTATCCCCTGGATTCCTGGTTCATCCGCACTACCGCAGTGCAGGACAAGATGATAGAGCTGAACCGGACGATAGAGTGGAAGCCGGCCTCCACCGGCAGCGGACGTTTCGGCAAGTGGCTGGAGAACCTGCAGGACTGGAACCTCTCCCGCAGCCGTTATTGGGGCACGCCCCTGCCCGTATGGAGGACAGAGGACGGGGCGGAGGAGAAGTGCATCGGCTCCGTGGCTGAGCTTTACGAGGAGATAGAGAAGGCGGTGAAGGCCGGAGTCATGCAGTCAAATCCTCTGGCCGCAGCCGGATTTGTCCCCGGAGACTATTCCAAGGAGAACTATGGCCGCATCGACCTGCACAGGCCGTATGTGGATGAGATATACCTCGTTTCCGAAAAGGGACGGAAGATGGTGCGCGAGACGGACCTGATCGACGTGTGGTTCGATTCGGGCTCGATGCCATACGCGCAGGAAGGCCTGCAGGCCCTCGGAAAGCCTGAGTTCGGACAGACAGCCGACTTCATAGCTGAGGGAGTGGACCAGACCCGGGGATGGTTCTTCACCCTGCACGCGATTCATACTATGATCAGCGGCAGTGTAGCGTTCAAGACCGTGATTTCCAATGGTCTGGTGCTCGACAAGGACGGCAACAAGATGAGCAAGCGCCTGGGCAATGCCGTGGATCCTTTCAAGGCCCTCGATACCTATGGCCCCGATGCCCTGCGCTGGTACATGCTCACCAATTCCCAGCCTTGGGACAATCTCAAGTTCGATGAGGCAGGGGTGGACGAGGTGCGCCGCAAGTTCTTCGGTACGCTGTACAATACCTACTCCTTCTTCGCCCTCTATGCCAATGTGGACGGTTTCGGCTCCAGACCGGAACACATCTCGGCCCAGGTGCCCGTGGCTGAGCGTCCGGAGATAGACCGCTGGCTGATATCCCTGCTCAACACTCTGATAAAGAATGTGAAGGAGTGCTACGAGAGCTATGACATCACCGGCGCGGGCCGCCTGATTCAGGACTTTGTCTGTGACAATCTCAGCAACTGGTACGTGCGTCTGAACCGCAAGCGTTTCTGGGGCGGGAAGATGGACGCCGACAAGCTGGCTGCCTACCAGACCCTTTACTCGGCCCTCGAAACAGTGGCCGTGCTGGCTGCCCCCATCGCACCTTTCTATATGGACCGTCTCTTCTGCGACCTTAACAGTGCTGCCGGGGCTCACGATGTCATCTCAGTCCATATGATGCCCATGCCCGGGTGCGACTCCGCCTGCGTGGATGCCGACCTCGAGGAGCGCATGGCTCTGGCCCAGAAGTCATCCTCGATGGTACTCGCCCTTCGCCGCAAGGTCAACATCAAGGTGCGTCAGCCGCTTTCGCGGATGATTATCCCCGTTCTCGACCCGAAGATAGAGGAGCAGTTCGAGAAGGTGCGTGCTCTGGTGCTCAGTGAGGTCAACGTCAAGGAAGTAGAATATATCAAGGATACAACGGGCTTGATTACCAAGAAGATCAAACCTAATTTCAAGACACTCGGCAAGCGTTACGGCAAGCAGATGAAGGAGATAGCAGCTTCGTTCGCCGCTCTTTCCCAGCAGGATATCGCGGCGGTGGAGGCGGCTGGAATGCAGAATGAGGATTATGTGCTCCATCTGCCCTCCGGGGATGTGTCGCTTGAGCCAGCCGACTATCAGGTGACCTCCGAGGATATGCCCGGAAGACTGGTGGCGACCGAAGGCAGGCTGACCATAGCCCTGGATATCACCGTTACTCCTGAGCTCCGCAATGAGGGTGTGGCCCGCGAGCTTATCAACAGAATACAGAACCTCCGCAAGGACAGTGGCTTTGAGGTGACGGACAGGATAACGGCGCATATACAGCGGCTGCCTGAGGTAGAGGAGGCCGTAGCCGGATTCAGGGACTATATCGCATCCCAGACCCTAGCCCGCGAGGTCATCCTGGAGGATGCCGTTTCCGGCGGAGTGGAGGTAGAATGGCTTGAAGACAATACGATAACTCTCAAACTCGAAAAAATATGAATGGGGAAGAACTGATGCTCAGAGCGATAGAGCTTGCGGAACGCAATGCCTCCTCCGTGACGGGCGGACCTTTCGGGGCCGTGGTCGTCAAGGACGGGAAAGTGATTGCGGAGGCATCCAATACAGTGACGGTGGACAATGATCCCACGGCCCACGCCGAGGTCAATGCCATCAGGAAGGCCTGCGCGGCCCTGGGTACCTTCGATCTCTCCGGCTGCGAGCTTTACACCAGCTGCGAGCCCTGTCCCATGTGCCTGGCCGCATGCTACTGGGCGCATATCGATAAGGTGTATTATGCTGCGGACAGGGAGGATGCCGCCGCTGCAGGATTCGATGACAGCGACATCTACCGTGAGGTAGCTCTGCCCGTGGACCGGCGGAGGATACCGTTTGTCCATATCATGGAGAAGGAGGGGCTCCGTCCGTTCATGCTCTGGAACTCAAACGACAAGAAAGTGGAATATTGACAATTTTATAAAAAATTCAACTTATGGACGACAACAAGGATAACAAGAATGAAGTACTCGAGAAGGTACGCTACAGCGATGAGGAGCTGCAGGAATTCAAGGAAATCATTCTGAAGAAGCTGGAAAAGGCCCGTGATGACTATGAGCAGCTCCGTTCGGCCATCACCCACAACACCAGCAACGACACTGAGGACACTTCGCCGACATTCAAGGTCCTCGAGGAGGGAGCATCCGCCCTGTCCAAGGAAGAGTCGGGACAGCTGGCCCAGAGGCAGCTCAAGTTCATTAACTCCCTGGAGGCAGCTTTGGTCAGAATCGAGAACAAGACTTACGGTATCTGCCGTGAGACAGGCAAGCTGATTCCCAAGGAAAGGCTGAAACTTGTACCTCACGCGACCCTCAGCATAGAGGCCAAACTTAACTCCAAGAAGAAGTGAAGCATCTCTCACGAGGTAAGAAAACGACCTTCATCGTCATTCTTGCAGTAGTGCTGCTGGTATTCGATCAGGTCACCAAGATTCTGGTCAAGACCGGGATGCACATAGGAGAATCGATACCGGTCTTTGGAAAGTGGTTCCAGATACTCTTTATAGAGAATGAGGGAATGGCATTCGGCATGGCGTTCGGCGGGGATGTCGGGAAAATCATCCTGACATCCCTGCGGATCGTCCTCTCGGTCCTGCTGCTCATCTACATACGTCATCTGCTGCTTCGCAAGGACGCTCCGCTCGGGGTGCTGCTCGGGCTGACGGCCATCATGGTGGGAGCCATAGGCAATGTGGTGGACTGCATGTTCTACGGCCTGATTTTCGAGCCTTCCACTTATTCGCATGTAGCCGCTTTCGTGCCTTTCGGAGAGGGATATGCGCCTTTCGGTCTGGGCAAGGTGGTGGATATGCTTTATTTCCCGATTATCGACACTACGTGGCCGGACTGGGTGCCGGGGAAGGGCGGGGATTCCCTGATATTTTTCCGTCCTATCTTCAACGTGGCTGATTCCTGTATCACTGTCGGAGCGCTGTATCTGCTGATTTTCAAGTGGAGGTATTTCCAGGTGCACGAGTTTGCAGGGAAATAGGATGTCGGTGTTTTATGTAATAGTCTCACTGCTGGTCATTTTGCCGGACCTGTATATCCGGCTGGTGTGTCTGCGGGGAGTTGACTTAGGCTGGTGGGCCTTGCCGTTCTGGGCTCCGCTGGCTTTTTTTATAGTGCTGCTGGTAACATATTTCGCTGGCGGGGCACAGCCTTTCGTGTTCAAGGGGATGGTTGCCGCCCTGCTGTGTTTCACCGTGCCGAAGCTGATTTTCTGCATATTTTCCCTGCTTGGACGGGGTGCCGGGCTGATAGCCTGGAGTTCCGGCAGTTCCGATGTGCTGCGTGGCGGTCTGCATACGGGCTTCGATGTAGCCGGAATCGTAGTAGCAGGCTGCTTTCTGCTGTCGGCCGTCTATGGCCTGGTGTATGGACCCAAGCGGCTGGTTGTAAGGGAAGAAACCTTGGCCTTCAAGGATCTGCCGGCCTCCTTCGACGGCTATCGGATAGTGCATCTTTCGGACCTGCACGTCGGCGGATATGCTGCTTCCGGGATGATGGAGAAGCTGGTCTCTACGGTCAACGGCCTTGATGCCGACATGATAGCCTTTACCGGAGACCTGGTCAATTCCTCCCCTTCGGAACTCGATACTGCGGTGACGGCTGCCCTGTCGTCAATGCGGGCCCGGGACGGGGTGTTTTCCGTTGTGGGCAATCATGACTACTGCGAATATCACGACTACAGCACAGCGGACGGAGCTGCCCGTGCCTTTGCGGAAGTGGTGCGGCGCGAGCGGGAGATGGGTTGGAAGGTCCTTCTGGACTCCTCGGCCGTGATTGTCAGACCTGCCGTGAGGACAGGACAGGAGCAGGACATTGGCCGGAAAGAGGACAGCATATATGTCATAGGAGTGGAGCACTGCGGCAAACCTCCCTTCGGCAGCCGCGGCGACCTGCAGAAGGCCCTCGCCGGTGTTCCTCCCGTATTTTTCTTGCCGGATGCGGATTCCGCGCGTACGGCTTCTTCATCCCTGGGCCAGGACTCTTCATCCCTGGGCCTTGACTCACTGTCCATGCGTGCCGCGTCCCCCTTCAAGATTCTGCTGAGCCACGACCCCAGCCACTGGCGGATGGAGGTCCTGCCCCAATCCGACATCCAGCTTACCCTTTCGGGGCATACCCACGCCATGCAGTTCCGCATCGGCCGTTTCTCTCCCTCCCGCTGGATGTACCGCGAGTGGTACGGCATTTACCGTAAATCATCTGCGGGCACCTCAACAGATGCCGCTGCAGGTGTGTCCGACCCGGATGCCCGCATCCTCAATGTCTCGGCCGGTTTCGGAGGCTCCTTCCCCTTCCGCCTCGGCGCCTGGCCGGAGATAGTCGTCATTACCCTCCGCTGTTCCGACTGACCCGGCAGCTGCGGTGAATTTGCATACAACGATATAGTACAATGACAAACAGACAGTTGATATTGGAAGACATAGATAAAGTGGAGAACCTAACTTTCGTTCCCCTGGAAAAGGATTATCTGAAGGTTCAATTCGTCAGTACGGTGTTGGCCTGGCTGGGCCTGATGCTGCTGCCGCTCTTCCTGCTTTTCTGGGAGGAGCCAGGTGTCCGTAATATAGTCCTGATCTCTGTTGAGGCTATTCTTGCCGCAGCGGCTGCCGTCAACCTGCTGATTCTGCCCAAGGCATTTGCCCACAAGGGATTTGCTGTCCGCGAGCATGATATAACCTACCGTTCCGGGATTGTATTTCCATCCGTCACCACCGTCCCTTTCTGCAAGATCCAGCAGGTGAGCCTCCGGCAGAATCCTGTCTCACGTCTCTTCGGGCTGTATGCCGTGGATATTGTCAACGGAGCCCAGATGCAGGCGGAGACCGTCATCCCCGGACTGACTCGGGAGAAGGCGGAGGAGATGAAGTCACTTCTAATCGAGAGTGCGAATAATGAAGGCAGGTGACTTTTCCGAGCCCCGGCGGATGAGCGGAAGTGCCTATGTGGTGCTTCTGGCCAAGGTTTTGCGGCAGTATGCGAGTCTGTTTTTCATACTCGTGTTTCTAAAGATTTTCGACTCGGACAGCCCGTTTTCATTCGTGGAGAGGGTCATGAGGGTATCCGTCATAGCCGCCGGGTATCTGGTGGTGGCGGCTGTCTCGGCTTTTGTCAGCTACTATTTCAGAAAATACTACATAAAGGACGGCAAGCTGGTCTTCATGCACGGGCTGCTGAATAAGGAGACGACCAGCATACCGCTGGACAGGGTGCAGTCGCTGCGCACCAAGCGGGGCTTCGTTTACCGCCTTCTGGAGCTGCGCGGAGTCCTGTTCGATACGCTTGCCTCCAAGACGGCGGAAATAGAGCTGATTCTGGAAGAGGACGACTGGAAAGCGCTCCTGAGCCGGGTGGAGATGCAGGAGAGGGTGGCGAAGGAGGTTGCGAAGGAGGGAATGTCCGGGGTGGATGCGGATGAGACTGGGGATGCAGGGGCTGACGGGGCTGCCGGAACTGCCGGGGCTGCTGAAGTTGCCGGGGTTGCTGGGACCGCCGGAACTGCCGCCCGAATAATGAAGAGGGATGGAGAAGATGTCGTGGCGGGACAGGCCGTGAGGATGAGTTTCAGCAACCTGAACCTGATAAAGGGGGCGTTCTGCCAGAACCACCTTCAGGGGATGGCCGTGCTGTTTGCGGCACTGGCTGCCGTGTACAATACCGTAACTTCAGTGGATGATCGTGCTGTGGACCATGTGATAGACTATGTGGGCACGTATGCCGGGTCGCTGTCGTTCCCGCCGTCCGCCTATCTGGCTGTTGCTGTCGTGCTGTACCTGGTCATAATGCTGATGTGGATAGGCAAGGTCTTTCTGCGCTATTCCAATATGGAGGTGAGGATGGCCTGCGGTCAGCTGACATTCGAGAGCGGACTCATTGCCCGCAATAGCAGCCGTTTCCAGCATGACAAGGTCTGTACGGTCTATGTGAAACGGAACTTCCTGGAGAAACGGCTGCGCGGCAGTACCATAATGCTGAGGCAGGCGCTCAATGCCACTGATGAGAAAAGGGGAGCGGATGTGCGGATCTACGGTTCGGATTCGGAGGCAGCCTTTCTGAAATGGTGGCTGGGAAAGGATTATGCGGACTCTCCGGAAGTCGTTTCTGCCAGTTCCGGCTATGGGCTGATGAGCCATGTCGTGTGGCTGGACCTGCTGCTTTCCCTTGTGGCCGCAGTAGTGCTGATATGTTTCGGCCTGTATGCATGGCTTGCAGTACCGGCGGCATGGCTGCTGATATCGCTGGTCAAGGGCCTCTGCGCTGTCCGCCGGAGCAGTATCGTCTTGAAAGAAGGCTATGTCGTAATCAATAACGGCAAGTTCGCGGACATCCGCAACTACATCAAGTACAGCAATATCGAAGTCGTCCGTCTGGTCTCCACTCCCTTTACGCGGTATTCCCGCCGGGTCCGGCTTTCGGTCTCCACCAACGGAACGTCCTTCTCCGTGCGGAGCCTTAAGGAACAGGATGCCCGGGAGATTTACGAGATGCTGCTCGGCAGATGCGTCGGTGAGAGTGTAGGGTAACGGTGCTGTTTGCTGGCGGGCTTGGGAGGTGTAGTTTCGTGCGGGCTTCCCGGCAGCGGGCCGAGAATTGCAGGGTGGTTTGTAATGCCTTCATTTTGAGTGGCTTGGAAAATCGTGTGCAATTTTTACGTTCTCGCAAGGTGTCGAGAATTGCAGTGCTGTTTGTAATACGTTCATTTTTAGTGAAATGACTATCTGTACCCCCCCCTAGGTCGCAAGAAACCTCTCCTAAACCCACTTTCGCCGTAAATCTTTTCTGCACTCCTTCAGAAGGAGTCGCGTTTTCCCGCATTTCCCTACTCCTTCTGAAGGAGTAAGGGATGCTCAGCCTCGCTATAATCCGGAAAGCCACTTTAACGAATTTACTTCGGGGTGCACAGGAAAGTTTTACTCTCCTGTGCACCCCGAAGTAAATTCGTTGAAAACAGGGTTCAATATTCTGCTCATCAATTGCCCAAAATCAGGTGTTTTTCATTATGCGACAGCTCTTTGATTGTCATACACTTCCTGTAATTGCAACAATATACGTGAAGTGGAGAATATGGTCATTTCTTGTGCCAAGAGTTTGCGGATAGACATTTTGAGTGGCTTGAAAATAAGCGTGCAATTTTCATTTTTAACCGGTATGAAAGTACAACCCCATGCAACAACACCTTTATTAACAATACTTTCGCAAGGCAGCATGTGCCAACGAGTCATGACTGTCCAAGCAAACCGCTGACTGACCGTCGGCTGACTGCGCCATTTTTGTTTTCCGGATTCGGCAACCATTACTGCGACAACAGTACGGCATCTACGTAATTTGCCCTCGACCACTGCTTTAAATCACGCGGACCGGCCACGCAGACTCCCTGCTTTATACTCTGATCCTCTGTCCGAAAGGAGGTGCGGAACAGATGCTCTTCTGATTTGTGCACCTGGCTCTGCACTGGCCGCACGCCCCTTTTGCTAACCATATAACAATCAATAAATTACCAAACAACCGTGTGCTTTCGTCCATTTTGAAACCGGTATGAAAGCACATAGTAAAGTTGTATCTATTTAATTGCAAGATATCTGCGTGCCGACGATTCAAGACCACTGGGCAGACCATTGACTGGCCGCCAGCTGAAGCGGCTGGCTGATACGCTGAACCAGCCAGAGAGCCAATAAACTGACTGAACTGGCCTGCCAGGTCAACCCGACCCGACAGACCGGCATGAGTTCCAGGCCCACCGCATTAGCATCGGCGACTGCCAGCAGCACGAACTCGTCACCGCCTGGCACGAAACCGCACAAAATGCGGGAAAACGGTTCACCTTTGCAACTGGGCAATACCGGGAACGCCGCCACAGGCCCTGTGGCAATGATCAGGAACGCACGCTGCTGCAAAGGTGCACCATAAAGGCGGGAAAACTGTTAAGGCGGGAAAACTGTTCACCTTTGCAATTGGGCAATGCCGGAAACACCGCCACAGGCGCTGTGGCTATGGTCAGGACCGCACGACGCCGCAAAGGTGTACCCCAAAGGCGGGAAAACGGTACACCTTTGCAATTGGGCAATGCCGGAAACGCCGCCACAGGCCCTGTAGCAATGGTCGAGACAGCACGCCGCTGCAAAGGTGTACCCCAAAGGCGGGATTTCGGTTCACCTGCGCACGCAGAAGCACAAGGGCTACGGCAGGAACACCGGCACAGACACCACAGAGACACCACAGAGACACCACAGAGACACCACACAGACACCGCACAGACACAGCAGGAACACCACACAGACACCGCACAGACACCACAGAGACACCACAGAGACACCACTGAGCCGTCAGGACCACCTGTAAAAACATCCCCGTACGGTCTCGATATCGTACGGGGATGTTGTCTATTGGTTGTGCAGGGCTAAGTGCTGCTCTGCCAAGTGCGGTTAGAGCACGCTGAATACCACGTTGAGTCCGGCTGTCACGATGGATACCATGCTCATCAGCTTAATGAGGATGTTGAGTGAAGGGCCGGAGGTATCCTTGAAGGGATCGCCTACTGTGTCGCCTACTACGGTAGCCTTGTGGGCATCAGAGCCCTTGCCGCCGAGGTTGCCTTCCTCCACGTACTTCTTGGCATTGTCCCAGGCACCGCCGGAGTTGGCCATGAAGATAGCCAGCACGAAGCCGGAGCCCAGAGATCCCACGAGCAGTCCCACCGTACCGGCCACACCGAAGAACAGGCCTACGAGCAGAGGCACGATGATGGCCAGCAGCGAGGGCAGCAGCATCTCCTGCTGGGCGCCCTTGGTGGAGATTGCCACACAACGGGCGTAGTCAGGAGTTGCCTGTCCGGTAAGGATACCCTTGATCTCGCGGAACTGGCGGCGTACCTCCTCGACCATCTTCTGGGCGGCGCGTCCCACCGCGTTCATGGTAAGACCGCAGAAAAGGAAGGACATCATGGCTCCGATGAAGACTCCGGCCAGAACCGTGGGGTTCATCAGGTTGATATGGTAGTACTCCATGAAATCAGGTATGGTGGCCTGAGCGACTTCTACTGTCCGTCCGCCGCCAAGGTCGAGGACGGTCTCCCCTATTCTCTGCAGTCCTATCTTGATTTCCTCGAGATAGGATGCCAGAAGGGCAAGGGCTGTCAGGGCGGCAGAGCCGATGGCGAAGCCTTTGCCGGTAGCGGCAGTGGTGTTGCCGAGGGCATCGAGGATATCGGTGCGCTGGCGTACCTCGGGTTCCAGCTCGCTCATCTGGGCATTACCGCCTGCATTGTCGGCAATAGGGCCGTAGGCATCAGTAGCCAAGGTTATACCGAGAGTCGAGAGCATGCCGACTGCAGCAATACCGATACCGTAGAGGCCGAGGCTGAGGTTCTGGGCCGAAAGCATATTCTGCACGTCAAATCCTATCGCGCAGAGATAGGCCAGGATGATGGCCACTACAATGGTGATGACGGGAATGGCTGTCGATATCATGCCGAGACCCACTCCGGAGATGATGACTGTAGCCGGACCGGTGTTGGAGCTCTCCGCGAGCTTGCGGGTCGGCTTATAGGAGTGCGAGGTGAAGTACTCGGTGGACTGGCCGATGATGATACCGGCGACCAGGCCCACGATGACGGAGCAGGATACCCACGCCCAGTTGGGAATTCCGAGCACGTACAGTATGCCGAATGTGGCCACTGCTATCAAGGCCGACGACACATTGGTTCCCACGCTCAGGGAACGGAGGAGCTGCTTCATGCCGGCTCCCTCCTTGGTCTTCACCAGATATATGCCGATTACTGACAGGATAATGCCGACAGCCGCGATGAGCATGGGGGCAAACACGGCCCTGAGCTGCATGGAGGTATCGGCGTAGGAATAGAATGCCGAAGCTCCGAGGGCTGCAGTAGCAAGGATGGAACCGCAGTAGGACTCATAGAGGTCCGCGCCCATACCGGCCACGTCACCTACGTTGTCACCTACGTTGTCGGCGATAGTGGCGGGATTACGGGGGTCATCCTCAGGAATTCCGGCCTCTACCTTTCCTACGAGGTCGGCGCCCACGTCAGCGGCCTTAGTATAGATACCGCCACCGACACGTGCGAAGAGGGCCTGGGTAGACGCACCCATACCGAAGGTCAGCATGGTAGTGGTGATGACCACCAGCTTCTGGGGACCGTCCGCGTTGACGAATGTATCCAGGATAATGTACCACAGCGAGATATCCAGCAGACCGAGGCCCACTACCGTGAGGCCCATGACTGCTCCCGAACGGAAGGCCAGCTTCAGTCCTGAGTTGAGCGAGCGGCGGGCGGCATTGGCTGTCCTGCCGGAAGCATAGGTTGCCGTCTTCATGCCGATGAATCCTGCCAGGCCGGAGAAGAATCCACCGGTCAGGAACGCGAAGGGCACCCAGTGGTTCTGCACATCGAAGCCGTAGGCCAGGACGGCGAAGAATATAGCCAGGATGACGAACACTATCGTCACCACTTTATACTGCTGTTTCAGATAGGCCATCGCTCCCTTACGGACATGAGCGGCTATCTCTCTCATTGTAGGAGTACCCTCGTCCTCCTTGAGCATCTTTCTGTAAAAGTAGAATGCAAAGCCCAGTGCGATGAGGGAAGAAAGGGGCACGAGCCAGAATAATAAATCTACTGACATTGTTTGGTGTTTTAGAATTAAGTGGTTACTGAATATTGATTTTGTGAAAATGTTCCGTTGTAAGCCCGGGACAGATGGATACGGCCGTACGCATGAGGACAGAGGTATCTCCGGTAGAATAGAATTCGGCAGTCCCTCCTCCGGAAGCCGGTGACCTCAGCACACGGGCAGTCTGCCGCGCAACCGCCGGGGCAGGATTGATAATCCTCACGTCCGGACCGGCGGCGCGCGCAATTTCCTCCTGCAGGAAGGGGAAATGCGTGCAGCCAAGGACAATGACATCGGCGCCCTCTCCCGTCATCTCCGCCACATACTGCCTCACGAGGTCCGAAGGGACCTCTCCCCTCTCCACCGCCTCCACAAGGCCGCGGCCGACTTTCTCGACAATACGGATGTCCGAGGCATATCTCATGACAGTATCATGGTAGAGGCTGCCCTTGAAGGTATTGGCCGTAGCGAGCACTCCGACGACGCCGGTACGGGAGGCCAGGGCCGCCGGCTTGAAGGATGGGGACGTGATGTTGCTGGAGAACGTCCGCTATATCAAGGGCGAAACCAAGAACGACCCCGAGCTTTCCAAGAAGCTTGCC
>ERZ779737.1744-NODE-1744-length-16062-cov-5.689261_pt1 | contig 16062 bp, 20 predicted proteins | sample MGYA00511889_ERZ779737 | MGnify/ENA primary metagenome ERZ779737 (study PRJEB29588, sample SAMEA2163575) | human gut metagenome | biome: human gut; feature: human-associated habitat; material: faeces | place: Denmark | collected 2008/2010 ...
GACAGCACCCGGCTGTACCGCATTCGCGTCGGGCCAATCACGCCGATTGTCCCCTGCCGGCCGGAGCCGGTAGAGTACGTCGCGGTGACGATGGAGCAATCCGCCATTTCCGGCACGCCCGTTTCCGGGCCAATGCGGACGGTGAACGCCATTTCACCCTTCTGACTGATGATGTCCGCCAGACGGTCGCGCGTTTCCATCAGGCTGAGGAACGACCGCGCCTTTTCCATGTCGCTGTATTCGGGGTACGCGAGCATGTTGCTCGTGCCGCCAACCGCCACATGCGGGTGCGTCATTTCGTCCTGCTGCCCCAGCGCCTTGCCCAAGCCCTGCAGGAGACGCTCGTTCTCGTGCATTCCCTGCATCAGCTGCGGCATCTGCGCCACCGCCTCATGGAGCGTCAGCCCCTGAAGGCGTTCGGTCAGTGTCTTGCTGATGGCGTAGAGCGCGTCGCTGTCGAGATCGCTTGCCACCTGCACCACCTGATCGCGGACAATGCCCATATCCGTCACGATAACGACCAGCGCGGATGTATCCGACACCGGCACGAGCTGAATCGTGCGAATCTTCGGCATTTTCCCCGTCGGCGGCAGTACCACGGCGGTGTAGCTTGTCAGGGAGGAAAGCACCTGTGCGGCGTGGTCTATCACATCCTCCATTTGATGCATCCGCCCCAGAAAATGCCCCTTGACCGCCGCGTCGCTATCCGACGGAATGCGCCCCGTCTTCAGCAGCTGATCGACATAGAGCCGATATGCTTTTGCGGACGGGATGCGTCCCGCGGAGACATGCGGCTGATCGAGGTAGCCCAGTTCCTCCAGATCGCTCATCTCATTGCGGATGGTCGCGGAGGACAAGCCCATGTCGTATTTCTTCGAGATGGTTCTTGACCCCACCGGCACAGCGGTGAGGATGTAGTCGTCAATGATGGCTTGCAGAATTCTGAACTTCCGTTCATCCATCATCATGACCAATCCCTCCTCTCCGTGAACCATGCTGGTCTGTGTTGTTAGCACTCACCGTGGTCGAGTGCTAATCACATGACATAATATACCCCTGTCAAGTCACTTTGTCAAGGGGTTCGCGGGAATTTTTTTCATCTTTTCTGTAAACTCGGTTTGACAAATCTGTGAACGCGTGATTTTTTGGTTCATCACGGAATCTTGGGGGGAAAGCGCAGCTTGGGGGCGCGTCTGCGGACGCGCAAAGTTACTGGCAGGGACGCTTCGCTGCCTGCGCCTTTGTTGAGTGCATTTAAGATGATGTTCGCCCGCGGAACAGTTGGGGCGTTGCCCCAAACCCCACAAGGGACGCTGTCCCTTGACCCTGCAAGGGGCAATTGCCCCTTGACCCCTTTTCGCGATTGAGTTGGTCGCGCTTTCATGCTCCTTCCGCGTGCAGCTTTTTGGTGCTTCGCCTAAGTCCTTGTTTGCTCCCCCAACTTTCCGTGAAGAACCGATTTTTTCGCCGGAGTCAGCTGTTTGGCGCACCAAAAAGCGGCTGCCCGGAATCGCTCCCAAGGCAGCCGCCCATGTTATCAATGTTCTTGCAAATCACGGAACTTCTGCGTTTCATCCTCCGAAAGCGTCTCATACGGCATGAAGAACCGCACATAGATGTAATGCGGGAGAAACAGCAGCAGCACAAACAGCAACCAGGCAGCAAACCACCCGATGGCATCATTCATGCTGTTACGGAAAAAAATGCACACCACGAAGATGACAAACTCAATCGGCACGAGCACAGTAGCCGCTTTGAATCTGCTCGGTTTGCACAGCTTCCCGCAGTGCGGACAGCGCGTCCAGTTGTACCGCGCCATCGCATCCCAATAAGTGTGCTGAAAGTAGTGATATTCTGTGCATTTTCTCGCCATGGTTGTTCCTCATTTCCGCCCATTTTTCACGGCTCCATCGCCGCCGAATCCGGTTCGGGCGTCGGGGTCACAAAGACCTCCAAATGGCTGTCCTGAAAGCCGTCGAAGGGGAAATAGCCGCTGATTTCGTCGCCGTCAGGGTCAGGGGTTGCAGTCGGGCCGGCATCGTTGTTCAGCAGCATGCCGCCGTACTTTTCCACATTCAGCTTCACATACTTTTTATCTACCACAATTTCCGCATTATTCTTCAGCTTGAACGCCGGCGAATCGCAGTGGCAGGCGTAAACCTGAAAGCCCAGGTAATCCTTTTGCGGAAGCACAAAGGCCAACAGCGCCGAACCGTTACGGCTCACATAATATTTGCCGCCTTCCTGCAGCTGCCATCTGCTGTTTTCCTGCAGCTCGGTAAAGCCTGCAGCCGCCAGCTCCACCTTAATATTTTTCACGGCGAAAAAGCTGTTGGGCGTTTTATCCAAAAAAGCGCACAGCTTCGCATTCAGCTCCGTATAAGCCATTTCCATTTCTGTCTTTCACCTCTTGGTATATTACTCTTTAAAGCGCTCACGCAGCAGCTTTATTTCCGCAGCGTAGCCCGGCAGCTCGTTCGGCGTTTCCAAGTAAAACGGCAGTGTGCGCAGCGCCGGATGGTTAATCACCGCCGTCAGCGCCTCCAAGCCGATATTGCCTGCACCGATGCACGCATGCCTGTCCTTGTGGCTGCCGCAAATATTCAGGCTGTCGTTCAGATGCACCGCCTTCAAGCGCTCCAAGCCGATAATTTTATCGAACTGCGCCAGTACGCCGTCCAAATCATTAACGATATCATAGCCACCGTCAAAAATATGACAGGTATCAAGGCAGACGCCCATCTTTTCGTTAAGCTGCACCTTGCTCAAAATCGCCGCCAGCTCCTCAAAGCTGCGGCCAACCTCCGTGCCCTTGCCGGCCATCGTTTCCAATAGAACCGTGGTATGCAAATCCTTGTGCAGCACACTGTTGAACAGCGCCGCTATTTTTTCTATGCCAACCTCAGCTCCCTGCTTCACATGGCTGCCGGGATGAAAATTATACATATTCCCCGGCACATATTCCAGCATCGCCAAATCGCCCTCCATCACCATCTGCGCAAACTCCAGCAGCTTTTCGTCTGCTGCACATGGGTTCATCGTATACGGTGCGTGTGCCAGAATGGGCGCAAAATTGTGCTCCTGCATCAACGCGTTCAGCGCCGCCGCGTCCTCCGGCTTCACAGCCTTCGCCTTGCCTCCACGCGGATTGCGCGTAAAAAACTGAAACGTATCGGCACCGATCGACAGCGCCGTCTTTCCCATCGCTAGAAAGCCCTTCGATGAGGATAAATGACAACCTATATGTAACACTTGCTCAATCTCCTTTGCTATTTTTCCACCAGCTGATAGCTTTCCGCCAACAGCTCCTGCACCAACGAAATGTCTGCATCCTTTTGCAGCATTACCGTCAGCCAATGCTTTTTGTTCATATGATACGCAGGATAAAAATGCTGCCTGTCCACCAGCTGCTCAATCTTTGCCGGTGGCAGCTTAATATTCAAAACATCAACCTTCCCCGCCTTCGCTAAGCCCAGGCTTTTATAGGGAATCGTCATAAACAAAGCGTACCATTTATTTCTCCGCGCCGTCTTAAAGGTAAAATTCTCCGGTGTTTCCGGCCACGGAGCGTCGGGTACAGTGCCGAAGCGCTGCGAGCAGTAATCCATCAGCTGCAGCTTAACATTGCTTTTAATAAGGCACTGCGTTTTTATTTCCTTCAGCAGAGCCTCTGCTTTCTCGCGCACGCTCATAACGTAACCGCTGATGTTATCGGCAACGTTAAATGGCAGGTACTCCTCATCTGTATCACGTTCCAAAACATTTACGGATAAGGCCTTGCCTGCAAGCGTAACGACAGCGTAAAACTCTGTTTCCGGCAGTGTCTTGCGCAGTGTCAGCCCTGCGCCCTCCCGCACAAAGCCGTAGGCCAGCGCTTTTTTTATATCAACATCATATTGGTCTAAAATCGGATAAAGCATTTCCGTTCTCTCCTGCAAATAAAATTATATGCACCACCGGTATAATCGCCTAAGCAATCAGAACTCCTGCACAACCTCAAAGCGGTACTTTTGCTTAATCGCAGGATATTTTTCGCGGTCCACCTCGCTCATAAACATAGCGTAAGGACGGGCGCAAATTTTGAACGGAGCATACAGCGCCTGATACACCACCAGCTTTTCGCCGGTCTCCGTGTGCTCGGCAAAGGCCAGTATTTTATATAAGTATTCCGTCGTAGGATTTTCGACAGTTTCTCTTTTAAAATGGCGCACAATGTCGCCCATATGCATTTCTCTAGTCATAGTATTAACCTCCGTATTTTGTTTATATAATTATACTACAAAATACAGCTTATATGCCACGTGCTTCCGAGGTTAATAATTCTTCTAAATGTGTTTTCCAACACAAGCGGTTCAAGATAAACTAAAATCAGCATATATAACATTTAGCCGCAAATCTTTACCTTTGCCAAAGCCTCCTGAAACTTATCGCCCAGGGAATCTGATAACTAAATTATATACGATACCATGGACAGAAACTGTCATTGCTCTCATAAAAAAGCTATAGAATAAAAATTTTACATCACCTATGCTTAAATTCATCCTGAAAGCAAAAAAGAGGATAACGTACCGCGAAAGTACATTATCCTCGTGCTGTTTTATAGGTAACTAACAGCCACATCCCTATTCTTATATTACAGCCTCATACAAGTTCCTAAAAGTTTAGCAACAACTTCACTCCGTAAAAAAAGATTACGCCGCCGCAGACAATATTCACCCTGCGTAAAAATACTGTATCAAGCCTGTCTCGAAAAACCGAAATCAACAGCGTCAAACCTTTGTGGTTTGTCTGTTATAAATTACTCTTTTCTAAGTTCATACCGTGTGGTACGACTTCCACCAATCTGTTTGATTTGACCACTATCTACCATTGCTTTCAGAATACGACCAGCCGTAGACTGACTAACCTCCAACAGTGTCTGTGTTTCTTTTCTGGTAATCATCAGGTGCTCCCTTAAAAATTGCAGAACTTTTTCCTCATTTGAATCCAATGCCAGATCTGCCGCTTTTTCAAAATCCTTGTGTACTTCTGCTGCTTTTGGCGTGAAATTCACATTAGGAAGAATGATTTTAAAAGCGTTGTTAGTTGTCTTGATCTTCGGTTGCACCAGAGCATTTGCATAAGCTCCCATGATTTTCTTCATGCCGGTGCCATATGCTTCAATCAGCTGCAAGCGGTAAAAAACATTAGCAAGGTGTGGATTTCTGCAAACAGAAACACCCATCATCAAATCGTCAAGTTCCAAACCGGGAAGCAGCCCGCCGATGGACACGAATTCAATCCGATCATCGTATATGCTGATCAAGGTGCTGGCTCGGAAAGAATAATCTCGGTGTACTAGCGTGTTCAGCAATGCCTCGCGGACGGCGACCTCCGGGTAGTCCCGTGTATCAATCCGCAAAAGCTTCCGAAATGTCGCATGTGTCTGATTGTGGAAATCAATATAGTCGTAGACATCATTGAGTTGCTGCATCAGAGAGCCGGAAAACTCCCGGCGATCCTTAAATACATTCTGATTGATTCCTTCAAACACGGCCGCCTTGATTGTGTGGGGACACTGCTCAGACAGGAGCAACCCTAGATTCGTATAAATGCCATCTGCGGAAACGATTTTCAAAGTCTGCATTTGCGGCTGTCCAAATACAACATTGCGTTTTTCAAATTCCTTTTTTGTTGCCTCAAAGGTCAATGCCTGATTGATAGACCGCATATTCTCAAAGCTATCTCCATCGGTTTCCTTGATCATCTGCCGAATAGCCGTATCTGTTGCCGGTACAGAAGAATATCCCTGCCGCACATAGACACCCTCAGGCCGCAGTCCTTTCTTTGCCAGATAATAGGGACGGTTTGTGCCGCGCTGAATGTTGACGGCCACAACTGCTTTTCCATCACATTCTAGCGTTTCATAGTGAATGAACATAGTAACATCCGGCTTTACGGCATCCCATACCATATTGGAAATCTGCAAGGCACATTTATCCGCATTTTCAATTCCCAACACTGTGCCATCGTCTGCCACACCTACATAAATCGTGCCTCCGTCACAGTTGGCAAAAGCAATAATCTCTTTTTTGATGTCATCCATCACGATAGACTTTAATTCAACCGTTTCTGTTTCCCGAAATCTCATTCTGCTCACTCCTCAGTTCTATTCTACCCATATTCTAACCATTCTAATCGTCATTGTCAATCATATTAGTTAGAATAATGAGTAGCAAGGGCATCAACAAGAGCAGCATGTGTCCTAAATTTTATATATTATTCGGGACACTTGGCACAAATTATCATCTGCAAGCGAAAAAAGGCTGACGCGCACCTTTTTCCACGATCACCTCGTTATTATATGTTATACTTTGTTCATCGGTTGAACACCGACATGTTCCAAAAAATCAAGCCTACTGAATTACTGACCATATAATCCAGTAGGCTTTTTTTATGCTTTAAAAATTTTTATTTATCAATCTGCTCTTATCTATATATATTTCTCCGTTAACCGCATTTTGAAAAGCGCTTTTATCAGGATTAACAAATCTGCCCATCTGCTTTAACATCCTCGCATTTCACGTTACTTCTATAATAGAATTATAGCACAAAGGACTACTGCAGTATATAATAAACAGCATTGGAAATTATCTACTCTATCTCTACACTCCTGTATATAAAATCATTTTCAAACAAAAACAGAGAATAGTGCTGTTATACACTATCCTCTGCTTTTTATTCCACCAATCAACTGTCACGATTGGACTAATTCTGGTGGAGATGAGGGGAACCATCAGTTAGTCCAATCGTTGCTCCCCCAAGAATAAGCTCATACTCGTGCTTGCTTAACCTTCGCTCCACTACTATTACATGGCTATAAAAAAACAGCGAAGTCATTTTAAATTTTTTTTACCACGCCTTAGCCAAATGAAACGAGTGAAGCTAAAACCTGATTATGTTAGACGAAAAAACTGACTCATATCCAATAACTATCAATACTCTAGCCTCACCTAAAGACCGCCATTCTGTATCTGGAAAATAGCTTTCTGCGACTCTATCTCAGCACGCAGTGTTTCTTCGTTAGGTAAGTGATCGTTCGAATTAACATATTGTATAACACTTCTATCGCTCATTGTAGTACCCAAAATAAATATTATCTATAGTATACCCTATCTACCAAAATTATACAGAGAAAACGAAAATCAGTCAATCAAAAGCATTGGTAGATGGATGTGTAAGGCATTCATCTTTATTAAGGTGATACACTGAACCCATTTCGATGCAGATTGTTACAACAAAATATTATATGGTATCAAATGGTGCCAAAACATTATTTGAAAGGACATATCATTATGAACAAAATAAATGACTTCGTCGGACTAGTAACCTTATACAGGCAAAGTGACGAATACTTCCTCTACAGAGCCAGTACTCAGGCTAGTATAGAAGCGTCGCTGACTAATCATCTACTCCCATATTTTGGAACAATAAAACTGAATGAATTAGACACCAGCCTTATTGAGAGTTGGTTGAATACCCTCAAATATACCCCACCGATTAAGGGTGGTTGTAATGGAGAGCATTTATCTGAATCAACTATATATAACCTTTGGATACTACTCCGCAGAATTTTAGAGTTCGCTTATGAAAAAAATATTCTCATAGATAACCCATGTAGTAGTGTAAGCTGGGATATACGGCCCCATCTACCAATTCATACCCCCTCATTTATATATGATATATTCGAGTTTGACAATTTTTTGGACCAGCTATTCTCCCAAAAGAAGCTTGCAGCTAAGGTTAAAAATGCTCTGCTTGCCCTTCTTATACTTAAGTCTAATGCGACAGTAGCCAAGATATATAGCCTGAAATGGTCTGACTTCAATTTAAAGACTGGAACCATAACCAATCACGCTAGCAATTTTTCTTTGATCCTGGATGACCTTTCCCTTATGCTACTGCAACAGCACAAGATTTATCAGGATGAATGGCTAAAAAAGCATCCTGCCATCAAAAACACCGAGGATTATATCTTTATATCAACCCGATACAAGCCCGACGATACCGTTGCCAAAGCACCCCATGCTAATAGTTTTTACACATGGCTTAGAAATCACAATAAGAAGTATGCTAATGACCTTATAAGCGTGAGAAGTCTACAATTGATGGGTAAGGTATACGAAATGAAGTTTCCGGACCCTTCAGATAAAAAATACTATCCCATTATAGACTCTAAGACTACAAAATACAACCTGACTTCCCTCATGTATTGGTAAACCCAATTAATACCAGAAAAAAATCCATCATTCACTACCAAGCGAATGATGGATTTTTTCATTTTTAGTTTGCTGTACCGCCTTCTAGCTCAATTATCCTTATTTTGCATAAAACTTTTTATATCCTGACCTAGGATGCGATAACTTCTCCCTACCTTAGTACTTTTCAGCTTACCACTCTTTAATAACTTATAAACAGTAGTCCTACCTAGCTTTAGTAGCATACAGGCTTCTTCAGTATTGTAGTATTCATCTGTCATAACCTAATCCCCCTAAACAATGTATAGCATCAACTATAATTATTTGTTGTTATTTTAGGTTTTATTTTTTAATGATACTACTGTGGTAAGATTATACAGTTATTTAGCACTTTATATACCTTTGATTCCTATTCTTTGGTTGTTCTGGAATGGTCATCCTGATTAGCTTCATTTCAATAGCTGGAACAAGATAATTCCTACGAAAGCCTTCCTTGGATTTTAATCCAAGCTTTTCCATAAGTGCCTTACTAGTGTAGGCTACTTCGTACTCCATATTACTAAGCAAGCTCTGTATATGCTCAGGCAACTGCTGATGGTCACCAATGACTTGTGCAGATACTTCATCCAAAATCTTATCTATTTGAGATAACATGAACTCAATAAATGTGGTTGAAGACCCTGACCTATGGCACTTAGAAATAGCATCATAGTATTCTTCCTGAAACTTCTCTATCTGGCTTTCTATAGGTATATATTCGAATATCGGCTTCCATTTAGCGAGCATAGCTGTATGCCATAATCTAGCCATTCTGCCATTACCATCGGTAAATGGATGAATGAATACAAATTCATAATGAAATATGCTGCTGAGAATTAGTGGATGAACATCATCCTTAGCCAACTTCATCCATACAAACAAATTACTCATCAACTGAGGAACTAACCTAGCGGGTGGAGCCATAAATATGCACCGCTCTCCGCTGAATACTCCTTCCTCACTGCTTCTAAATTCTCCTGCTTCATCCACAAGATACCTAGTCATGATACCATGGTAGTGCTTTAAATCATTAATACTATATGGATCTATCTCAGACAGCTTTTCATACGCAGCGTAAGCGTTCTTCACTTCCTGTATTTCTTTTTGCTCGCCCAGCACCAGCTTACCATTGATTACGTCCCTCACCTGCCCTAGTGACAGGGAATTGGCCTCTATCTTCAAGGATGCGTGAATAGATTTAATCCTATTGTTTTTTCTTAGATGCGGCTTATTCTCCAAGCCCTGAACAGCATTAAGCTTACCTAGCTTTTCAGAAATAGAAGCTACGTACTTTAGTATTGCATTGGTTATCGTAAAGGGTGGCTTATAATCCATGATTTGGCACCTCTATTTTTCTTACGTACTTTCTTGCGTACTTTCTTCCACTATTATACACCAATATGGCATTATTTAATAGTGATGTAAGTGGCGCTAGTGCAAAAAATCAAGTATGATACTCCACCTTTACGAGCCACTTAATAGGAGCTTTAACAGCCACCTTTTTTGCAAGAGACTGTTCTTCCTCTTTCAGCTGAACTCTCCACTTATCAATCCTTTCCTGTAGCTTTTTCAGCCGCTCTTGCACGGAAGAAGCTCTGATATCCTTTGCGCCGCATACTGGACAACCTTCAGAACCTATTCTTGAATCAGCTTTGCCTAAATATTGCCTAGCCAGCTTTGACTTGCAATACGGGCAAGATATGAAGGCACTTTTTTGGTTGGCCAATGAATGGGCTTGGTCAAATAGCTTTTTCTTTTCCTCATACGAAGCAATCTGCTTTATTAGGCTTTTCTTTTTAGCCTAAGAAGTAGGAATGCTATTGGTATCCCTAAATTTTACGGCCAACTGGTCGTAATTGCCTTTGTCATGGCTAGAGATATATTCCTCTGCTTCTTCTGGTGTATCGCAGATGTGGTCTATCCAGCGTATTTTTCCAGGCAGGCCACTACATCCTTCCTGCCAATCCTCGTGAGCAGCGTATTCATCCCACTCATTTTGGACTATCTTCTTATTGACGTTTTCTGGATATGTTGCATAGTGAATATTGTGTCCCATATTTCATTACCTCCTTGCTCTATACTTCTAGGACAAGGATATAATATATATTTACATTATTGATTAATTCACCAATTATAGTAGCTAATAAAATAGTATTACTTCATTATGTCTTTAATAATGTCTTATCATGGTAACAAGAACTAAAGAAGCTACCCATAGCTACTTCAATTACGGGTAGCACTTTAGAATTATAGCAAAGTCTTTTTTAGAGGAGCTTTATAATTAGTTATTTTTAAGTCTTCCGCTATTCTACCATTAGCATGAAGTAATAAATCAATGAGCGGATCGACGAGTCGGATTGGTATTGAGACATATTGGTCAGGTTTACCCATTATATGTTTAGTAATAAAAATATACTTTTCAGCATTCCTATTACACATTGCTTTTGATACAGTAAAGTAATAGTCATTAGTGGAATCTACGCGAGCCAACACCTCAAAATCCCTAAATTTAGAATCAACTATTTTATCACCAAATATTTGCTTTAGTATATCATCCATTTTGCCTTCTCCTTACATACTGGTCTATGTGCTGATTTAATTCTTCCCTTTGATCTTGTCAGTATTAACTTTAGAATAGAAAGTTGAGGAGGCCATACCATACTTCTTCATCAATGATACGGCTGTTACTTCTCCAGCCTCCCACTTTAGTTTATCCTCCTGCCAGCAAGGAGGAAAATCCTTAGTAGGTCGTCCGAATTTAGCTCCTCTTTTTTTGGCTGCGTCAATGCCCTCACGCTGACGCTTGCGGATGTTGTCCCTTTCCGTTTCAGCCATGGTGGCTAATACTTCGATGAGGATATTGTTGACCATCTCCATGAGCATTTTCTGCAGCTTGCTGTCGAACTGGCTATAGTCAATCAAGGTCGTAGGGAGATTAAGTATACGGATATATACACCTTTACCTTTAAAATACTCCAGCTCGTTTTTAATCTCCTCTTTATTCCTCCCTAACCGTTCCATTTCATGTATGTAAATAGTATCCCCAGGCCTAACCATCATCTTTAGTGTTTGGTAGGCTGGTCTATTAAAATCCTTACCGGAAAGCTTATCGGCAAAAATATCCCTTTCATTAGGCACATACTGTTTTAAGCTATCAATCTGTCGGTCCAGGTTCTGCTCTTTACTGCTTACTCTAATATAGCCGAATATTTTATTGAAATTCTCGTCCATAGCAACACCTCCATAGGTTAATTATATCAAATATGCACGAAAAATGCTAATTAATTTCCGAGTATACTCGAATTTATTCTGATACTTTTTAGAGTATGGTTTAGGTGAGAAATAAGAGCTTTTAAACATACTCGTTAAAGTGTAGCTTGTCGAGCATGGAATGCAACACACACTAGTATTGTGTATGAAAGCATAAAAGCAACTCCACTTATGTAAAGTTGCTTTTATTATAAAACTATTTTTAATCTCCTCTGTACGGGCCATATTTATTATCACAAGGCTGCGCATCTCTAAAGCCCATTATTAGTGGTAGCACTACCAATGGCCCCGCCACTCTAATGTGTCGCGCTCCAAACGCTGATGCTACTCCACACACGATTGCCCCCATTAGTACATAAACTACCAATATAGGTCCAGCACTCATTCCCATATCATGTAGTCTTCTGATAAAGCAAGAAAGCCACCATATAAATACTCCTGTAGATGCCATCCAACAAACGCTGGTTACCCATCTATATCGCCAGCTATGACTAAACTTATCGCCTACCATTGCAATAATCACCAGCAAAACAATGCTAATTACAAATCTGACAATGTACTCACCCTTAGTCATTCTGCCACTAAACATGCTTAATGCAGCTCCTGCTCCATTCTGAGCAGCATCTATATTCAATTCTATTTTCTTTTTTGTAGGGACTACAACTGTTTCTCCGTCATCTGATTTGTACACTTTAACTTCACTGCCTATAGAAGGTACTTTATCAAATGCCGAAGTAGGCACTTTCTCTATATGCCCATCTGGATATCCTAAATACACTTTATCTTTTGCTATTTTAATAACGCTAGCCATTATGTATCCTCCCTTTTGGAATATACTCCTATCATTCAGTCCATCTATTTATTTTTTTATCTGTTCCCATTTTAATTTCTGTCTTGGAATAACAGCTTCTGGAGTAAATGTAATATACTTTTTATCAATACACAGGATCATATCTCCCAATAGGTTTTTATCAGGTACTACATCAAACGGAGGTAACCATTTTGATTGTAACACTTGTTTCCCTTGCAAGTAGTATCCATCGTAAAAATCATGGTCAGTTCTCCAAAGCATTATATCTTTAGTAGCTTTTGGGAAAATCATCACAGGTGCTTGAACAGATGTCGCTGCTCCATTATATTTTGTTCCTGACTGCACACCTCTACCCTGATATGTTCCCACTGTTATTTGGCTGTGGTCTAAATCAAATTCCATTGGCTCACTTGTTTTATTGGTAATACGGAATGTTACAGCTGGAGCAACTAATATTTCAGTATTAAAGCCCATCATTGGATTGCCTGCAACAGCTATAATGATAGTTTTATCCGCCAAATATTTCCTATCATTACCAGATATTATTAAATTATCAAAGTAAATATTGATAAAAGTTTCTACTTTTATTGTATCGTTTTCATAAACACGATTCACCTTAGTAATTGCTTCACTCCAATTTTGTGTAGCATACCTTACCGTATCACCAGACTTGCATTTAAACTCTTTCATAATCGCTTTTTTGCTGTATTCGAATGCATCAGCCTGACTAAAAGCTAGTAAACAACTAACACCTACACACAAAGACACTAATTTTTTTATCATATTTGTCATCTCCTATATTATAAACGTGCCTATAGATCTCTCGTATACCTTTCTGCTTCCTCAGGATCATCAAATGCATGTATTTCTACAGTACACTCATCGGGTAAATACAATTCTTCTGCCAGCGTAAATGATTTTGCTGTGCCTATTCATACAGATGTTCTATCTATATTTTTCCCACCCTTGAAAATGTTAAGCACTATCATTTGCTCATCATCTACTCTCTTTTTGTTGCGTCTCTTCTGTTCCTTTGCCTGCCTGTCTCTTTCTATTCCAGCAAACATGAGGAGTCTATCCCTTGCTCCCTCGCACTCGGTTAATTTAAAACCGTAAGCCATTTGCATATATGAACTATCCTTATCCTCTAACCCATCGTACTCTTTTATTTTTTCCTGCAGTTCCTTAATTTTGCTATTCAAAACGGTGATTTCGTTGCAAATAATGTCGGCCAGAGTGGCTGCACCTAATTTTTCCAGTTCTTGCTTATCCATACCGATATACACTCCTTTCGTGGGTGTTTCCTAATGATAATTATGTCACATCACTATGCTTTTGTGAAGGTGTAGCTCGATATTCTTTAAATATTTTTTGTATCATGCTACTTTAATGCGGTTAGCCACTAAAACAGAAAAATAACTCGTGCGGATTCTTTACTCACCTTTATAATCGTACATTTGCGAACATTATTCAGCGGTGATATTATGCCCCACTCTTAAGAATAAATCTCCAAATCCTGTACTCCGTAATATATTAATCAGTTTTGTATTCCCCTATTGCATTTTATAAGCATTGGGCGTATGATATCCATAGGAAGAGGGGGGATGAGAATATGGATGTTATAGCTTATCCCGTGTTATTTGAAAAAGTAGAAGATATGTACCTAGTTACCGTTCCTGATATTGGACAAATGACTCAAGGTAATGATTTAACCGACGCTATTGCTATGGCCAGAGACTTAATTAGCCTTTGGGTGATGGATCTCGAAGATAGCAAACAAAAAGTTCCAAAACCAGGTAGTATTAAGTTTGATATTCCCGAAGGAGCTTTTGTATCCTACGTAGATGCTAATATAACCGAGTATAGAAAAAAATACGGTTATAAGATCGTGAAGAAGAATTGCTCTATACCTGCATGGCTGAATACTAAAGCAGAAGAACTTGGCCTTAACTTTTCTAAGATCCTGCAGGAAGCCTTAATTGAAAAAATAAGTGCTAATACTTCATCTCATTAACAGCAAATCATCACCATCCATTCAATTGGTGGTTTTACTAAAGGCTATACGCCCTTATCACCGGCCAGCGTCTAAAGGTGCTGGCTTTCATTTTGTTCAAGCCACGCTCAGAAACTCGTCAGCGTTCAAATGGCTAAAACCTCATAAAAAAAGGCCGCCCGACGGCGACCTTTTTCGTCAGTATGAGGGGTGAGGATTTTCAAGCCCTCACCCTTCTCAGCTTTAAACACTTTAGGGGTTAAGCTACAAGGCTCACTGGCGTGCCTGTAGGGTTAAAGGAGTCCCAATCCAAGTGGAAATGTCCATTGCGCTTTACGAGTTCAATCGTGCCAGCCACTTCAGGAAGCCTCCCCATGTCAAAGGCGATGATACCAGCATCGGGCGGGAAAAAGGTGTTAACCACGAGCTTTTCAAAATCCGTGCTGCCAATACAGTAGTCTTCAACCAGATATCCCTCCACCATTTTTTCGTCGGTAGAGAGCAGCATAGCCAAAATCTGGATGCGATCACCGATGCGGACACCAGGGGAAAGCAGGACACTGTAAGAGGTGCCTTCCGCAAGCCCTGCGTCGGCTTCAAAGTTTAAGAAACCGCCGAAGGTTGCTTTACTGAGCTCCTCAATATTCTGGCTCCAAAATTCGTTCCATTCTGTCCAAAAGTTGTTGTTAGCTTTAAATTGTTTCATTTTTTTACCTCTTTCATTTATTATTTTATTTTTTGGGGGACCTTTGAAAGCTACCGAATTGTCGCGCGCCATCTCGTTGGCTTTCACGTATATTTAACCACATCAGCGATGAAGCCACAAGCAAAACAACAAAAATATGTTGAATTTCTTCCAAAAAAGTGGAATTCTATGTCTAAAAAATGCTATAATATTCTTCACAGGGTGGTTTGAGCCAGCATATGGATTGCATAAAGGTTTTTCGAGGTGAGGACATGAATTCGATTTACAAAAAATCAATTTTAAGCTTCAAAAGTGCGCCGACTTCCATCAAGGAGCTTTTGAAAACATTTTTAGATAGTAAAAACCATCTCTATTCATTTGATAATCAAGAAGAACTAATTGAAGATATTAAATTATTTTGTAATAATAATCAATGCGACATTCCTAAATCATTAACTCAATCCAATATCTCACGAGCTTTAAAAGAGGTTATGCGCCTGAACTTTATTAAAGTGGGGCAGCCATACGTACTGGTTAAGAAAGAGGGCGGCTGTGCTAAAGGCGCTGCCAAAAAGTACCATTTCGCAAATATGGATGTAACACTGTTCCCATTGTTTGAACTTAGAGATTGTTTTTTGCAGGATTCCGTTTTTGTGATGTCAGCCAACACACTTGTTTTTGATATTGGCGAGGACAAGCATTACTTATTTTTGCAAGAATTTTATAAAAAGTTCTCGGAGGAAACGCTCTGGGGACATACTAGCATGGGTTCCAAATTACTGCTGATGTTCAATACCGAAACTCCTTCCCAGATGGCCAATTTTGATTTATTTAAGAGATTTTTTGAAATTAAGAAGGTATACGATAAGACTACGCTTGGAAAAGTTAAGAAGAATTAGTATAAAGTCAAACCCCCAATCCCAAGAGCAGGTTTGGTGTTTTCTTCATATCGAAGATGGCTCAGCGAAAAATAGAGGCTGGGACAAAACCACCCTCTCAAACTAAAGAAGGACTGGAATTTGAGTTT
>ERZ779737.1752-NODE-1752-length-16033-cov-2.738015_pt1 | contig 16033 bp, 11 predicted proteins | sample MGYA00511889_ERZ779737 | MGnify/ENA primary metagenome ERZ779737 (study PRJEB29588, sample SAMEA2163575) | human gut metagenome | biome: human gut; feature: human-associated habitat; material: faeces | place: Denmark | collected 2008/2010 ...
GCACCTGCATAGTGTCCTTTTCACGCCGGATCATTCCTATCTGCTGGCCAACGATCTGGGAACCGATCGCCTTTATCTGTTCCCGATCAATCAGGTGACGGAACGGGGCAACGGGGCGTCGTTGCTCAATGAGTCGAAACGGGTAGACATTCCACTTGAGCCAGGTTCGGGGCCTCGGCATATCTGTTTTCATCCCGATAAGCCTTTCGCTTACCTGATTAATGAGTTGTCGGGAAAAGTTACGGCCTTTTCCTATGCGGAAGGCCAGATGGCGATTACGCAATATATTGAGGCGGACACGGTAGGAGCCCGTGGCAGTGCCGATATCCATGTCTCGCCAGACGGACGTTTCCTTTATGCCTCGAACCGGCTGAAAGCCGATGGCGTAGCGATCTTCTCGATTGATTCACTGAATGGTTCCTTGACAAAGGTGGGTTATCAGCTTACTGGACGTCATCCTCGGAATTTCGCGATCTCGCCGAACGGGAAATATCTGCTTGTGGCCAGTCGGGATGATAATGTCATCCAGATTTTCCGTCGTGACGCCTCGACCGGTTTGCTTAAGGATACCGGGAAAGAGATCCGGACCAGTCGGCCGGTGTGCCTGAAATTTCTTCGTTTCTAAGAGCTGAGTCTTAGAAATCGGCCTTAGCTTCGACAATGATCCGTTTTCCCGTGACCGGATGAGTGACCTCCAGCCGTTCGGCATGAAGATAAAGCCGTTTGTCCGGACGGCCGTAAAGCGTGTCTCCGACGATTGGATTGTTAAGGCCTTCGGGATGGGCGGCGTGGACACGCAGTTGATGCGTCCGTCCCGTTTCCGGATAAAAATGGACACGAGTGTGCCCGTCTTGTTGTCCGACCACCTCGTAACGGGTGACGGCCTCTTTGCCAAGTGTCGGATGGACGATTTGCCGCGGGCGGTCGTTGGGATCCAGGCAGAGCGGAAGTTGGATCGTTCCTTTTGCTGGCAAGGTCGGTCTTTCCAAAAGGGCGACGTAGCGTTTCTTGACCTCCCTTCGTTCGAATTGCGCCTGCAGTTGTTGATGGATCCGCTTGTTCTTGGCGATCAGCAGGAGCCCAGAGGTGGCCATATCGAGCCGATGGACCAACAATGGGCCGTCGGCTTCCGGATAGTGTTTATGGGCCCATTCGTAGACGGAGTTTAATTTCTCCTTGCCTGGCACGGAGAGCAGTCCGGCGGGCTTGTGCACAACCGCTAGCTCATCGTCTTCCCATAGTATCTCCAGCTCAAGGTCTGGGAATTGCTCTTGCTCGAGTGGATTTTTCTCCACGTCAAGTCCTTGGAGCATGAAACGCAGCAGAGGTTCACATTTCTCCTTGCAGGACGGATAGAAATTACCATGACGTCGCAGTTCGTTCTTCGGTGATTCACCCCACCAGAACTCCGCCATCGCGATAGGTTTCAAGCCTTGTTGATAAGCGTATAACAGTAGTTTGGGTGCGGCGCATTCGCCCGTGCCGGCAGGTGGTATGCCACGGCCTGCTTCCTCGAAAATGATCCGGACACTTTTTCGTTCGCCGAGCGCGTTCTCCAGCAGATATTGGTCGAAGAGCTGTTGTTGCAAAAGTTGTGAGCGTCGTTTCCGGGTTGCCTTCAGCTCATCTATCTTGATTTGGATCTGATTAATCCCGGTCTGAAGGGCGGATAACCGTTCATTCATCATTTGGGTCAGTCGCCGGAGCTCCGCTTTCTGGAATTGGCTTTCCCGGATGAGCCGTGCCTCTTCTTCAGGCGTTAGAGTTTGTAGGCGCCGTTGGTCACGTTCTCTTTTGGCTTGTTTGGCCTCCTCTTTGGCGTGGTTGATCCGTTGCGCCCATTCTTGGCGGGTACTTTTGAGTTGGGCTTGGAGTGACAGGTATTCCGGATCGTGATTGAGTGCCTCGATCTGGTGGTTGATGACGGAAATCGCCGCCTCTTCCGTTTTGTAGCCATTCGATGGCTTGGAGAGATCGCATACGGGCGGAACAAAATAGGGCTCGTCGTTACGTCCGTCCAGGTTTCCGGAAAATGCGGCAAGGAAGCCGATCTCACCCGCCTTGTCTTGAGTGATCAGGACTCCAAACATCTTTCCTGATTCCTTACCCTCAAGATCGAGAGTCTGTATATAAGCCAACACCTCATCCGCTGCGGCTAAGCAAAGCGGATGAGGCGTATAATGGAACGGATTGTTGAATCGTTGGGGAAGTTCCCCAGGTTTTATCCGTGTATTAAAAGGATGCCATCTCATGAATTACTTGATCAAATTGCCTTCGGCGTCAAAGGTAGCGATATAATCCCGATCGCCCAACTCCAGATCGAAAGCATAATAGATTCCGTCGGTCCGCTCGACGCAGTGGATATCGTCGATGCGATAGCTTGCGTACTCGGAAGCATTAAAGGCGTTCATGACGATCGCCGGTACCTCGGTTTGACGAATTTCCCATTCGGTATAGAGCCATTGTTCTTGCGCGTCGAAGATCACTTCCTTATGGATCCGGTTATCCAGGATGTCCACCTCCGTATATTGATTGTCGGTATCAATCTCCAGGATAGTCGCGTTAGGATAACGCTCTTGGATTAAGTTGGTAATCGTGTCGGGCGAGGGTGTCGGCTGGATCGGTCTGTTTTGGTTGCCGTCGGGAACCTCGTTGATCAGGTCGCCGTTCTCGGAGTAGTGCAGGGTCATCTCTTGCTCACCTGATTCGGCATCAAGGACATAGATGTTGCCTCGTCCAGATTGCTCCAGCAGGTCGACATCGTCGATGCGCCAGGAAGCATAGAGACTACTCTCAAAACTGTTAATGACCGCCTTGGGCAATTCGTTGTAGGTGATATCGGTCTCACTCATGATCCATGCGCCTGTTTGGTCAAACCAAGCCTCGACCTCGTGCTTCCCATCGTGGAAATCGGCGACAAAATAATCTTTCTCAATGTCCCATTCCACTTGGCGTGCGTCCGGATAGAGCTGGCTCAGGTTAGTGATCGCTTTATCGGGAATGTTGCTGTAAAGAATGTCGTCATTGTCGTCATCGTCGCAAGCTGTGAACAGGGCCGCACAGGCCAATGTGCCCACTAAAAATATAGATTTCACGTTCATAATTATTGAAATGTTGAATGTTGATTATTAATGTTATTGTTGAATTTAAAATGATTAGTCGTCGATATCGATCAGGTTACCGTTGAGGTCAAATTTCAGTTCCAACCCATTCGCCAGGTCGACGGAAACCTTGCGTTTGCCTCGCTCGACAGTCATAATCTTCTGGCCCGGGTAATTCTGGCTAACATATTGCCTGATCTCGGCAGGGATCAAGGTATCGGGAATGTTTTGCTGGAAAGATTTTACCTCTTTCCATTCTCCATCACGATTAAATTCGACACTGGTTCCGTCGGTCAGGATAACGTCGTAGCTGTCTACCAGGAACAGGTCCTTATCTATTTTGATATGTGAGACCTTATTTCCATTGAAATAGTTATTCAGGAAGTTGCGACTCACCTGTGGCAACTCATTGATATTGTTTGTCACCTTATCGTTGTCGGCGCACGCCATATTCGTCATCAGCGCTAACCCTATTAAAATAATGCCTATTCTTTTCATCTTTCTCTTGTTTTAAGTTTACGATGCAAAAATAGGGTGACATTTGGGAAAGATTTGGGAATCTCAGCGCTCTGGAAAGAATATTTGAAAAATATGTTTTTCCGAATGATAACGGTAGGAAAGCTTAAACCCGTAAAGCTCGGCGATAGACTTGACGATCGCCAAGCCCAAGCCATTCGATTCCTTCCGTTGGCTTTGTTTCCCGAAACGGGCGAAAAGGCGGTCACGGTCCAGCTCGCCGGGATGTTCGCCAGTGTTTGCCACGAGAAGGTGTCTTTGGTCGCTCACGACCTCAATCGTTCCACCTTCGTGATTGTGGACGAATGCGTTTTTCAGAAGATTGATGGTCAGGGCTGTCGCGAGCGACTCATTCATTTGGACAGGTAGTGGCTCAAGACGGCTTGTGTCTACCTTGATCTTCTTATCCTCGTAAAGCATCTCCAGATCGTCGAGTTGGGCTTGGATCTGCTGATCAAGACGGATCTCTTTCTCGTCGGGGAATTGCCGGTTGTCGATGCGGGAGAGTAGCAGTAGCGACTTGTTGAGCCGGACAATACCACTAACAGTTTGGTGAAGACTCGCGATCTCTTCCAGCTGACGTTCTGTGCAATCTGGATTCTCCGCGAGGAGTTCCAGTTTGTTCACGCAGACCGCTAAAGGCGTTTGCAGCTCGTGAGCGGCGTTCTCGACAAACTGTTTTTGTTTGTTGTAAAGTTCGGTACTTCGGCGTGTACTTTCCTCAACCACCTGGTTCAATGTCTTGAACTCATGCACGGAGGTTGGGTTGTCAAGAGGCTCATGTGGTTGTCCGACTCGGAACCTGTCCAACCAGTCAAGGAGCTTATAGAGCGGACGAGTGCTTTTTCGGAAAGCCCAATGGCTGACAATGAGCATGCAGAGGATCAGAAGCAAATAACAGATCGCTATACTGGTGGCGATCGTTTCAATCATGTCATCCTTTTCGAGTGTCGACATCTCGATTGTCAGTTCATAATAACGGTCGTCCGCCATGCGGAAACAGGTTTGCAAAACCCGTACCGGCTCATATTCCATTTCGATTTCGATGTAAGTAGTCGTATCGAAAAAACGAACTTTGTCCACGTCCGCCTTCTCTTTAGGTATTTCCCGGATATAATAACGGGTCATAAGCCCATCGTGACTTTTCAGGAAAGAGCTGTCCCGAATGGCCGACCGGATGATCAGTTCCTTATAATTCTCAAGCGTGTCGTTGGTCTCGTCGTTGATCTCATGAATGATCAGGAAATAGAAGGTCGCTCCCCAGATGGTAAAGATCAGGAGGAAAGGAACCAATAGATGGCGTAAGGCGTGGTGTATCAGCTTCATGGGGTCAGTCGTTGGTGGTCATTTTATATCCAAAGCCATAGACAGCCTTGATCTCGGCTGTCGCTCCGGCGTTCTTCAGTTTTTTCCGTAGGTTCTTCACTTGGCTGTAAATGAAGTCGAAGCTGTCAGCCTGGTCGATGTAGTCGCCCCAGACACTTTCTGCCAGCGATGCCTTACTGATGAGCCGATCGGGGTTGGCTACGAAATAGTAGAGCAGATCAAACTCTTTCCGGTTGAGTGTTAGTTCCTCTTGCTCGATATAGATGGCGTGGCGGTCGGGATAAAGCGTGATGTTTCCAACACGGAGACTTAGTTCGCCATCCTGTTGTTTGCGGCGGATGACGCTCTTGACACGGGCATTCAGCTCAGCCAGATGAAACGGTTTGGTTAGATAGTCGTCGGCACCCAGGTCAAGTCCCGTTACTTTATCTTCGATCGAGTCCTTGGCGGAGATGATGATCACGCTGTCGCGCTTACGGCGTTTCTTCAGTTCTTCGAGCAGCGTCAGTCCGCTGCCTCCGGGCAACATGATGTCCAGGACAACACAGTCGTAATCATAGTCGTTCAGTTTCATTCCAGCTTCATTAAACGTGGCGGCCGATTCGACGGTATAACGCTCTTTCTCCAGCGAGCGGATGATTGTTTCACGCAGGCTGTCCTCATCTTCAACTACAAGGATCTTCATTGTGGAATTAATTAAATTGGTTCGATAAGACAAAGCTACGAAAATATTCTGGCAAAATCCTGGAATTCTAAAGGGATCTCTATGAGTGGAATGGGAATTAATGAAAAAGTTTGTATCTTGTGTGATCTTTTAGAAACGCTAATATTATATGGAAACGACCGGTCATAATGAGCAATTGCTGATTCAAGGATTGAAAAATCATTCCCGGAAAGCATTTGACGAGATCTATCGGATATACGCCAAACGTTTGTTCGCTTATTGTAAGCAATATACGAAAAGAACGGAGGATGCGGAGGAGATCGTGCAAGATGTCTTTGTGCGTCTATGGAACAGTCGGACAATTATCCGGCAAGAGGATTCGCTTTGTTCGCTCCTGTTCATTATGTCGAAGCATTCTTTGATCAATGCTTATCGGGCAAACTTAAACTCATTGGTATATGAAGACTATGTGGATTATCAGTCGGAGTTAGCTGTTGATGACATAGCGAATAAGATTGAATATGATGAGTTTATCCGTGAGCTTAAGAGAGCTTTGGGAACTTTGCCGGCGACCCAGCGGAAAGTTATCGAATTGTCAAGATTACATGAGTTGTCAAATAAGGAGATAGCCCAAGAACTATCCTTGAGTGAGCAGACCGTGAAGAATCAATTATCGTTGGGATTGAAAGCTTTAAGGTCAGAGTTGAAGCGTTTCCCTGCTATCTTGTTCTTGTTATCAATTCTTAATTAATAAGGTTTTTCGGTACGTTGAGTGTCTTTTTGTTGTCTTACTAAAAAAATATGATGAAAGAGTTGGAACGAAAATATAGAAACGATCAACTTTCGGTTGAGGAATTGCGCTTGTTAAGAGAGCGTGTGAATGCGATGTCGGATCAGGACATTGAGAGGGAAATGTATGAGGTGTGGATGGACGAGGAGCCAGGTTCGGGAATGGAGTTCACTGAGGAGAGAAGCGATCGGTTGAAACAGCGGATTGACGCTCAGATCGACGTATCGAACGAGAAGGTAAGTCGTCATTCATATTGGCTTTTAATGAATCGGATCGCTCGAGTGGCCGCTATCTTGTTGTTGCCGGTATTTGTCGTTCTAACGATTTATCTGTATCAAGAGAATGGACGGATGGCTTCAGAAGAGATGGTCGTGTCTACCGGAAAAGGCGAACGGGCGAATATAACTTTACCCGATGGAACGGCTGTTGCCTTGAACTCGGAATCAAGCCTGACTTATACGCCCAGAGTTTTTAATAAGGATAAAAGACAGATCCGTTTTGAGGGTGAGGGCTATTTTCAGGTGGCTAAGAATCGTGATTGTCCTTTCCTGATTGATGCGGAAGGATTAAGCGTGGAAGTATTGGGTACAACCTTTAATTTGGATGTCAGGCGATCGGAGAAAACAGCCGAGTTGATTTTGGAGGAAGGAAGCGTGCGTTTCCATTCACTTAAGGCCGGAAAGGATGCTGTGTTGGAGCCGAAGGAAAAATTAATTCTTGATCAGGAAACAGGACAATTTGTTATAGAGTCTGGACGTAATGTTGAGACAGAAACCGCTTGGAAACGTGGTGAGCTCGTTTTTGAGAATATTGCGTTTGAGGATCTGATAAATTCTGTGGAAAAGAACTATGGTGTCCGGATAGAGACGGATTATCGATCGGATGTCGTGGATTCGTTTACCGGAACAATTCCTGCCAATAATCTTCTTGAGGCATTGACGGTTATCGGGAAAGTTTATCATTTATCTGTTTTGGTGGAAGGTGATAAGATTCGCATGGAAGTAGAGTGATCTTTGGAAATAAATCCTTGGATAATAGTGGACCACGTTGTGATGTTGAGATCTGTCGGCATTGCGACGTGGTTTTTTCTTCTCTTTTTCCGGTAAAGAGGATATGCTCCATAGATATATTATATAACATAAATATTTTTCGGTACTTTTTATTTAGTGACTTGTCTTTACTGGCAAAAGAAATTTAAAAAGGAATTTTATCAATAATTTAAACTGTAGAAACATGAATAAAAAATGTGTGTTGCTCGTGTGCTTGTCGCTATTTTGTTGCGTGAGCTTGTTCGCCCAATCCCGGAGGGTCACGGTGCATTTGCGGGATGTTTCCCTGAAAGAATTATTTCAGGCGATTGAAGAACAAACGACTTATCGCTTCTCGTATCGGAATACGATTATCGATGAATCGAGGGATGTTAATGTATCGGCAGATAGTGTCGAGGTTTCTGTTGTCCTTGATCAAGCATTGAGTGGAAAAGGCTTGACTTATGAGATTCTTTCTTCGAAATCAATTGTTATCTCGGAAAAGAACCAAGCAGCAGGACAAACTCAGGCGGATGGGAAAAAGGTGATAAGTGGCGTTATTACGGATGATACCGGAATGCCTGTGATTGGTGCGACTATTCTGGAAAAGGGAACCAATAATGGAACCATTACCGATTTCGATGGAAATTTTAGCCTGACAATGGCTTCTCAAGGTACATTGCAAGTTTCTTATATTGGTTATGCAACTCAAGAAATTGCTGTCGCGGGTCAAGAGAACCTTAATATAAAATTGAAGGAGGATTCCGAACAATTGCAGGAAGTAGTTGTGACTGGTTATATGAGTGAGAAAAAGGCAAGTTTGACCGGTTCTGTTGCGGTAGTGAAAATGAAAGATGTTGCGGATATCCCAACAGGAAATGTCATGTCGAGCCTTCAAGGACGAGTTTCTGGTATCAATATTACGACTGATGGAACACCTGGTGGCATGAATACCTCTACTTTGGTCCGTGGAACGACGACCATCAACGATAGTTCTCCTTTGTATGTGATCGATGGTGTCCAGACACGTGATAATATCGCCTCAATTCTTTCATCGAACGATGTGGAATCAATCCAAGTCTTGAAAGATGCCGCTTCGGCTGCTATTTATGGAGCTCAAGCCGCTAATGGTGTCATTATTATTACGACTAAGCGGGCAAAAGAGGGTGACGTGAAAATCAATTTTGATATGTCATTGACTGCCCAAACTTTTGCGACAGGTTTTGACATGTTGAATACTCAACAATTCGGAGAGGTTTATTGGCAAGCTTATCAGAATTCTTATGGGACACATCCGAACAGTGTAGTTTATGGAAATGGGGATACGCCCGTGATTCAGGAATATTATTATGATCAGAATGGAGTTCGTATCCGGACCGGTAATACCGACTGGGCTAAGGAGATTTATAACACGGCTTTGATGCAGAATTATAATTTGTCTTTGTCTAAAGGCTTTAAGGATGGAAATGTGGCGTTGACAATGAATTACATTGATCAGGATGGTTTGGTCCGTAATTCGGATTTCCAGCGCTTTAATACACGCTTGACTTCCAATTTCCGTTTCTTGGATAACAAGATCCGGGTTGGTGAGAGTTTTGCGATTAACCGTTGGACGCAACATTTAAGTCCGGGCGGTATTGAGGAGAATGTTATCGCGCAGCATCCGGCAATTCCGGTTTATGATGAGAACGGTGGTTATGCGGGTGGTTATGTCGATATATTGGGTGATAAACCGAACCTGATTCGCTTGACAGACAATGAGGCGAACAATCGTCATGCCTATTGGCGTATCTTTGGAAATGCCTATATTGAGGCTGAACCTATCAAGAACTTGACTTTCAAGTCTAATTTTGGTGTCAATTATTATACGGAGTTTAATTCGACTTTTGTCCCGAAATGGCAAGAGGCTAGTCGTAGTGTTGACTCGAATGAATTAAGCGTAGGACAAGCCTATGACTTGGATTGGGTTTGGTCGAATACGTTGAATTACCATTTTGAAATTGACCAACACGCCGTTACTGCCTTGGTTGGTATGGAGGCGAAAAAAGATTATCATGAGACCTTGACTGGTTATGGAAAGGACTTAGCGATTGAGGACAAAGACTATCTTTATCTGGATGGCGTGACATCCGGCCAAATCGTTGGTAACAATGCCCAAAAATATGCGATGGTTTCCTATTTCGCTAAGGTGAATTATGATTATGATGATCGTTATCTGGTTTCAGCGACTGTTCGTCGTGATGCTTCCTCACGTTTTGGAGCTTCCCACAACTCCGCAATCTTTCCCTCTGCTTCTATTGGTTGGCGGTTATCACGCGAGGTATTTATGCAAAGGACTTCCGAATGGTTGAATGATTTGAAGATCCGGGCCTCTTGGGGTATTAATGGTAATGATATGATCGATAATGACGCGACTTATGCGAAATATCTTGTCAGTTTGAAGGATGCCTCTTATAATATGACAGGTGATGGTTCTTTATTAGCGCCAGGTGCTTATAAGACTATGTCGGCCAATACGAACTTGAAATGGGAACAGACGGAACAGATAAATATCGGTATCGATGCGGTTTTCTTGAACAATCGTCTGGGCGTAACTTTGGATTATTTTAATAAGGAGACTTCTGATATGCTGATTCGCCGTGATTATATCGCGGTGATTGGTGAGGGTGGATATTATTGGTATAATGGTATTTCCATGAATAATAAAGGAGTAGAGGCGACTTTCACCTGGAAAGATCAAGTAAAGGATTTTAATTACGATATCTCATTAAATCTTTCTTATTACAAAAATAAGATTACAGATCTGCCTAGTGATATTTATTATACATATGGTGGTGGCGATGGAGTTCGTCAAAGTATTGTTGGTCAGCCTTTCGGTTCATGGATGGGATACAAGACGGACGGCCTTTTCCGTACGCAAGCGGAGGTTGATGAATATATGAGTCGTTATGATGTCCAGATTGGTGCGCCTGGAGTTGGACGTATCCGTTATGTAGATGTTAACGGAGACGGTGTGATCAATGCGTCCGATCAGACTTGGTTGGGTTCGGATCAACCAAAGGTGATAGCCGGATTGAATCTTGGCGCCTCTTATAAGGGATTTGATTTGAGCCTCTTTTTCAATGGCATGATTCGAGATGCGTATAATAATTCCAAGTATTATACAGATTTGTTCCAGTGCTGGAACGGTAATCACTCGACACGTTTGTTGGACGCTATGGAGGCGTGGAATCAATATCTGCAAACAGGAGTTTATACATGTGATACGCCAGCTTTGGTTGCCGTGAACAATAACAATGAGGACCGTTTATCGGAATTCTATATAGAGAATGGTTCCTATATTAAATTAAAAACATTGACTTTCGGATATACTTTCCCGAAAAACTTGACGGATAAAATGCACATCGGAAACTTGCGACTTTATTTCCAGGCTCAGAATCTGTTTACGATCACGGCTTACACAGGAGCAGATCCTGAGGGATTGGGTTATGCTTATCCGCAACCTCGTTCTTATACCTTCGGTTTGTCGTTAGGGCTTTAATTAGGAAATTAAGATTATACATTTAATAAATAGGTAGGTTATTATGAATTTGAAATATATGATATTGGCCTTTTCGTTGTCAGTGCTGACGATGGGCTGTAATGAGGATAAGTTCTTAGATATTAAGCCTCAAGGTTCGTTGAATGACGAGAACCTGGCAAACGCTGAGGGTGTGGAATATTTGATTACGGCTTATGCCGCTTTGCAAGGTCCAGCCGGACAGACCAATAGCGTTTGGAACATCCCAATGACCAATTGGAGTTATGGTGAGGTACGGGCAGATAACGCTTACAAAGGAGGAGGTGGTGTTGGCGACGCAAGTGATATCCATAAGATCGAGACTTTTGATGTTGATGCGACTTTAGGTAATCTTGATTCGAAATGGTTCCAGCTTTATTGTTGTGTGCAGCGTTGTAATTCCGCTTTGAGAGTCCTGAATATCTGTTCTGCGGATGAGGTGCCCGATTTGGAGGTACGTAAAGCGGAGATGCGTGTTTTGAGGGCTCATTTTTATTTTGAGTTGAGTCGTATGTTTAACCAGATTCCCTATTTTGATGAGAATGTGGAGCAAGAGGAATATGCGCAAATACCGAATAATCAATATGGTCGTGATGAGATCCTGGGTATGATCGCTCAAGAACTGGCTGATGCCGCAGAGATCCTTCCGGAATCGCAGACTGAAATCGGTCGTGTCAATAAGTTTATTGCCTATGCTTATGAGGCGAAGGTAAAATTGTATCAAGCCTATGAGCAGGATCCAACCACTCATGCGGTGACGAATATTAATAAGGATCTTTTGAGGGAAGTTGTCGCTCTTTGCGATAAGCTGGAGGGGCGTTATGATTTGTTGGAGGATTTCCAGCAATTGGATCTGTTGGCCTATGAGAATGGTGTGGAGTCGGTTTTTGCCGTACAATATTCTATGAATGATGGTTCGTCTGACGCTGGTCGAATCAACTGGAGTAATTTGTTGAACGCTCCTCAAGGACCGTATAGTGGCGATGGCTTCTTTTTGCCCAGCCAGAACCTGATCAATGCTTATCAGACAGATGAGAACGGTTTACCTCTCTTTGATACGTTTGATCAACATGACTATGATGTGATTATTGTTGATGAAGCCGGAAATGCGGTAAATACTCAAGTGGATGGAACGGTTGATCCTCGGTTGGATTTTGTAGTTGGACGACCGAATATCACTTGGAAAACCTATACGGAATCACCCTGCTTGAACAGTTGGGTACGTGATCAAGGAACTTATGGTTATCATTGCTGTAAACGTTTCTATCTCTCGCCGGAGAGCCCGGATATGTTTAAAGGTTGGCCTTGGGGTGCTTCCGGTTTGAATTGGCAGATTATCCGTTATGCGCATGTTCTGTTGTGGAAGGCGGAGGCGTTGATCGAGATCGGTGATGCGGCAGGTCTGGCTGAGGCACGCGATTTGATCAACCGAATCCGAACAAGGGCGATGAACAGTAGCTATGTTAAGGATTTTAAGAATTCTGAAAAGGATGCGGCCAATTATCGTATCGGGCTTTATCCCGCTACCGGTTGGACTCAAGCATATGCTCGGGAGGCATTGCGTTTCGAGACTCGCCTGGAAACAGCTATGGAGGGTGAACGTTTCTTTGATTTGGTAAGATGGGGTATTGCCGATCAGGTAATGAACCGTTTCTTTGAATGCGAAAAGACACAAAGGGTTTATTATGTGAACTCTAGATTTGTATCGGGGAAGAATGAGTATATGCCGATTCCTCGTTCACAGTATAGTTTCTCAGGTGGTTTATATGAGCAAAATCCAGGTTATGGTAATTTTTGATTAATGGTTTGAGACATGAAAATAGTCAAGGATAAATATGTTAGAAAAGCTCGATTGGCCTGTCTGGGATTGATGATGGGATTTGTGTCGCTGGCCTTTGCGAAAGCACAGGCCTTGGGCATCCGTCATTTGGTGAATGAACAAAATATCATCTCTATAGAGAATCCGAAACGTTATCTGTTGCTTCCCGTACAGGAGAGCGCTCCAGAGGCAAGAGTTGTTCTTGTTAGTGATAATCGGTCTGTGAAACCTGGTTTTACTGTCCGCTTGGCGAGAGAACGAGTGGATTATTTCGTTCCAGTTGATCTTTCTGCTTATGCGAGGAAAAGAATCTCAGTCGATGTACAGGGAGTTCCCGGTGTGGCGATGTGTTGGGAAAAAATCCAGCTTTCAGAAACATTTGATACTGCGAATCGGGAAGTCTTCCGCCCGCTTTATCATCATACGCCCGCCTATGGCTGGATGAACGATCCGAATGGTATGTTTTATAAGGATGGTGTTTATCATCTTTATTTCCAATATAATCCTTATGGTTCTACTTGGGGAAACATGACTTGGGGACATTCGACAAGCGAAGACTTGACCCATTGGACTTTCCAAGGTGAGGCGATCGTGCCTGATGCTTGGGGTACGATATTCAGTGGTTCTTGTGTTGTTGATAACGATAATACGGCAGGGTTTGGAGCTGGTGCGGTTATCGCGTTCTATACCTCGGCGAAATCGACACCTTGGGGTGATAGCCAGTCGCAGAGTATGGCTTATAGCTTGGATAACGGAAAGACTTTCGTCAAGTATGGCCATAATCCGGTCTTGATTTCTGAGGAGCGTGATTTCCGTGATCCGAAAGTATTTTGGTATGCTCCTGGTAAACATTGGGTAATGATACTTGCTGTTGGGCAGGAAATGTGGATCTATTCTTCTGGAAATTTGAAAGAATGGAAAAAAGAGAGTCAGTTTGGAGCGAAGCACGGTGCTCATGGTGGCGTTTGGGAATGCCCGGATTTGGTGGAATTACCAGTCGAGGGAACAAACGAGAAGAAATGGGTATTGATTTGTAACTTGAATCCTGGTGGTCCTTTTGGTGGTAGCGCCGCTCAATATTTTGTTGGTTCTTTTGATGGCAAACAGTTTGTCAATGAGTCGCCGACTCAAACAAAATGGTTGGATTGGGGTAAGGATAATTACGCGACAGTCACTTGGCACGATGCGCCTGACAACCGTTGTATTGCCTTGGGTTGGATGAGTAATTGGCAATATCAGACGGTGCTTCCGACAACGCAGTATCGTGGTGCGAATACGATCGCACGGGATTTGACACTTTATGAGGTGAATGGTGATTATCTCTTGAAATCCTCGCCTTCGCCGGAGATAGAGCGGATTCGGGGTGAGGAGAAGCAGTTTTCTTCATTTAAGGTGAGTGATACCTATGAGCTTGACAAACTCTTGGATGATAATAAAGGTGCATATGAGATTGAGATGACCATCAAGAACTCAGGTGCTTCGAAGATCGTGTTTTCGTTATTGAACGAACAGGGAGAGAAGGTTTATATGTATTATGATATAGCCCGTGCTCAATTCGTTATGGATCGTAGCGAGAGTGGCCGGATTGATTTTAGCGATGATTTTCCGGCGGTGACAGTCGCTCCGACTAATGAAACTGGTGATATACGGCTTCGTCTGTTTGTCGACCGTTCGAGTATTGAGGCTTTTGGGAATGAAGGTAAATTCGTGATGACCAATCGTGTTTTCCCTTCCAAACCTTACAATCGACTTTCGTTTGAGTCGGTTCGTGGGAGTTATACGATTAAGTCTTTAAATGTTTATAAGTTGGATTAGTATGATGGGACGGACGAGTTATTTAAGATTGATCCCGGTGATGTTCTGTTTCTTCGCCATGGGATTTGTGGATTTGGTTGGTATCGCTTCCAATTATGTGAAGGCAGATTTGGGACTGAGCGACTCAAGCGCGAATATATTTCCTTCATTGGTGTTTTTTTGGTTTCTTATCTTCTCGGTCCCGACAGGTATTCTTATGAATCGGATCGGGCGCAAGAAGACCGTGCTGCTGAGTTTGATCGTGACATTTGTATCGTTGGTAATCCCTATTTTCGGGAGTGGTTATCTGGAGATGTTGATCTCCTTTTCCTTGTTGGGAATTGGGAATGCCTTGATGCAAACCTCCTTGAATCCTTTGTTGAGTAATATTATCGCTGGAGATAAGCTGGCGAGCACACTGACCTTCGGACAGTTTATCAAGGCGATCGCCTCATTCTTGGCACCTTACCTGGCCATGTGGGGCGCTATGGGGATCTTGCCTGATTTCGGATTGGGCTGGCGACTCCTTTTCCCGGTTTATATGGTGATCGCCGTTGTGGCTATTTTGCTATTGGGTATGACACCTATTGAGGAGGAAAAGGCGGATCGGGCGTCAGGTTTCAGGGATTGTTTCGCTCTGTTGGGTAAGCCTTTCATCCTTTTGTCTTTTATCGGTATCATGTGTCATGTTGGTATTGATGTCGGAACCAATACGACAGCGCCAAAGATCCTGATGGAACGTTTGGAATTATCGTTATCTGATGCGGGATTTGCGACAAGTCTCTATTTTATTTTCCGTACGATGGGATGCCTTTCGGGTGCTATTATTTTACGACGGGCTTCGGCCAGGAACTTTTTCGCCTTGAGTGTCATCTTGATGTTGATTGCGATGGTGGGACTCTTTCTTTTCCATTCGAAAACGATCATATATATTTGTATCGCCTTGATTGGTTTTGGAAACTCGAACATTTTCTCGATCGTTTTCGCTCAGGCGCTTTCTGCGCTTCCTGACAAGAAGAATGAGGTATCGGGCCTGATGATCATGGGATTGTTTGGAGGTACGGTATTTCCATTGGCGATGGGATTGGCGAGCGACGCTTTGGGGCAAAATGGGGCGATCGCAGTCATGGCTTTGGGCGTGATTTATTTATTAACCTATACATTTAAAACAATACTTCGGTAAATTTTTACCGATAAATTAAAATTAAACATAGAATCGGCATAATCCGGTTCAAAAATATATTCAAGAGATCATTGAAATACTGTCAAGAATGAATCGTCAAGGAGTAAGAAAAGGGATGAAAAAGATATGCTAAACAGCTGAAAATTAACAGAAAAAGTATTGCATAATTCGTTGATTATTAGTAAATTAGAAGTATTCCACCACTTTTAATTATGACTAAAGAATCACTCCTTATGCAATACCAATCCGAGTG
>ERZ779737.1761-NODE-1761-length-15974-cov-3.511967_pt1 | contig 15974 bp, 11 predicted proteins | sample MGYA00511889_ERZ779737 | MGnify/ENA primary metagenome ERZ779737 (study PRJEB29588, sample SAMEA2163575) | human gut metagenome | biome: human gut; feature: human-associated habitat; material: faeces | place: Denmark | collected 2008/2010 ...
TTAAGAGAATTTAGAGTAAGTGCGAATGCAGAAGTAGAAGTAGGTGTATGTACAAAGGAAATAGAAATATATGTACCAAAAAATTTAAAAGAAAGAGAGCCAAGTGAAGATAATTCAGCTTATGTACCATGTGGAAATGGTATTAGAATACCAGAAAATCATTCAATAACACTTCATTTAAACTATAAACCATCAAATGCATCAAATAGAAATTCAAAATGGACAATAAAAGATGAAAATATATTAGGATTATATCTAACATCTAATCCAAATAAATCAGTTGGATATAGTAAAGCAACAGTTTTAGCAAAGAAAATAGGTAGTACTACTGTAACAAGTAATTCAATATTAGCGTATAACGAATCTAATAGTCCAATACTATCAAATATATCACCAGCTGTATGTAAAGTAACAATATGGGATGGAAGTGTTGATAGTTTAAAATGTGATGATAAAACAATTGAAACAGGTGATGAAGCTGTAATTAAGTCATCTTATGAACCATATAATGCATCTAAAACAAGTTTTACATGGAAAATAAGTAATTCAAGTATAGCAAGTATAAATGAAAAAACTGGTACAGTAAAAGGAAAAGATGGAGGAAGCGCAACAATAACAGTAACCGCATCTAATGGTAAAAAGGCTACATGTACTCTAACAGTAAAATCAAAACCTATATATAATCCACCATCTAAAGCTAGTAATGGTGGATACTACGAAGTAAAATGGGTAGATACTTGGGGAAATATCCGTACAGAAACGTATTATAATAGAGATAAGGCAATAGAAAAAGCAGGACACACGGGATCTACTGATATAACAATATCATATGTTGAAAAAGACACAAAGTACAAATATGCTACTGGTGGTGCTCATGGTTCTAGTCAGGGTTCACATACAGGTTTAACTAAAGTTGATGGCGGTGAGATTGATATTGTTCATGCTGGGGATGGCTCTTATATAAAAGAAACTGATAAAAGCGGAAATATTACTTCTTGTAAAGGCGGTGGACAATGCAAAAATACATCTACATCAGAATCAAAAAATACGGGCACTAGCGGAAGTGGTAGTAAAAATACAGGATCTTCTTCAAAAAAAGATAAGACAACTACTGGAGGTTCTACTACAAAACCAAAACCAGGAGGCGGATGCTTCTTAAAAGGAACAAAAGTATTAACTATAAATGGATACAAAAATATTGAAGACATTAGTATAAATGATAGAGTATTATCATTTAATGAAGCTACAGGTAAGAATGAATATAAAAGAGTATTAAAGATATATGTTCATAAAAATAGTAATGAAACATTATATTCATTAACAATAAATAATAAAATAATAACCTCAACGGGTGCACATAGATTTTATGTTAAAACTAATAATGGACATGATTGGGTTGCAGCAGAAAACTTAAAAGTTGGTGATGTTGTAATGGATGTGAGCGGAAAATATTATAATATAGAAAAAATAACGAGTGAAGATATTGTACAAACAGTATATAACTTAGAAGTTAAAGATAATCATAATTACTATGTAACTGAAAGTAAGATTTTAGTACATAATGTAAAAAGGGCTAATTAAGGTCCATCTTTATAAAAGATTTACAAAAATTTGACAAAATGTAAAAAATGTGTATAATAAGAGCAATTTAAAGGGGGTAATTTTGGATGAAATTACAGAAAAATAATAAATATAGAAATATGATAGCAGCAGGCTTATCAGCAATAATAATAGCAAGTACAGCATTAACTGGATGCGGTAGTAATGGTGTAGGAGTAACTATCCCAATAGAAACTATTGAACCGGTATCAAATGAAGATTTAACACCTATACCAAGTGCTACTTTAGCGCCTACACCAGAAATGCAAAAAACTTATGTAAATAATAAAGCAGGCTCATTTAAAGATAGCTTTAGAAAAGATAATCATTATTTAGAAAATTATCATAAAATATCAGAAGAAGAAGTAAATGAAAGACTTAAAGATTTAGATATAAAATATAAAGATTTTAATATAAATCTTGGACTTATTACTACTATTGTAGTAGTAAATAAAAGTGGATTTTACAAAGTAATTCAAACAAGAGAATATAGAAACGATCAAAGAGGTACATATACTTTCTATGATGTATTTACTGATCAAAAGTTATGTGAACTTCCTATATATTTAGATTTTTCACTAGATGAATATAATAGGGCTTCAAATATTAAACCAGAAGATTTTATAAATAAAGCACCTTGTTTTGATGATTATGAAATAGTTGAATTTGGTGGTGCCTCATATGGTACATATTTTGCAATCGCACATTTTCAAGAATTAATAGATAAATATGGAATTGATGGAGAGAGTTATTGGTATAATACAGATGCTTATGATTTATGGACTGAAACTTGTAATTGTTATGAAGTTGGTCAAAAATTTATAGATACAAATTGTACAATAGAAGATTTAGCAAGAGCTTATGTAACATGTATACCACAAGAATTACAAATTCCATCAAAGAAATTAGGACTTTTTGTAAGTTATAATAAAGAAGATAAATATGAACCAATGCAACTAGCAAAAGAAGATATAACTGATAGAATAGAGTCTCTTCAAATAAAAGATAAGGATAAAGATTATAGTGTAAATAATATATTTGCATTATTAGTAACTGATCAAAGTGGTGTCGATCGTATAATTCAAGTTTATGAAGAACATACGCAGGAAGATATGAAAACATTCCATTTATATGATGTATTTACAGAAGAATATTTATGTGATTTTGATATAAATAATCTTAATCTTACTGTAAATTCATATGATAGATTTTTAGAAGCAGATTCATCTAGATTTACTAATTATAGTGATGCAATGGATGGTTTTACTATAAAAGCAATTGGACATACATTATATTCAGTTAAGTATATAGAAGAAAATATAGAGGCATTTAGAAACCGTGATGGAATATATTACACAATTTCATATGATCCAATGTATGCAGCATTCCCAAGCGGATTAACTAATGATACAAAAATTACAACAGAGAAACTAGCAGAAAATTATGTAACTTATGTACCTTTAGAAATGCAAGTATATAGTAAAGATTATAAAATAAGTGAAAATAATAAAGTTTATACAAAGTAAGTCATTACGAAAGTAATGTCTTTTTCTTGCAGAATAATTATATATATAGTATACTTATTATGTAAGATAGTGGTGAGTTATGAAAAGTAGAAAAATTGTAATATTCCTTTTAATTGTAGTAGTTATTTTGCTTTTATCAGCAACATATTTGAATTTTTTTTATAGCCCAAAGGAAGATGAAAATATTGGATATAGACTTGATTTGGGTAGTAAAGTAGAATTTTCTAACATAAATTATAGTGAAAAATATAAAGATAATATAATAAATGAAAATATACTTAGTTATGAATATGAAATTATACAAAGTGAAAGTGTATTATATGGAAAAGTATATATAGATAAAGATGGTTATTTATATATAACAGATGAATTAAAAAATGCAAAAAGAAAATTAAATGATGTTAAATTTAAAACATTGTATAAAGAAATTAGTACAAATAGATTAAACGTTTATGCATTAAGTAATTCAGGAATAGTATATAAGATACTTTTAGAAACTACAAATATGGAAGATGTTAAATTTCATAAGATAGTTTTTGATAAAAAAATAGTTAAATTTACAAGTTTATTAATAAGAATGACAGGTAGTAATATAGTTGGTCCAGTTGTATTATGTGATGATGATAAAATGTATGATGTTGAAACAAAATTATTATATCAAGAAGAATATACTAAATTTTATGATAAATATATTGTATATAGTGATAATACAGTGTCAACTTTAAATGGTGATATGCTGGTAGGTTATGACCATAAAAATATAAAATTGGTTGGATATGTACAATTTAATGAAGATATATTTAGAGAAAAACCAGAAATAGGACTTATTACAACAAATGATGATTTAGTATTTTTACAAGATGAAAAACATTTATATATTTATAATAAAGAAATAAAGTCTATAGAGCAAATAGATGGTGAGAAAATACAAATTATTTATAAAGATAATACATATCATGAAATAAAAGGATATTATACTTCTTTAATAGATAAATAGCATTACGAAAGTAATGTCTTTTTCTTGTTTTAAGTATGCTTTTATAGTATAATTTATCTGATAGGATGTGCGGTTTATGTATTTAAAACAAATTAGAATTAGTGGATTTAAATCTTTTGCGGATAAAGTTAATATTGAACTTAAACCAGGTATTACAGGTATAGTTGGACCAAATGGTAGTGGTAAAAGCAATATAGTAGATGCAGTTAGATGGGTTTTAGGAGAACAGTCAGTTAAATCTTTAAGAGGAGATGCTACTATGACTGATGTAATATTTTCTGGAAGTAAGAAAAGAAGCCCAATGTCAAGTGCATCAGTAACACTAGTATTTGATAATACAGATCACTCATTAAAAGTAGATTATACAGAAGTATCTATTAAAAGAACTATATATAAAACAGGTGAGAATGAATATTATTTAAATAACGAAAAAGTAAGACTAAAGGATATATTAGATTTACTTTTAGATAGTGGAAGTGCTAAAGAATCATTTAGTATTATTTCGCAAGGTGATATAGCAGAAGTATTAAGTGCTAAACCTGAGGATAGAAGAGTTATATTTGAAAGTGCAGCAGGTGTTTTAAAGTATAAAAAAAGAAAAATAGAAGCAGAGAAAAAATTAGATAAAACACATGATAATATAGATAGAATAAATGATATTATAAATGAACTTGAAATGCAAGTAGAGCCACTAAAAAAACAGAGTGAAGATGCTACATTATATTTAGATACAAAAAAAGAGTTAGAAAGTATAGAAGTAAGTTTAATAGTAGATGATATAGATAAAATAAATAAAGAATATGTAGAATCTAAAAGTAAGATAGAAACACTTAATAAAGATATTATTAGTTTATCTACCATAAGCAGTACTAATGATGCTAATTTATCAAAGATGAAATCAAGTTTATCTACGCTCAATGATACTCTTTATAAAAAGCAAGAAGAATTAGTTAAAATAACTAGTTTAACAGAAAAATTAAATGGCGAAAAAAATATAATTGGTGAAAGAAAAAAATATGAAGTAGATGATGTAAAACTACATAATAATATTATTTCTTTAAAAGAAGAAGAATTAAAACTTAATAATAATAAAGATGTATTAAATAATGAGATTAATAATTTAAAGTTAGAATTAGATTCATATAATAAAGAAATAACTACAGTTACGGGTTCATTTAATAATTTAATAAATAAGAAAAATGATAAAAATATAAAATATAATAATTTTACAAAAATAGTTACAAATAATGAATATAAAATTAATGTACTTGAAAACACAATTGACAATAATGATACATTTTCTTTTGCTGTTAAAAATGTACTTAATAATACTAGGTTAACAGGTATATGTGATGCGTTAGGTAATATTATAAATACTAATGAAAAGTATGCTACTGCACTTGATGTAGCATTAGGTGCATCTTCTTCATTTATAATTACTGAAACAGAAAAAGATGCAGAAAATGCTATTAAATTTTTAAAAGATAATTCACTTGGTAGAGTTACATTTTTCCCACTTAATATAATTGAAGGAAAATATATAGATAATAATACTTTAAATACATTAAAAAATTCAAAAGGATTTATAGATATTATGTCTAATATAGTAACTTATAATGATTCATATAAAAATATTGTATTAAATCAGCTAGGCAATATTATATTAGTAGATAATATGAAAAATGCTAATGAACTTGGTAAAATTATTAATCATAGATATAGAATTGTTACTTTAGATGGGGAAATACTTCATATAGGTGGTAGCTTAACAGGTGGAGTAAATAAGAAAAACGGTAGTATTGTTCTAGATAAAATGGAACTTGAAAAATTATTAAAAGAAACTAATAATTTAAAAGAAAATATGCGTACAATTTCTTTAGAACTTACTTCTTATGAAGAAGAGCTTGATAAATTAACAATGAAAAAAGATGCATTAAATAGAAAAATAATTTATCTAAGTGAAATTATAAATATAAAAACTAATGAATTAAATGAAATAAATAATAAATATGATGAAATAATAAATAATATAAATGGGACAAACAATATATTAAGTAATAATATAAGTAAAGAAGAAGAAGAAGTATTAAATAAATATTATGAAGCACTTCTTTTAAAAGATAATTTAACTATAGAGATAAATGTAATAAGTAAAAATATAAAAGAATTAAGTGATGAAATAAATACAGTTGAACACGATGTAAAAGTTAGTGGAAGTGAGTATTATAAAAAACAAACTGAACTTAAAAATTTAGAAGTTAAAGTTGGTAAGTTTGATGTTAAACTAGATACTTTATTAAATTCTTTAACAGAAAATTATAATTTAACTTATGATAAAGCAAAAAGAGATTTTACGCTTATAATGGATGAAGAAGTTGCAAGAAATAAAGTAAATGAATATAAGAGTATTATTAATAATTTAGGTATAGTTAATATAGGTGCGATTGAAGAATATAAAAGAGTTAAAGAAAGATATGAATTTTTAATTAACCAAAAAAATGATTTATTTAAAGCTGAAAATACATTACTTGAAATAATAAAAGAAATGGATGAAGTAATGAGTAGTGAATTTATAACTACATTTAAGAAAATCGAAGTAGAATTTAAAAATGTATTTAAAGAACTATTTGGTGGAGGTGAAGCTTATTTAAAATTAGTTGATCCAGATAATATATTACAAACAGGTATTGAAATATCTGCACTACCTCCAGGCAAAAAACTCACTTCAATATCACTTTTAAGCGGTGGTGAAAAAGCTCTTACTGCAATATCACTTTTATTTGCAATATTAAGAGTAAGACCAGTACCATTCTCAATATTAGATGAAGTAGAAGCACCACTTGATGAAGCAAATGTAGATATATTTGGTAAATTTGTTAAAAAGATGGAAGATAAAACACAATTTATAATAATTACACATAAGAAAAAGACTATGGAATATGCAAATGTATTATATGGTATAACAATGCAAGAAAGTGGAGTATCAAAATTAGTAAGTGTAAGATTAGAAAATATTAAAGAGGAGCATTAATATGAATATAGCAGATGATTGGAAAGATTATGAACTTATAGAAACTAAAAATGGAATGAAAAAAGAAAGATGGGGAAAATATATTTTAGTAAGACCGGACCCACAAATAATATGGCAAAAAGATAGTGATTTTACTTCATATGATGCCATATACTATAGAAGTAATAAAGGTGGAGGACACTGGGAATATAAAAATAAATTACCTGATAATTGGCAAGTAAGATATAAAGAATTAACGTTTAATATAAAACCAATGGGATTTAAGCATACAGGATTATTTCCAGAACAAGCAGTAAACTGGGATTATATGATTAATAAAATTAAAAATGCAAAAAGAGAAATAAAAGTATTAAATTTATTTGCGTATACAGGAGGTGCTTCAGTTGCATGTCTTTATGCAGGCGCAAGTGTATGCCATGTTGATTCATCTAAAGGAATGGTATCATGGGCTAAAGAAAATGTAGCATCTTCTAATCTTAGTGATAAGAAAATAAGATATATAGTTGATGATGTAGTAAAATTTGTAGAAAGAGAAATAAGAAGAGGAAATAAATATGATGCTATTATAATGGATCCCCCTAGTTATGGAAGAGGAGCAAATGGAGAAGTTTGGGATATAGAAAAAGATTTATTTAATTTAGTAAAATTATGTAATACACTTTTAAGTGATGATCCGCTATTTTTCTTAATTAATTCATATACTACAGGCTTATCCTCAAAAGTACTTGAAACAATACTTAATATGTGTATTAGTAAAAAAGGACTTATTACAAGTGGGGAAGTTGGTTTAAAAGAAAAAAATAGTGACGTAGTATTACCTTGTGGAATATATGGAAGATGGGAAAAAGATGAAAATACTTTATGAAGATAATCATATAATTGTAGTTATAAAAGAATGTAATATTCCAGTACAAGAAGATATAAGTAAAGATAAAGATATGCTAACTATAATAAAAGAATACATTAAAGAAAAATATAATAAACCAGGTAATGTTTATTTAGGACTTGTACACAGACTAGATAGACCAGTAGGTGGAGTTATGGTTTTCGCACGTACAAGTAAAGCAGCATCAAGATTATCAGAACAAATAAGAGATAAAAAAATAGAAAAAAGGTATATTGCACTTACTCATAATCACACAAAAAAACACGAAATATTAATTGATAAATTATCAAAAGATGAAAAAACCAATACATCATATGTAAGTGATTCTGGAAAAGAAAGTATTTTAGAATATAATTTAATTGAATATAAAAAAGATATGTCATTAATAGATATAAATTTATTAACTGGACGTCATCATCAAATAAGAGTACAATTATCACACCATGGATATCCTATTTATGGGGATCAAAAATATGGTATAGATTCATCACATATTCAAATACATTTATGGTGTTACAAATTAAAATTTAAACACCCAGTAAAAGATGAAATTATGGAATTTACATATTATCCAGATTGGAAATAAGGAGGTTTTATGGCAGCAAATTTAAAAGATGAAGAAGAAAGAGATAGAAGGATAGTATTTGTAGGAGAATTTGCAAAAGAAACAGGATATTCAACAAGAAAACTATCAAGCGTATTATCAAGTTCTTACTTTAAAATAAGCAATGCAACAGTATCAGATTATCTACATAGATATATGAATATGAAAAAAGCTGATGCAGATGCAATAAGAAAAACTATAGAAGAAAATAAAGACGTAGGTATAAAAAATGAAGTAGTTAGGCAAAGAGTAATAAAATCATGTAATCTAATAATGGAAGGATATAAAATAGAAGAAATAAGCGAATTGTTAGGAGAATCTTACTGGACAATATATAGAGATATTACTTCTAGATTAAAACAATTAGATGAAGATAAATATATAGAAGTAAAAGAAGAATTATCAAAAAGAAGCATGGAGAATATTGATAAAAGGCAAAAACACTAAAATAGTGTTTTTATTTGTAAAAAAATGTAAACGGCAAGTATTATTCTGCAAAGTTCAAATAATAAATGATACAATTAAACTAATAATAGTAGTATAAAAATAAAATAAAGGAGTGAAAAGATGGAAAATAATTTAAATAATAATGTAAAATCAGATGTTGGTATGAAAATATTGTTAGTAATAGCAATTATTGTAGGGTTATTAGTTTCTTTCTTACTTGCATATAAGATGTTTATATATGATAAGAAAGATAATAAAGAAAATAAAGATAATGATGTAGTTAATAAAGATGATTTATCTATATATGAGTATCATTATTATGATAAAGATTTTGAACATACTGAGGATTTTATTGCTAAATATGATAAAGATGGGAAATTAAAAAGTCTAGAAAGTATTTATGTTTATGATAAAAGAACTGATTCTAAGTATTGCAAGAATGCATATTCTAAAGATGAATATATTGATTTAACTTATAAAGATGTATATGCATCTTGTACTGTGGATGAAAATGGGCAAAAGCTAATCTCATCAATGACTGATAAATCTATAGAAGATGGTTATTTAGTTGATGATAAGGATTATAGATTAGTATTGCAATATATTTATGAAGATGTTTCTACAGAAAAAGATGCAATAAATTTCTTTAAAAAAATGGAAGCAACTTTTAAAGAAGAAAATAGCAGTACTGATGAAAGAAATTATTTAATTGTTAAAGGAAAGAGAGTAAATTTTGATTAAAAGATTAAAATAATCTCTCTTTTTTTATTTCCTTTGACAAAATTTATAAAAAAAGTATAATAAATTAAAAAAATGAGTTTTTTTAGGGGAATTTGAATTACTTTTGTAGAATAATATATATGTAGGGTGTTTTTTATGGTAGTAAGTGAAGAATTAATTAATGAAATAAGAAGAAGCGTAAATATTGTTGATGTAGTATCTGATTATATACCAGTTGAACAAAAGGGTAGAAATTATTTTGCATTATGTCCTTTTCATGATGACCATAATCCGTCGATGAGTATTTCACCTGATAAACAAATATATACATGTTTTGTTTGTGGTGCGCATGGAAATGTATTTAATTTTGTAATGGATTATGAACATGTATCATTTATTGATGCAGTTAAAATGATTGGTAGAAGAGTAGGAGTAAATATAGATTTACCTACTCATTATAAGAAACCTAAAGAAAAAGGTTTAGAAGACTTATACAATATTTATGATATTGCAAATAAGTTTTATCAAAACAACTTATCTACTAAAGAAGGTAATGATGCAAGAGAATATTTATCAAATAGAGATTTTAAAGAAGATGTTATTAAAGAATTTGGTATAGGACTATCTTTGAATAATAAGCTTTCTTCGATGCTTTTAAAAAAATATGATAAAGATATTCTTATAAGGTCTGGAATATGTAATGAATCTGGAGGTAATATTTTTGATGCTTTTACTGAAAGAATTATGTTTCCTCTTTGGGATATAGATGGAAATGTAGTAGGTTTTAGTGGAAGAATATATAAAACTAAAGATTCAAGTAAATATGTAAATTCTAAAGAGAGTGATATATTTAAAAAAGGAAAATTAATTTATAATTATCATAGAGCAAAAGAAGAAGTAAGAAAAAAGAAATTTGTACTTGTTGTTGAAGGGTTCATGGATGTAATTGCACTTTACAAAGTAGGTATTAAAAATGTAGTTGCAATGATGGGAACAGCTGTAACAAATGAACAAGCTAATCTTCTTAAAAGATTATCTACTAATATATTTTTGTGTTTTGATGGAGATTCTGCTGGTAATATGGCTACTATGTCATGTGCAAATGAACTTACAAAGGTTGGAATAACACCTAAAGTTATAAGATTGCCTGAGAATTTAGATCCGGATGAATACATAAAAAAATATGGAAGCGATAACTTTAATGACTACTTAGATAATCCTAAATCTTTAATAGATTATAAGATGGATTATTATAAGAATAATACGAACTTTAATGATAGTATAGAAGTATCTAAATATATTAAAGATGTAGTAAGTGAGATAGATGAAATAACTGATCCTGTTGTAAGGGAAATAATAATTAAAAAACTTAGTGATGAAACAGATGTAAGTGTTGCTACAATTAAGGGCATGGTTAAAGGTAAAGATGTAATAAAAACTACACCTAAAAAGAGTACAATAAAATATGACAAGTATAAAAAAGCAGAAATGAGATTAATTTACTATATGCTAAGGCATAAAGAAGTAATAAATATTTATGAGAGAAATAAATGCTTTTTTCCGACTGATGAATATAGGGCTTTAGTTAGTGAATTAGTGTATTATTATAAAAAACATGGTATTATATATGTTGCGGATTTTCTTTCTTATATAAGCGATAAAAAAGAACTTCTTGATGCATTTAATAAAATTGATACAATGGAACTTAGTGAAAATTATACAACTGATGAAATAATGGATTATATTAATTTATTAAATGAGTATGGAGTAAATGAAGAATTTAAAAGAAAATCCTTAGAATTTAAGAAAGAAATTGATGAAAAAAAGAAAATAGAAATAGCAAAAGAAATGATAGAATTGAGAGTGAGTGAGTAAATATGAATGAGATTAAAACATTTGATGAAAGAAAAAAAGCGCTAATTAAAATGGGTAAAAGCAAAGGATACATTACATTTGAAGAGTTAGCAGATAATTTAAAAGGTCTTGAATTAGATAGTGATTCACTAGATGAATTATATAATTTGTTTCATGATATGAATATTGAAGTAGTAAGTGAAGAAGTTGAAGAGGGTAATGATGAAAGTGGAGGAGAAGATTTATTAGGAGATTTATCTGTACCTAAAACAGTTAGTATTAATGATCCTGTTAGAATGTATTTAAAGGAAATTGGTAAAATTAGTCTTCTTTCTTTAGACGAGGAATTAAAATTATCTGAAAGAGTTGCAAATGGCGATGAAGAGGCTAAGAATATACTTGCAGAATCTAACCTTCGTTTAGTTGTATCAATTGCAAAAAGATATGTAGGAAGGAATTTATCATTCCTAGATTTAATACAAGAGGGTAATATGGGCCTTATGAAAGCAGTAGATAAATTTGATGCTACTAAGGGATATAAATTTAGTACATATGCAACTTGGTGGATAAGACAAGCTATAACAAGAGCAATTGCAGATCAAGCAAAAACTATAAGAGTTCCAGTACATATGGTAGAAACTATAAATAAATTAAAAAGAACCCAAAGACAATTAACTCTTGAGTTAAATAGGGAACCAACAGAAGAAGAATTAGCAGATAAAATGGGTATACCAGTTGAAAAAATAAGAGAAATAATAAAAATAGATGTAGATCCAATCTCGCTAGAAAAACCAACTAGAGAAGATGAAGATTCTTGTGTTGCAGACTTTATTAAAGATGAAAGTAACATGAGCCCAGAGGAATATGCAATTAATGAGCTTTTAAAAGATGAAATATCAGAAGTATTATTAACACTTACTGAAAGAGAAGAACAAGTATTAAGATTAAGATTTGGTCTTGAGGATGGAACTTGTAGAACTCTTGAAGAAGTTGGTAACTTATTTGGTGTAACAAGAGAGAGAATAAGACAAATAGAAGCTAAAGCGTTAAGAAAATTACGTCATCCATCTCGTTCAAGAAAATTAAAGGATTATCTAAATGATTAAATTATCTAAAAGACTAAACGAAATAGCGAATATGATTGATAAAGATGATGTAGTAATAGATGTAGGGTGTGATCATGCTTTATTGGACATATTTTTAGCAAGTAAATATAATAAAGTTTATTATGCATCAGATTTAAGAAAAAGTGCTTTAAATAAAGGAAAAGAAAATATAGAAAAGTACAAAATGGATAATAATATTGTATTAATATGTGATAATGGATTAAATGGTATTAAGGATGAATATAATATAAATACTGCTGTAATAACTGGGTTGGGTTATCAAACAATTCTTAAAATACTTAAAAATAAAGAAAAGTTATCAAGTATTAATAAACTGGTTATTGAATCTAATACTAATCCTGAAATAATAAGAAAATATCTTGTGAAAAATGGTTATTATATAGATAAAGAGACTTTAGTATTGGACAATAATTTTTACTATTTCATCACTTCTTATAAAAAGGGTAAGAAAAAATATAATCATATAGATTTAGAATTAGGCATTATTAATAATCATGATTTATTTAATGAATATTTAAAAATTGAACTTAAGAAGTGTAATATATTATTATCAGTAGTTCCTAAGAAGAATATAATAAAAAGATTACAAATAAAAAGAAGAATAAAATTAATAAATAAAAAATTAAATATAACAAATTAAAAAGATTCTATTGTTTAATAGAATTTTTTTAAGTAGTAATTATGCGAAGAATTGTGGTGTACTTACAGCTGAGCTTGCTACATTAGCTGTATTTGCTACAGTACTTGTAGCAGTAGTAACTGCACTACCTTTATTTAATTCACTCATAACTCTAAATACTGTTCCCATGTTTCTAAACATTGGTTTAACTTGATTATATATTGGCATTGCTTGATTAATTACATTTAATGTCTTTTGAGCATTGTTTAAAAAACCATCCCAGCTAAAGCTTTTTCTTCCAAGACCAAGTAATGATCCGATACCAGATGGATTTGAACTAGCTGGTTGCATCATGTTATAAGTACTTGGTGCGAAAGAAGAATATGGATATTGATTATACATAGACATTCCTCCTCAAAATATTATATGAAAATGTATAAAAAAAGTTTAAATATTTGAAAATATGTGTTATACTTTTATATAGAGTAGGAAGGGCTTCGGAGGTGTGCAAACTATATGAGGTTTAATAACAAGGGAAATATAGATTTTAACTTTGAAGTTAGTAAACATGAAAATGTTTATTTTTGTGGTTATATAAATAAAAATAATACTATAGCATCAAGTAATGATGATTATATAAGAATAGATAGAAAAACAAAGAAGAAGAAGGAAAAGTTAGAAAAAGCACTAGAAAATAAAATAGAAAGCATTGAAAAAGAAAAAGAAAAAATTAAAGAAAAAGAAAGAAAAATACAATTAAAAGAACTTGAAAAAACGGAAGTTCTTGAATTAGATGATATTAAAAAAACGGGTATAATTCCAACAATTTCTTATAAAGAATTTGTAAATGAAAAGCGTACTAAAGAGAAAAAAGAATCATTTATATCCTCTTTTATTAAAAGAATAAAAGAAAATAGAGAAAAAAGAAAAAAAGAAAATGAAATATTAGGAAAAAGTACTATTTCAAAAGAAGAAAGGAATACGCTATTACTTACTAAGAGGGAAGAAGAGAAGAAAAGAAAGTTAGAGCTAAAAGAAAAAGCACGTGAAGAAAAATTAGCAAGAATAAAAGAAAAAGAACTAAAAAAAGAGGAAGCAAAAAGGAAATTAATAGAACTAAAGGAACAGAAAAAGCAAGAAATTGAAAATAAAAAAGCGGAAGAACTAAGATTACGTGAAGATAAAAAAAGGGAAAAAGAAAGAGAAAAAATTCTTAGTGATAACTCTACATCTAATAATAGAGGTCTTACTAAAGAAGAGCGTGATTTAGAGAAAAAGCGTATTAAAGAAGAAAAAGAAAAAATAAAACATGAAAAAGAAGAAAGAAAGAAAGAAGAACTTAGAAGAAAATATGAGGAAAAAGCTCGTGAGAAGCAAGAAAAAGATGAGAAAAAGTTAAATCTTCTAAGAGAAAAGCAAGAAAAAAATAAGAAGATAAAGAAAGAAGCTAAACGTCAGAAAAAATATAAAGAATATATAAATAAAAAAATTCAACAAATAGACGATGTAATGCTTAAACAAAAGAAGATACTTTTTGAAAAATATTTATCTGCTGAGGAATGTGCTAGAATAATATTAAATAGAGAATCTAGGCTATGGGAAAGAAGAACAGAGGACGATGATTTTCTTACTGTGAGGTTAGGACTTGGAAATTTGCCAATAGAGGCAGATATAGAGTATCCTAATAAGGAATTTTCTTTGGAGGAAGATAACCTAGTAGAATTAATAAATTCTGTAGCAAGAAAATCTAAGGTGATAAAGAATGTTCCAATTACGGCTTCTCTTACATCAAAAAATATTGCGGCTGCAATTATTGAAAATGATGATAGAACAACTGAAAAGTTTGCACAAAATTTAATTATGCAATTAATTGCGTTGCATAGTTATGCAGATTTAAAATTAGTATTCTTATTAAAAAAAGAGAAAACCATAAGATGGGAGAACATGAAAACCTTACCACATGTGTGGGATGAACAAAAACAAATTAGATTTTGGGCAGACGAATATGAGGACATGAAGGATATTTCAAGATATCTTGAAATTGAATTAAATAATAGAAGAAAGTATGATGACAAATTTGATTACCGTTCATTTGCACCATATTATTTAATAATAACAGATGATTACCAAAAAATAGAAGGACTTAAAATAATAACAGAAATTTTAAACGCAAAGAGGAACTTAGGATTTGGATTGTTCTGTTTAACAGATAATATGTTACATTTACCAAATGAATGTCAACTGTTTATTAGTATAGACGGAACAAATGGTAGCTTATTTGAAAATCAAATTACATCGACTACAAAAAAAGAGTTTTATTTTGATCCATCTTTCACGTTCTTTTTCGAAAATATTGGGCAAAGGTTATCTAATATACCCATTAAGCTTAATGCAACATCAAAGTTTGCATTACCAGAGGTATATACTTTTTTGGAAATGTATGATGCTGGTAGAATTGAACAGTTAAATATATTACAAAGATGGATGACAAATGATTCTACAAAATCTTTGCAAGCACCAATAGGAATCGATACTAATGGAATGCCAATTGTGTTAGATATTCA
>ERZ779737.1765-NODE-1765-length-15960-cov-13.468029_pt1 | contig 15960 bp, 10 predicted proteins | sample MGYA00511889_ERZ779737 | MGnify/ENA primary metagenome ERZ779737 (study PRJEB29588, sample SAMEA2163575) | human gut metagenome | biome: human gut; feature: human-associated habitat; material: faeces | place: Denmark | collected 2008/2010 ...
CAAGAATCTGCTGTATTCGTTGCCAAAGGATCATCCCCACGCGTGTGGGGACAAGAGGCTTTTCTTAAGGGCTGACACTTTATCCCTAGGATCATCCCCACGCGTGTGGGGACAAGGGGTGTCAAGAATCTGCTGTATTCGTTGCCAAAGGATCATCCCCACGCGTGTGGGGACAAGAGGCTTTTCTTAAGGGCTGACACTTTATCCCTAGGATCATCCCCACGCGTGTGGGGACAAGGGGTGTCAAGAATCTGCTGTATTCGTTGCCAAAGGATCATCCCCACGCGTGTGGGGACAAGCCCTGTAAAGACCCTGCCAAGTCGGCGACTATGGGATCATCCCCACGCGTGTGGGGACAAGGAAACAAGCCTTATTACATATAGTATAGACAACAGGATCATCCCCACGCGTGTGGGGACAAGCTGTGGGTTTAACAGCGGGGGTTTTTACAGTTAGGATCATCCCCACGCGTGTGGGGACAAGAACCCACTGTATAATAAAAGCATTGTTAAAGAGGGATCATCCCCACGCGTGTGGGGACAAGCGAATTATTCTTAACCGAATTTATAAGAAATTAGGATCATCCCCACGCGTGTGGGGACAAGAACGGAAATAACGGTAATGCTAACTGAGCTTGAGGATCATCCCCACGCGTGTGGGGACAAGTTACTGCCCGTAATGCTTGTTAACATTTGGTTAGGATCATCCCCACGCGTGTGGGGACAAGAGTGCTTATCCGTCAATAATGTTGCAATATAAAGGATCATCCCCACGCGTGTGGGGACAAGGAATTGCAATATTGTATTAATGACGTTGTTATAGGATCATCCCCACGCGTGTGGGGACAAGTGCACCCCAGGTTTTAAATCTATCGTATGTTTCGGATCATCCCCACGCGTGTGGGGACAAGAATAACTAACGGCAGATATAATAACGTGTGGTAGGATCATCCCCACGCGTGTGGGGACAAGTTCAAATGCAAATATTATCATTTTTGTTCATAAGGATCATCCCCACGCGTGTGGGGACAAGTTTGGTCTACTGCTATACACGACATAAACGGTGGGATCATCCCCACGCGTGTGGGGACAAGGTTAAAAACTCGTCAAATATTATAAAGTCGCCAGGATCATCCCCACGCGTGTGGGGACAAGAACCTCTAGAAGTACAGCTAACAAACGGCTTTAGGATCATCCCCACGCGTGTGGGGACAAGGAGTTGTAATCGGCATAAATGCAAAGGGAGATAGGATCATCCCCACGCGTGTGGGGACAAGTAATTTTGCGTCCAGATATCCGTATCTTCTTTAGGATCATCCCCACGCGTGTGGGGACAAGCTTTCTATAACGTGATGTTCTTTAGCGGTAATAGGATCATCCCCACGCGTGTGGGGACAAGACCTTATTTTGTGGGGTATGTGCTTAAATGCGAGGATCATCCCCACGCGTGTGGGGACAAGGGTAAAGTGGTAAAGTGGTAAAGTGGTAAAGTGGGATCATCCCCACGCGTGTGGGGACAAGTTTGAGCCACTACCACAGCCCCAACAAGCGTAGGGATCATCCCCACGCGTGTGGGGACAAGTCTTTCACCTCAACTTTCGTAATAAAAGCATTGGGATCATCCCCACGCGTGTGGGGACAAGATCTCAAACTGTATGTGAGGATATGGCGCATAAGGATCATCCCCACGCGTGTGGGGACAAGCTTTGTGAAAACTGGTTGATAGTTTTGTGAAAGGGATCATCCCCACGCGTGTGGGGACAAGTTTCCAGTCTTGGTTTTCCGATAGCGTGTTGTAGGATCATCCCCACGCGTGTGGGGACAAGTACGGAACAATATCCGCTACGGTCATAGACATGGGATCATCCCCACGCGTGTGGGGACAAGCTGTCGATAAGATGGTTCAAAGCTATTGTGTTAGGATCATCCCCACGCGTGTGGGGACAAGGATCTTTGTAATTCTGTGAAGCGCTGTTGCGGAGGATCATCCCCACGCGTGTGGGGACAAGCATCTTTTTGGTGACTTTTTTAGGCGTGGTGTGGGATCATCCCCACGCGTGTGGGGACAAGACGCAGTAATCCAAAATGTGACAGTCAATTAAAGGATCATCCCCACGCGTGTGGGGACAAGCAGAATTGCTGAGGTAAAAGTTACCAATAAGTAGGATCATCCCCACGCGTGTGGGGACAAGTTTATTTAAAGCACGGTAAATTACCGTTTATTGGGATCATCCCCACGCGTGTGGGGACAAGGTGCATATCTTTGCAAAAAGCTTAACATAACTGGGATCATCCCCACGCGTGTGGGGACAAGATGCTCCAACTTGTACACGGTATATGGTCTTTGGGATCATCCCCACGCGTGTGGGGACAAGTCAGGCGTGGCAAGCGGCACGTGATCTTTGTAAGGATCATCCCCACGCGTGTGGGGACAAGATAGCTTCGACAATTTCTTCCATGTTTGCCTTAGGATCATCCCCACGCGTGTGGGGACAAGGTCTTGCGCTTGCAGGTTTTTTTCTGTAGTCGAGGATCATCCCCACGCGTGTGGGGACAAGGTGTGTACAACGACATTTGTATGCACGCTTACAGGATCATCCCCACGCGTGTGGGGACAAGTATGCTCGATATATGTTTTTGCCCTTACAAAAAGGATCATCCCCACGCGTGTGGGGACAAGGCTGAAACGCACCTTTATCGTTCAAAGGATAGAGGATCATCCCCACGCGTGTGGGGACAAGGGCTTGATACGCTGTGCCGCCTTGTAAGCCCCGGGATCATCCCCACGCGTGTGGGGACAAGATTAGCAACAGCGGAAATGTTTAACGGCGGCGAGGATCATCCCCACGCGTGTGGGGACAAGTAAGACGGTATGTGCAGCCTACATCGGCAAATGGGATCATCCCCACGCGTGTGGGGACAAGGGGTGGTGAGCTTGAGAGCAGAGTCGAGGGCGAGGATCATCCCCACGCGTGTGGGGACAAGAAAATCTTCTGCATAGTTTTCTTCCAAAATGAAGGATCATCCCCACGCGTGTGGGGACAAGTACCCGATGAAAAAATTTTGTGCAAAAAGTAAGGGATCATCCCCACGCGTGTGGGGACAAGATCTATGCGGGGGCATATCTGCTCCCGCAAATAGGATCATCCCCACGCGTGTGGGGACAAGCTGTCGATAAGATGGTTCAAAGCTATTGTGTTAGGATCATCCCCACGCGTGTGGGGACAAGCACACTATCACTCCAATCCGATAACTCGGTTAAGGATCATCCCCACGCGTGTGGGGACAAGTTGACATTAACGGAAATCGACCCGAAATTTTTAGGATCATCCCCACGCGTGTGGGGACAAGCAAAAGTCTTACCCTTTGACACGGCTAAAAGCGGGATCATCCCCACGCGTGTGGGGACAAGTCGTCATTTGCCTATATATTCCCACATTCAATAGGATCATCCCCACGCGTGTGGGGACAAGTTGCAACATACTGCCCACGCCCTTTAGGCAAAGGGATCATCCCCACGCGTGTGGGGACAAGGTGTCCATTCGCAACACCTCCTTGCTGTATATAGGATCATCCCCACGCGTGTGGGGACAAGTAAATTGCCAAAAGGCAGGAGGAAAACAAATGGGGATCATCCCCACGCGTGTGGGGACAAGTCCATGTTGAAAGCACTTGCAAGGACTTCAACAGGATCATCCCCACGCGTGTGGGGACAAGTAAAAGTTACCAATAAGTATTACACAAACCCTTGGATCATCCCCACGCGTGTGGGGACAAGCAAATGCAAATGTTGACAGTGTGCGTAACTGCGGGATCATCCCCACGCGTGTGGGGACAAGGAGTTTATCAGCTTACAGATTGTCAAGTAAATGGGATCATCCCCACGCGTGTGGGGACAAGTTGTTTTTCACCTGCGTTCTAAACCAGTCCATAGGATCATCCCCACGCGTGTGGGGACAAGCGTTGTTTATATCAGCTTTAGACCAAAACCGCAGGATCATCCCCACGCGTGTGGGGACAAGGCTTAATGCAATCCGCAACAGCGCTTCACAGACGGATCATCCCCACGCGTGTGGGGACAAGGTGTCAGTTGCCTTGCCCAGTGTCAAAGCTGTGGGATCATCCCCACGCGTGTGGGGACAAGACGCCTGTGCTTGATACAGTCGCTTTGTCACTGGGATCATCCCCACGCGTGTGGGGACAAGCCGCCTTAGAAGCCCGTACAAGCGGAGTTGAGGGGATCATCCCCACGCGTGTGGGGACAAGTTTGTTACAGCGGTAACAAAATCTTCTGCATAGGGATCATCCCCACGCGTGTGGGGACAAGACTAAAGAAATCAAGGAAAATAGCGGTTTTGCAAAATCAACCGCTTAGATTTCCTTTAACTTTTCATAGATCCTTTGTGTAAGCAGACAATCGTTAAGCGCCCTATGAATCCTATCTTTATTATAATGCAAATCAAGATAATCCGCAATAGCTGATAATGAATATGAATTAATATCAAGTAGTTTTCTTGATATTTTAACTGTATCAATAATTTTTGACGGAACAAAATCAATTTTGTTTTCAGCACACGCAGATTTAATAAAATTCAGATCAAAACCGATATTATGCCCAACCAGAGGTTTTCCGTTGCATCGCATTGCAAACTCACTAAGTGCTTTGCTTTTGTCTGTTCCTTCACTTGCCAGTAATTCCTCCGTTATACCTGTAAGCCTGATAATCGCCTCCGGTATTTTTTTATCTGTTTTGACAAGCACAGAATATGTTTCCGCTACTGATCCGTTTTCAACCGTCACTGCACCGAGTTCTATTATTTCATCATCGGGATTAAGTCCCGTTGTTTCAATATCGATTACCGTATATGTATCCGATACACCGGATGATTTCTGTTTTTTCTCCGATAAACGATTTATGTGATTTGTCATAGCCTTAGGACGAATAACGTTTTCATCGTCACTTTTTGTCACACGTCTTTTTATAAGCTTTATGCCGTCATAATCTACCGGCTCCCATTGCGTATTGTGAATACGGAATTCCAGTTTCTGCTCGTTATTTGAGCTGTATGACATTGAAGCATGACCGTTTCCAATGTTTGAGCATACTCTATCCCATACGTTATCACGAACTCTTGCGTTCAGATTTCCGACATACACGCCTGTATCTATTTCCTGCATCCACCTGGAAAGATCTCCGCGCAGTTTAGGCGGACAACAACTCAGTGTAATTACTACCATCATATCGTCACCTGTATTGTTTACCGTAATCGAGAGGTTCGTTTTTATCATTCCACAGATACATGGCTTTTTCGTCATCCGGATTTTCTTCAGGCATCAGCAGATATTTAATATCGTGTACCATTCGCTCAAGCATATGAGCTTTCACCATTTCGTCACGGACCCTATGCCGTACAAATCTTGATATATCATCATTTACCGATGCAGCCGCTTCAAAAGATATCGGTATCGTGACTTCAGCTTTATAAAGATCGGCTATATCGTATACGAACGAACATTCGTGACCAATATGTACAAACCCCAGTGCAGGCGAACACCCCATAGAACATATAACAGCGTGAGCAAGCCCGTAAAGGCAGGCGTGAGCCGCCGACAGAGCCTGATTGACCGGATCGGACGACTGGAAATCTTCGTGATTGTATACACGACCGTTCCATTCGACATTCCATTTTTCAGACTGCTGTCTGTACACTTTTCTTATACGACTGCCCTCACGGCCTCTCAGCTGTTGCAGAGTAAGCCCCGAAACATCCTCATCGGGAAAACGCATCATATACATCTTTCTGACAACATCAAGATGCTTGCGCTGGTTTGTGACCATTTCCGCTTGTTTTACAATAAGCCTCGAACTGTGCGTCAGCGGTCTGCCGCCGGCATAATATCTGACACCCTGCTCACCAACCCAGCATATGCTTATTCCGCTGTCGCCGATAAGTTCCATAGCCCTGTGTGAAACATCAGTTCCGGGACCTAACATAAGTACAGAGATTGTACCGGATGGTATATGCGTAACGCCGTTCTCATCAATAACGGTGATTGCACTGTCTTTTCTGTTTATTTTACAATGTTCCAGATACAGAAATGTAATTCTGTCGGCAATCTGCGGCAGTTCTACGATATCGGGTTTTATCATTCCGGGTATTTCAGCCATTTGTATTATTTCCCGGACGCATTACGGTCATAAGTCCCATACCGTACGCTTTTCCTCTGCCTAATCCGTTTAAGAGCATATTTTTGAACAGTTCTTCATCCGTCACTTCAAGCAGTCCTTCAAACGTCACCGACAGAAGAGTTACTACTCTGTTGTCCTTTTTGAAAAATCTGCACCACTTGTTCTGAACCACATCAAATGAATCTTCACTAAGGCAGAACCCGTTCTTCTCTGCTCTGTCAATCAGCCACTGCTTTTGAAAGTCAACAATGGTGACTGCCCTTTTCTTACCCTGTCCCTGTTTTACATTATCCGTTTTCACCGGATTTGCAGTAAGGCGGAACTGCCATATATCACCCTTTTTTATTCTGCCAAGCAGACCGTCATATTCTCTTGTTTCTCCTGCTCTGCCGGTATCACCAAACTGCAATGCTATAACAGATAAGTCAGGCTTCTGATTGCTGAGAATCATCAGATAAAGCTCTCCTCCAAGGCTGTCGATGCGCCAGAGCTTTCTTGAACGGTCATCCGTAAGTGCCGCTTCTACAGCTCCGTGCAGAACACTGCGTGAATTGACCGCCTTCAATGTATTGCGGTTTGACAGATCCAGATAAACTCTTGATAAGTACATTGTTTCACCTCAATTCAGCCATAGGGTCGTGCTCTGCAGAAACCATATCCGCCGTGCTGTCCGGCTTATCGATTTCCACATAGCAGTCTTTTATTTTTCGCAGCCCGAAACGTCTGAATGTCGGATCAAACGAAACAGGAACATCCTTGATTATTGCAGGACCGTCTTCGCTTTCTGCGATAATTCTGAGCCTTGTGTCGGCGTTTTTTCTCTGCTGTTTGTCAAGCAACGGACTTTCCGATTTAAGCACATCAAGAAGATCTCCGTCACGCAATCCCCATACAAGCGGAGGTGTAGGCGGGCATGAGCGCCTGCCTAAAAATAGCGGAAACGCCGGATGCTTCAGAGCGTCTTCGATTTTTTCTATCAGCCCTGCATCTTCATGTTCGAGTCCTACAAGGAAAGTCGCATCGGAAAGGTAAAAACGGTGCGTGATATACTTTTTTGTCTTTTCACCGTTGGCAGTGTGATAATCCCTTATCTGCCGACCTTCGTTCTCTACTCTGATACCGATCTTAAGCTCATTCAGATCGTCAAGAGGTTCCGTCCTGTCTCTTCCCATAGCCGATGCCACAAGTCCGATTACACCGCTCTTGGTCGGATATCCGAGCGTGCGGCGTGTATCAAATTTCGACTCAACGCCCCATGACTGCAACGGAGCGGCAAGTCTGAGCAGCAGTACAGGCATTATACCACCTCATCTTTTATGTAGCTATACAGCTTTTCGAGCAGCTCGTCAAGATTTACCCTTTCGGCATCGGATATAGCGTCCGCACCTATCACAAAGCTCTTTACAGGCTTTCCGCTGAAGTTGTCATATACCTTGCCTGCATACTCCTGTAATTTCTTCACGGACTCTTCAACATAGCCGTTATTGCTGATAACCGGCTTTTCAAATGCACCTACAAGGTTTACGGGCTGATCTTTTCTGATCGTCACATAAACCATATCGGGATATGTTCTGTTTGCGTATGAGTTCTGCTTACCGGTAGGCATAGAGCAGATAAATGCTTCGGCAAATCCCTTTATAACTTCTGCTACAGAAACACCTATTGATTTCTTAAGCTGTGCAACATTCACAGTCGCATATCTATAAAGCGTTGAAGAATTGAACTCTGTTGTTCCGAGATGTCCCGCACCCGCACTGTCCTCAGGCGAGCAATCGTCTACTGCCGTAAAGTAGTCATACTCATTCTGAACAGCATGAGTTGAAATGCTGTGAGCAACCTGCGATGCCGCATCTACATTCAGGTCAGCATCGTCTGCTACCATTCTTCCGAATAAAGCAATATCAACAGAAGGCGTTTCTTTAAGCGCCTGCTTATAGAGCTTGGCGTCTTTTTCACCGCTTATAACAAGTTGTGCAAGATTATTAGCCTGTACAGCACTTATAAAGAACAGTGCTCCTGTTTTATTATCCTTCTTTTCGTTTATTTTCACACCTGCCGAGTTCATCGCCTTTATAGCTTCCTTAACGGCTGTTTCATCGTCAAAACTGCTGTCAAGCTTTTTGATTTCATTTGCAATAAGATCAACAGCGTGCATTGTTCTGTAGCCGAGTTCTTCACTTGTAAAAAGTTCATTGAACATAAGACGCATTGCGTGCTTCCACGACTGGCTTGACACTCTCGCTCTGTTTGCACCGCCGTAAAAAGCTGTTTTAGGTCTGCCGGTATCATCACGGTTTACGCATGAAGGCGGAACTGTCTGTACTACATGGAAATCAACATATAATCTTTCGTTACTCATTTTCTTTACTCTCCTTTTGAATTATCTTTTTCGGTTTTATACTTTTCGGAATAGAAATCTCTTCCCCACGACAGTTTTATATCTGCCGCCTGCTCAGGATAATTGAACCTGTAGAGTTCTTCGGCAAGCTTCGCATAATCAAGCGGTATACTCTTGCCTTTGAGCAGTTGAACTATGCTTTTGAGCTGGTAAGCAAGCTCTTCCTTTGTCGTTGATGTTACAACAAGGTTAAGTCTGTTTACAACACGTTCTTCATCATCACTGCTGTTTGCAATGTGATAAGCCGCTCTTCCCAGAGTATAGCCCTTTTCATACATAAATCTGTCGTTACCCTGCTGATGCAAAGCGTACAACGTCAGAGCCGTATAAACTGCCCATTCTGCATTTGACGCACACTTTGAACCTTTAAGTTCTTCATCGATTCTGTCGAATATCAGCCACCAAAGCGACGGGAGTTCTCCCGGCTTTTTACCGATACCGTGTCGAAGCTCAGCAAGATAGCCCTTGCCTCTTCCTGTGTCTGCAATGCTGTGCAGATACTCGATTTTTGATGCGGTATAACGATAAACCATATCACTCTTACTCATTTGTTATCACCTTCTTTTCTGAAAATTTTATTTATTGTAGCATTGAAAATGTTAAGAGCCTCTACCGTAGTCACAAGGTTTTTATCCTTGCCATCCTTCTCATATCTACCGAAAATCGTATTTGCGCTCATCTGATGAACACAGTCGTTTCCGAATACGATTGCGATTTTCCTTACAGTATCTTCGATTTTACCTGTGTATTCATCAATATCATAACTTGTATCAAGCTGTGACAGCCAATCTCTGAAAGGCTTGTCTATCATACTGTAGAACTGCGTCTTTGCATCTTCTCCGGATAGTTTGTCACCGCTTGCTCCTGCGGATTTCTGCAAATTGATACTGAGTTTATTTACCGCTTTAGCCGCACTTTCACATTTGCCTATCTCGTTTCCTATACGATAGCGCCACGCTTCTCCGACTTTCATCAGCAGATCTGAATGGAACGACAGTTCATCACTGATAGAATCAACAATCTTAAAACACATACTATCGTTGAAATCATGAATTACAGACGCCGTTGTTACATTAAGTAAAAAGCAATTATCCAGATAGCTCCTGTCTATGTACGATTCAATATGAGCTATAACGCCCGGTTTTCTTGCAGTGCTTGAATTTTCATCACCTTCAAGCGCCGCGATACTTCCGAATTCCTGCCAAGCCTTTGTCGAAGGCTTATGAAGCTGAGGTTTATATTTTATGCTGTCGCTTCCTTTTTCTTTATACGACCTCCAGAGCGTCATCTGCTCACCGAAAACTTCAACTTCTTCAAAATAATCTCCGCCTGAAATATAATAACCGTTCACCTTTCCGTTTTCTCTGCAAAGATACACACGTCTTGACATCAATGAAAGCAATGCCGCCTGATTATCGGGAACAGGTATCAGAGTATTGAACTCAGCTTTGTTGTTATCCTTTTCCCACGACGGAGTACTTACATACACGTCATATTCAGAATCGCTTTCTGCGTTGTAATTCAGCATAAGCGTTTCAAACAGGTTGTTTCCTCTGACCGCTATCAGCCCCAATATACTAACCCATGATTTCTTAGGTACTGGTTGTTTTGCCGCTGTATCGTCAAAACAGATTATATGTAACAACCAACGAACCGCTTCCGAATATGAAAGCAGTCTTCCGTCATTGTTCCTGTCAGAGAAAAGTCTGGGCTTATTGGCACTTTCAAAAAGCGAGCCGATCATTTTTGCTATACTTGTAGCCTTACCTTTACCGTTTACCTTGTTAGACTGATAAAACGGATACTCCTCATCAAACAGCCAGAAACGGTCATACCATTTTTCAAAATACTTCTCAAACGGCTTCATCGGAAATTTGCCGCTCCGAAATACCTCGATCCAGTTATCCGTAAGATAATTGATATCATCCTCGGGATCAACTTCATCACCGTTTTTGTCGTACCTTGAGAATACCGTGTAGATCACCGCAAGCAGAAATCTCAGCACAGCCATATCCTGCGTTTTTGTTTCTCCTGCAAGTTCCGTGTAATCCTGTGCGTGTTCAAAGACCTGCCTTATGCTTATCTCTTTCACCTCGCACCCGTTGTCACGGACACATATCCACGGTTCGTCGATCAGATTGAACTCTCTGTCCATATCAGCTTTCTTCCTCCTTTATTTCTTCAAAACCTCTTTCGGTGCTGTATTTATACGTTCTGCCGAGCATACTTATCTTGTTATTTCCGTCAAGCAAAAGCAATATCTCACCTTTGAGCCACTTTGCATTCCTCCACGCCTGAGGCATAGAGTTTGCCAGTATCTCAATCGTTTTACCAAAATTATAAGACTTGCTGAAAAATGCCGGCAATCTCAGTCTTTGCTTTGCTATCAGCTTTGCCTGTGCATTATCGGGTACAGAAGTAATATCAAACACTGCGTCCCGTGAAAACAGCGAATACTCCGTATCGGATGTTTTCACAAGCACAAGTGCTTCTATGGTTTCCTGCCCGTCACGCACCGCCGCTTCACCGTCTGAATCATTGTTCAGCTCTCGCCTGTTGATCATATCGCTAAGCGTTGAATCACTGCGATTAATTTTTTGTGACGGTATGCAATATTTCTTGGCTCTTTGCTTTTTCTCTTTTTGTTCATCACTATATTTTCTATACTCTGCGGTCTGTTGTTCATCATTGTCGGGTTCGGAATAAACAGCGCCGACAAGCTCAGGAATACATCCCGGTATTACCAGTTTATCCGGCAGATATTTTTCAGTTTGCTTCAGTATCCAACCGGAGTAAACACTCTTGCTGAAATCTTCCGGGATCAACACACACAGCTCCGGTTCAGATAATTTATCCGGACGTGTGCGGTTATGTCTGTGCAGTCTGCCTGAACGCTGTAACAACAGATCCATAGGGCAAAGTTCGGTTATCATATAGTCAAAGTCTATATCAAGCGACTGTTCAAGCACCTGTGTACCGACTACTATCAGCTTGTCCCTCTTCTCACAGGTCGACTTCTTACCGACAAGTTCTGTTAGCTCACGCTCAATTACCGCTCTGTCAGTCGATATAAGTCTGCTATGGAAACATATAACACGATAATCAGGCATATTCGCCGCTATTGTGTCGGCAAGTTCCTGGGAATAAGCAACGCTATTCACAATAACAGCCGCACAACCGCCGTCCGACAGTTTATCTTCAAGCAGGTTTACAATATCGTTGCTGTCATTTTCTTCTCTTCTGATTACTGTGATAGGCTTATCGGGGATATCAACAGGTATATCCTTCTGCTTTACCTCCGCACCGTCGCTCCAAGTCAGCACAGGATATGCCATACTGCTGTTGTCAAAACTGTTCTTACTGCCGGTATACCATTTTATCAGTTCCGCTCTCTTATCCGGCGGCAATGTTGCAGAAAGAATTATCACAGGCACATTATACGCCGCCATCCAGCGCAATGAATTTTCCAGATAAACGTACATATATCGGTCATAAGCATGGCACTCATCTATAATAACAGTCTTACCTGCAAGTCCCAGGTGCCTTAGCATAACGTGTTTCTGCTTTAACGATGCCATAAGAAACTGGTCAACTGTAGCAACAACAAATTCGGACAACAGCGCCTGTTTTCTTCCTTCAAACCAGGTATGAACCATTATATTGTCATTATCGTCATCGGAAATGTCGGATGCTCTTCCGTGGAACATCTCACAGTATTCGTCATTCATATCCGTCATACCGTGTGCAAGTCTGAGCGAATGTATATCATCAGTACCACTCGCCCAGGAATGAATACGATCAAATATTCCGTTAGCGGTTGCCTGCGTCGGCAGTCCGAAAAACATTCCGCCATAGCCGAAACGTGATGCAAGTATCTCCGTTGCCGCAAGTGCCGCCTCAGTTTTACCTATTCCCATAGGTGCCTCAAGTATGTATATACCGGGCTTATTGCAAAGGCTTACAACATTCATAAATTCACGCTGTACGCAGTTCGGTTTGAAGCCGAAACGCTCTTCAAAAAAGCTGTCGCTATCAGCGATAAAATCGGCATACCAGCTGTCCGTAAGCGAAAGCTTGTTCCACGCTCTTCTGACACGCTCCTCACACTGCTCATCGGTGAGTTTTTCTTCGATGTCTATGTAAGGAAAATAATCGGTGTTGCTCGCTATCCAGTCACTCATTACGAGCAGTCCGGTAATCAGCATCTGCGCCGCAACATCGGGATTCGGCAGATTTTTGACATCTTCAAATCCGGTTACGCTGAGAGCGTATTCCATCCATTCCGCTCTTATCTGTGTCCATTCGTTTACGTTAACCTTGCCGTGTCCGTAATAGTTAGCCTCAAATGAACATTGCCCCCTATCCGCCGAACAATCGCCGTGATGTGCGCCAACAATGACTGCGGTTGGCGGTGCAACCTCAAATTCTTTTTTCAGAATATACTGTCCCGCTATGTTATGCGGTGACTCTGATATCTGTGTCAGACCTGAAAGGTCGATACCCGCGTCAAACAGTCTGTCATCCAGACCCTGAATATTATCTTTAAGCTTTCGTTGAAACGCCGGAGTTAATTTTCCTATATCATGCACCAGTGCAATGAACTTACAATAGTTGCACACAATTTCTTCTGCGTTCTCCGAACTCTCAATGCCAATCGCAGCACACAAGCGCCTTCTGACATTCTGAGCGATCCATTTATTGAAAAGTCGCTTTATTATCCCGGCCGTATCACTTGCGTGAACATTGAAAGGCAACCATTTTGTGTTGTCTTCAAAGCTGCTTTTTGCAGCTAACAGTTCTGATGTTTTCATTTCATATTCTCCAAATATGTTTCATTAATTGACATTATACTACTATTTTTATGCTAAGTCAATATAATTGAATACATTTTATTATACAGTATGTCTAATTATGTCGAATTAATTGAAAGTAATGATATGTGCGGTTTGCCTTGTATGTACAAGCCTTTGTACCGCTTATCTTTGTGCTTGTGCTGAAAGTGTAGTCATATCCGCTCTTTGTTACTGTGACACCGGGAATATTGAATGCACTCGCCGGCATATTGCTCTTGTTATTGTCCGGCAGTGTAATACTGTACTTCTTCGTTGAAGAATTATATTCCATTGTGTGAGTAGGAGCTTTAGCCTTATTAGTCACAGTGAAGCTCGGAACAATTGAATATGCCTTCATCTTGTTTAAGATGTACTCATAGCACTTTTCAGCGGGTCGTCCTTTCAACTGGTCGTAATATGCTGTTTTAGGTGTATTAGGAATTTTTGAATTAACAGCCAGGTCGCTTTTACCATATCCTGTACGCAGTCCCTGTTGATTTTCCCATGATATAATTTGTGTTGCAAATGAGAAATCATCAAGATTTGTGTTAGCAACCGGCGATTTGGTGACGGAGCTGTTAAAACCACAAAGTAAATCAAATTTCAATCTGACACTTACATTATCCGGTAAGTTTTGCATATATTTATCGCTGGTATCTTTACCAACATAGGAACTACCTGTGCTGTATGATACACCGGCTTCGATACAGATTGCCTGCTGTGTTACGCCGTTCTTACTAATGCCTAACTTAGCGTGTGTTGAGGCATAGCGAGTGGCTACACCTACACTACCGTCTGACTTATAGTAGATATAGTCGTAATTGTACTTATCGGCGTAAGGCTTACCGTCAGAGCCGATGTAGTTTCCAAGCATAGCCGCATAAACATTGTCACCGACACCCCAATCTGACGCAAGCGTCTGAATGGGCAGAGCGACTAATGTCATAACTGCCGCAAGGAAAAGTCCGGTCAGCTTTTTGAATTTGTTTTTAAACATAACCTTTGTCCTTTCTTGTTTGATTTTTTGAAAAAATATATATAAAAAAGCAGTCCTACGGGTACGGGCTGCTTTGAATTTTTATGTTCAATTTACTGTCAGAAAAAAGAAAAGAGCCTTGAATTTATACTTTCAAAGCTCTCGAATATTAAATTATAAATCTACCTAAAAATCAGATTTTACCTAAGAAAGAATATGGCATAACCCTCAATGCTGTTACCGTTTTCATCTTTCTTTAAATCAGGTATGGTTTCAATGTATACGTTAAAGTAATCGCCTTTTTTCATTTGGCACCATATGAAGTTAGCTTCTGCAATTTCATTTACATTTCTTTTTATGATACTGGGATTCATATCTTTTGAAATTACTGTAGGAGCACTCCACGAACTTTCGTCCTTGATTATATCTTCGGCAAATACAAGACCGTAGTTGTTGATGGCATCGTCTATAATGACTTGTCGGATAGCTTTAAGGTCGAATGGATAACGATATATATCGCTGACCTTACCCTTTTTTACATCTTCTTTCTTAACGTATTCTCCGTTAGACAATTTGTAGCAGTTTTTGCTGTCAAACACTTCTACTACTGTGTATTCAGAACCCTCGCCGAGTACCCAAGAGGTAGCATTTGTGCAGTTAATGTCGCTATAAAATGGAACATCTTTCCTAACGGTAACGACTGTAAAGTTAACTTTTTTACCCTCTGCAGGGTTAGGCGTTTCCGTTTTCTTTGTAGCCGGTGCTGCCGACTGAGTTACCTTGCTGTCGCTCAGATAGTCGCTGTGTATATAAGCACCGGTATCGAGCTTATAGTAGCCTGTATCGGTCTTGGCTGTCACTGTCACCTTGTCGTTCACGCTGTACAGCTTAACTGTGTCAGCGCCGAGTACGGCTTTCTTACGGCTGTAGCAGTCGGTGTTGACATACTTAGTACCGCTTGCCTTTGTTTCCGTCCATTCGGGTGCAGGCTTTGTAGTAGCGGCGGTTGTTGTCGTTGCCGGCTTTGGCTTTGCCGTTGTTACCGCTTTTGTGGTGGTAGTAGTAGTTTCAGCACTTTTTGTTTCCTGTGGCTTTGTGGTGACAGCTGTAGTGGTCTGAGCAGTAGTTGTTTCTGCTTTCGGCTCGTCAATCCTATCCATCACCGTTCCCGTCACTGCCGGAGCGGTAGTTGTCACTGCCGTTTCGGGTGCAGAGGACGTTGTGCTGCTTGCATTGCCTGCCGTGCAAGCACTTGTCAATATTACGCTGATGAGCGTTATTGTTGCGAGTATGGTGTGGGTACGTTTACGTTTCATTTTGGGGTCCTCCTTTGTGGGATTCGGTAGATTGCTCTTAACTGTTTAAGATAGCTTTTATCTGTTCTTCTGAAAGTCCGCTCTTTCTCATCTTGGCGAGGATTTCAGCTTCTTTTCTTCTTTCGCCTTCGGCTATTGCAAAGGATTTTTCGGTAGCCTCAATATGCAGTGCCTTTTCACGCATTTCGGCAAGTTCTCTTGTCTTTTCGTCTGCACTCATCTTGTGCAGTACAACTACTGCGTCCTGTA
>ERZ779737.1767-NODE-1767-length-15955-cov-2.154277_pt1 | contig 15955 bp, 10 predicted proteins | sample MGYA00511889_ERZ779737 | MGnify/ENA primary metagenome ERZ779737 (study PRJEB29588, sample SAMEA2163575) | human gut metagenome | biome: human gut; feature: human-associated habitat; material: faeces | place: Denmark | collected 2008/2010 ...
TTTAAAAGTTCCTAGTGCAGTGCTAACATCCTTTATTTGACTTTCTAATTCAATCTTTTGAACACTCATATCATTTTTAAAGTCACTTTCAACTTTAGAAACAGATAATTTTATTTCATCAGACTTTATATTTATATTTGCTAATTCTTCTGTTATAACTCCACCAAGTCCAAGTATTATAACGTCATCGCAAGTTTTCTTTAGCTCATTAATTCTTAGATTGTATTTTGCAAAACTATCTATAATAATTGTGTTCAGTAGGAGTTATAATACTGTCTATAATAACATTAGCTATATTGTTATATAAATTATCATGTGCTATTTGTAGAGCTTGTTTAGCTGACTCTATAGCTATTGCATTCTGTGTTTGATTATTATTTTCTGCTATTAATTTAATAGTGTTAACATATCCATCAAGAATGGTTTTTTCATTTGTTAATATTCCTAACTGAGTTTCTATTTTAACTTTTTCTTCGGAGGTTACTTCGTTATTCTTGAAATAATCTGTTACCTCTCTTTTAAAAGTTCCTAATGTAGAGTTTAGCTTTATTATAGAACTATTTAGATTTTCTCTTAACTGATTGGTTTCTTTATCATCATTATATTTTTTTGAAATTTTCTCAACAGATAAATCTATTCCATCTGCCCTCTGTTCAATCTTAGAAATCCTATCAATCAAGCTTCCATCAGAATTTTCCCCATTATCTCCTACTATTTGTTTAATGCCATTAATATCTTGTTCTATAGCAACAAATTTATTTCCAAACTGTTCATTTTTTTCATATAGCCCAAAAATCCTATCTTTAATAGCCTGATTACTATTCCCATCAAAAGAAATACTGAAATTATCACTTGTAGAAGGCACTAATGTTGACATACCATTGTCATTAACTATAACTAAATATTGCTTAGTCGAACGATTTGGCATAACATTAGAAGCATTAAGTTGATTTGGTAAATCAGCATTCCAATATATATATTTCTTATTAGTTGCAAAATCCTGTACCATATATGTCTCATTATTCCATACTATAGATATACCAGATGCGTGTATATAACTCATAGTTGGAGAATTGTTACTTATACCCATCTACCCACCTCCTACAAATAATTTCTTTCATAATCTTTCATGTTAATTCTTTTGTATTTTTGCTCATTCATAAGATAAGATTTTCTTTGGATAGTTCTCATAGCAAGACTACCTTCTTTTAGTTTATCTGCTATAGTTCTTAAATCTTTATCTTTATACTTTTTATTAGATAATGTTATCTTTAATCCATCTTCTTCATTAGGACTTTGAATATAATCTGTTACATATAAAAAGACCTCTTTATCAAGGTCTTCATCATATAATATAACAATGTCACCTAATCCTAGATCACCTTTCCAGTGATGATTAAATCCATTATCCATAACTCTATTTATGAAGTTTTTAACATCTATGTCATAGCTGGTTTCAGGATAACACTTAAGAGACAGCTCCCTTTCACCTGCTTTAATTAAATCTTTGACATCTAAAAAGGAATCATTAGTATAAGTATCACAGTATACAAACTCTTTTAACTCTTCTAAAGTATCTTCTGTAAATATTAACTGTCCATTTTCATCGGTAGCAGTTTCTCTTTTGCATAGTATATTAATTTCTAATATACTATCTGCAAGATTATTTATATCTTCTTCTAGGTGCTTTATTTCTACCTCTAATATAGTTTGTTCATCTATTTTTTTAGATATCTCAGCAGCAGTAATTGCTTCATTAGTTGTATCTCCGCTTTCCTTATAAGCATCTTTTATACCTTTTAAAGAGGTTATTTCTCCATATACAACATATAAATCAGTTTTTTTTCTAGTTAAAATTGTAATTTTATCTTGTTTTTCTTTAACTAATTCTTTCCATATAACAGTTCTTATAGCTACCATTTCATAATATTTATCTAGATGATTAACTAATTCATCACTCATCTCTCCATTATTCTTAAAATAACTATAATCTTCTATATATGAATATCCCGTTACAGTTTCATTAATTATATCCATTTCATCATTCCCAACTAAAGTAAGTCTAGTTACTAAATTTTCACTACCTTCAGTCCTGGATAATTTCTTAATATAGTTATCATTAGATAAATATAATTGAATATTTTCTGCTACAGTATTTACATCATATAGATTAATTTCCTTCTTATTTGTATCATATGTAGCAATACAATTATAACTTTCACAAACATCACTATCTATATAGTCATACCAACGTTTATTAACAGATGTTTGTATTCTTACTTTTTCTAATTTCTTTCCGTTATCATCTATATCATATATAACCGTATCATCTATATGTCCAAATTTCCAACCAGTTTCAGCCTTCATATATTCATTTAATGAATATATATTATTTTCTTCATCTTTACCCATTAACATAAAAGCTATATCTTCAACTATGATATCTATTTTACTTAATTTATATTCTCTTGAATAAGCAGTAATACTTTTCTTATTATCATCTGTACCAAAGCTATTAGTCTTTATAACAAAATAATCCCTACTATTAAGACATATTAATCTTTCATCTTTAATCTCATACCATAATGGATTAATAATATCTTTCATATATCCGTCTTTGATTATCTTTGGTATAGTTAAATCAATTTTATCTATATCATTTAAACTCCTTGTAATACTATCAATAAATTTACTATCAATAGTACATATAGGGGTTTTATTAACCTTGCATAATTCTAGTTCAAATTCTTTATCTAGTTTATTAATAAAAATTCTATTCATACAACTACACCATAACTGGATAATATGCTTTAAAAGCAATATCACAATTACCTTCAACTTGTATTAGATTTTTTCCTTTTACAAGTTCTATCCATTTTCTATTACTATTCATTATCAAATTATTTCCATCTGAATCAAATATAGTTCCTATAGCATTATCTATAATTGCATCCTTATTTGATAAATTATTGATTAAAAGAGGAGTTTTTTCAGTGCTTAAGTTTGTTATACTAATTTCCTCACTAGATATATTTGTAATTTCGATAATTGGTTTATAATTATTAGAAACATTACTCTCATTAAATATAGGAAATGCATCTGTAGGATTTATAATTTCAGCAAAATAATATTTATATCCATAGTTGTTTAATGTTTTAAATGTTACATCTATAATCCCCTTCATATCAGGAGTAAATCTTTTTACATAACTAACACCTTTTAAGAAATATATTATGTCTGCATTATCTTCACTTATAAATTCTTTATAACTATCAGTTATAATCCATTCTAGAAAAAATTCAAGCACTTCATTTTCCCAAACTAGAGCTTCATCTAATTTATTTGCATAACAAAAGCTAAGAACTATTTCGCCATTTTCTTCATTATTGTAAGATATCCCATATTCATTTATGACTCCATCGTTTTCAGTAACCTGATATACTCCAAATTCACTTGAATGTTTTTTATCAAAATAAAAATTTCCTGAATAAAACATATTATCACCTCCTATAATTAATAAAGGGTAAACTTAATTTAAGTCTACCCTTTTAATTTATCTTATTGAACTAGAAATTTGTTTTATAATATCTTTAGTTATTTGATCTTGATATGTTTTTAGATTTTCCATTACATCATTATTTACATTACCCTCTATATTAATTAAAGGTGCATTAAATTCTACATTAGAAGATTTAGCAGGAGAAACATTAGCAGCAGATAAATCTAACTTAACTGTATTAGATAAGGTTGCAAACTTATCTAAATTTAACCCTTTAAGGATACTATCTAAATCCCTAAATGTTTCCATTGCTATACCAAGGTTAGTTATTAATTCCGATTTAATAACTGTACCCATAACTCCAAATAATTCACCTGTGCTTTCGGCAAATTCTAGCATAGCATCTTGCAGGTTACTGATTTCCCCGTCTATACCTTCAAATATCCCACTAGAAATAGCTTGACTAACCATTTCAGCTATTTTACTATCTGACCATTCTTTTTCAAGTTGTTCTATGGCATTTTTGTTAGATTCAGTTATTCTATCAGCTTCAGCTTCAAATGCATCATTAACATCTGAATCTATTTTGTCTTGAGTAAATTTATCTAAGTCTTTTTGAGCATCAGCTAGTAATTTTTGAAGTTCTTTAACCTTTTTTTGTCCTTGTAAAGAACTATCTCTCATAGCAATATCTAGCTGTCTTTGTATATCATTTATTTCAGATAGTTTATCCTCATACTCATTCTTATAGTCTACTTCATCTCTATATTGATTGTATGCATCTTGTTGCTTTTTAAGGTTTTTGACTTTCTCATCAGTCTCCTTATTCATAGCATCAATTCTATCTTCTATCTGTTTTTTATATATTTCAGTAATCTTCTTTTCTATTTCTTGTGTGGTTTCAAGTTGTTCTTTTAAGGTGTCTTTATATGCATTCTCAAGGTCTTGCCACTCACTTTCAAGTCCAGGAAGTTCATCATTTTGTATTTTAAAATACTCTTCTAATTTTTCCTTAACTTCTTCAAAATCACTAGATGAATTTGCAATTTTTTCAAGTTGTTGCACATAATTAGTAATATCACCATCAGAATCAAATTCAAACCCTAATCCACCTAAATAGCCTTGCAAAGAACTTTTCTTACTGTTATAAAATTCTAAATGTTTTTGGACTTCTATTTGTTGCTTTTTGATAAGTTCTAGTTTTTCAGACATTAAATCTAACTTATCTTTTCCTGTAGCATGTTTTAGCTTTTTATCAATTAAATCTATCTTGTGAGCTAAATCATTAAATTCATCAACTAAGACATCTATTTTAGCCTCTTCTAAAAACTTTTCAAGTTCTTTTCTAGCTTCTTCTATTTTATCTTTTGCAGATTCTATAGAATCTTGTAAATCCCACCATTCTTCACTTAAATTAGGTATTTTACTTTGGGTTAAGTTAATATACTCTTCTAATGCTTCCTTTATAACTTCATATCTAGCGTCATTAGTTAAGTTTTTGATGTTTTCTAGATTAGTAATCATTCCAGATGAGTCAAATTTAAAACCAAAACCACTTAAATACTCCCCATAAGTCCTAGCTTGATCTCTATATGAGTTAGCCAATTTATGAAGTTCTTGTTGTTCTTGTCGAATTAATTCTATTTTCTTTTGAATTAATTCTTCTTTTCTTTTACCAAATGCTCTTTCTATATCTTCATCGAGCCTGTTTATTTCTCTTTGTACTTTGTTTAAAGTACCTTCATATTTCCCTATATTTATACTAGCATCAATATTCTTAAGAGATATTTTAAGTTGTTCAATTTCAGAAATACAATCCTTTATGCTTTCTTCCATATCCCACCATTCTTTACTTGCATTAGGGATTTTACTAAATGTTAGGTCTAAATAAGAATTTAAAGCATTTTTAATTTCATCTAAATCCTTCTTAGCTCCATCGTATTGAGCTTGAATTTTATCATTATCTTTGTTAGAATTTGCTTTGTTTTCTAAAGATTTTACATATTTTTCATAAGCTAATAATTTCTGACTATAATTACTTATATTATCTTCTGCATCAAAAGTAAATCCTTTACCTAACAAATAATTCTTAAGAACATCTTGTTGCACCCTCATGTCTTCTGCAAGACTGTGTTGTAACTGTTGTTGCTGTTTTAATAATTCAATTTGTTTTTGTAAATAATTTATCTTTTCTTGTCCAAATGCATTTTCTGATTTTTTGCTAATTATATCTAATTCGTTAGAAATTTTCTTTAAAGAGTTTTCTAATTTCTTAAATATATCAACATCATAATCAAACATATTTTTAGCATCTGTTGAAGAAATTTTTCTCAACATAGGACTTGCTATCGGATTAGCACTTACCAACATTTCACTTGATGAAGCTCTAGCCGACATAAGAGATTCACTATCTACACTAGTAGCATCATAAGAAGCAACACTTGCTAATGATTCACCTTGCCCTTCCATAGTAAATACACTTCTAGGAGAACTTACTTTTGGTACACTTCCATTAGTTTTTATACTATAAGTTATAGTTTTCCCATTAGGAACACTTTTAACAGCACTTGCTAATGATTTTACTTGGTTTGCTACTGATGTAGCATTAGTTTTAAAATTAATAGTCTTTGTTGAACCTGCAGCGGTATTTGTAGCATTTATTTTTGCTATAAGACCACTCATATTCTTTGCTGCTTGTGCCGTTTCAGCATTAAATGTTGCAGTTTTAGCATTATCTGCAGCTGCCTTATATTCATTTACTCTAGTAATTAATCCTGATAAGTTTTTAGCACTTTGAGCAGTATTAATATTTACATCTTTAGATGATAAATTCCCTAGTGCTTCTTTAGTTTGATTTATCCTAACTATCAATCCACTTAAATTCTTAGCTGCTAAACTAGTGTTTAAAGTTATAGTAGTCGAAGGTATTTGCATGAATTGATTAGATAAATTATTTACAGCAAGTTTTAAGTTTTCAATCTGAGCAATAGCATCTGCTGTATCAGATTTAAATGAAATTTGGTACTCTCCATCTTTTAACTTAGTAGAATACTCTATAAGTTTATTAAACTCATCTACTGAACCTTGTAATTCTCCCTTGTTAATAGAAAGGTTTGTTGGTTTTTCTAATTCTTTTTTACCTTTATTAATTTCATCTATATCATTTTTTACTTCTTCAGCACCCTCAGAATTTATCTTGTGTGTACTTTCAGTTATTTTACCATTTGAACCATCGTGAATTTCATTAGTTTTTTCTAACTCTTCAGTACCTTCAGTTTTTACCTTATGTGTACTTTCGGTTATGCTACCGTTTAATTCATCACGCTTTTGAGTTATTTCATCTAACTTTTCTATATTCTCAGTATTTATCTTAAAGTTGATTTCAGTATTTTTACCTTCATACTCAGAATTTAAAATTTTCATTAAATCTGGAGGTATATGATAATCTCCTATCTTAATTCCAATTTCTAATTCTTGTTGAGTAGATTTACCCTGAAATAATCTATTTAACTGTTCAGATACATCATCATCTAATGCACCTTCATTTTGAATAATAGTTTTAAGTCTTAGTAGTATATCTTGTTCTGCCTCTGTAACCTTGTTATCAGATATTATTCCATCTATAGCTGTTTGAATTTGTTGAGGAAGATATTTAAAACTTTCACTCTCTTTTACTTCTGCTAATAACTCTACATCTATTTTCCCTGTAGCTATAAACTCAGAATCTATTAAGTCAGAAAATCTAGCTAATTCTTCAAATTGTTTCTTTAAGTTTATTGCTAAAGAGTCACCATTTCTAAGTTGGTCTAAAGAACTATTATACGATTGTAAGAATTTATTTAACTTAGCATCTGCATAACTTAAACCTTCAAATTGTTGATTTAAGCCTTCAACCCATTTTCCAGCTTCAACCCCTGTGGCCTTTTCAAGTTCCTTAGCAAGTTCATTTATAGATTTATTATATTGATCTATATCACCTGTATTTTGGAATGTATCATTTATACTTTGCCATCTAGTATTAAAATCTTCTAAATCTATTTTACCTTCGGCTACAGCTTTAGTTAAATCCTCAATACCTCTAACCATTTGCTTTTGTCCACTTAGGTCGTATTCTCCCCAATCAAACAATGCAGCAAATGAGTTTACATTTCCTTTTAAATCATCCTGTAAAGCTTTATAACTATCTTTCTTAAATATTTCATTAAGATTTTTCTTCTGAATTTCTTGTTCTCTAGCATAATATTCTTCTAGATTTGCAAGGTGTTCGTTATATCTTTCATTATAAGCCTTCTCTTCGTCCTCTAAGGCTTTTATAACCTTTTGAGTTCTTTCTTTTATGCTTACTTCTCCGCCCCACCAGTTTTTATCTGATAAAGCATTGTTTGAAGTTATGCTTCCTCCTTGGAGTGCAAGTTTCATAGAAGTATAACTAGATTCTAATTCCTTAGCTGCTTTCTTTATATTTTCAGTAGCATTTATCCCTAAATCATTTTCCTTAGATTCAAGTAATCTTTGTTTACTTTCTACAGCTCTATCCAGTTCTTTAATTAAATCTTGGACGTTTCCATTCATTGCTAGTATAGGATCATTATTTTCATCATATCCTATTACTAACTCTGGCATAATATTAGCTATCTCATTTTTTAATTCACTAAATCTTTCTAATTCAGAAGCAGTTTTATTAGTTTTCTTTGCTAAACTATCATACTCTTTTGATATAGACTCTAATGATTTCTTCTGAGATTGATATCCTTGAATTTCTCCATTTATAACATCAATACTTTCTCTAGCTTCTTCTGCCGCTATTTTATGTCTATTTATATAATTATCAAAAGCAGTAATAGCTTGACCTATTCCCCAACTTGCTAATCCTATTAACGCACCATTTAATAATGAAGTACCAACCATAGCTAATTTGCTACCTGCTGCACTTTGAGTAAAACTAGAAATAACATTTTTCATACCACCAGCAACTTTAGTCTGACTTTTTGCAAGTGTAGTATTTTCTCTGTTGATTCTTACTATACTTTGACTAGCATCACCAACTCTTAAACTATATTGTTTAAATGAATCACTAGTCTTAGTAGTAGACTTAGATAATTTTGTTTGATTATTTGCAAGTTTTTGAATTCCACTATTTGTAGTTGAATAATTTATAGTAGTACCTTTTAAAGCTTCATTAAATGACTTTATTCCGTTTATCATTCCTGAACCAAATAATTCAATAGAACCATTTCCTGATAATACTCTAAAAGATTGCCCCAAAGAAGTAATTAATCCTATAGTAGCTGGTAAAACAGCATTAAATTGATCTAATACTTTAAACGCACTATTTAATCCATCTGTAAACGATATAGCTCCATCTAAAAATCCTTTAGCAAAATCACTACTTATAGTTGTAGTAACTAAGTTTTTAAGATTTTCCTTAAGAGTATTCCACTTACCTTCAATAGAATTCAGATATCTCTCCTGCTCTCTTTGAGCTGAACCTATTGTAAATCCATTATTATAATCTTCTTGATACTGAAGAACTGTCTCCCAATTCCCCATCATAGCCATAAGGGTATTAATATGGTTTTTTCCTGCTATCGACTCTGCTATAGCTAGTTGCTTGTCTTCTGATAAATCATCCCATACAACATTAAGCTCTTTAAGGATAGTCATCATATCCTTAATTTCACCTTTTTGTTTATTAGAATATATATCTATACCTGCTATAGTTTGCAATGCTTTTGCAGTACGATTCATTTCTAATGAACCATCTTTAGCGGCTGCTTTAACCCCACCTAAATTAGTTGCCATAGTTTTAATAGCAGTACCAACTTTTTCTGCATCTTGAACACTTTCATTTGCCCCAACTATCATAGATATAGCATCTTGCATAGATACTCCAAACTCAGATAGTACAGATCCAGAACGCATAAGTGCTTCCCCTACGTCTCCTGTAGAAATTGCGAAGTTATTTCCAGCATGGTTTGCCAAATCAAGGAATTTAGTAAGATTATTATAATCTTTACTCATGCCTTGAACTTCTTCTCTAACTGGCTTTAATGCGTTTGTCATACCTCCGTATGAACTCATTATAGAAGCAATATATGTATCTGCTTGGCCTTGACTTAAATCTCCGACATTTGCAAATGTAGCTGATGCCTTAGCTATTTCAAGTGCATCTCCCATAGTTTTAGCACCTGTTTGCAATGCCTTTGCCATACCTTGTATTACATCTTCACTAGATTGTCCTACAACTTTTGCAACTTCAACTGCATCATTTTTTACAGCTTTTAATTGCTCTGTAGTCCCTTGGAAACTTGAAGGGGCTACTTTCATCATATCTCTTAAAGCACTATCTAAATTAACTATAGTATCTTTTATAGCAGATACTCCATCTTGAATAGCATCCCCTATGATATTACCTAATGTAAAAGTCCTCATCGAATCATATAAGTCATCAAAGAAGTTGCTTTTCATAGTGTTGCTCATATCACTTAAGTCACGTTTTGTTTGAGTTAAATCCTGATTAATTCTTCTAAATTCTCCAGATAGATGAGACATATCTACTTTAGATACATTTTCTAAATAAGAATCTAAACCTTTTAATTCAGTTTTAAACTTTTCAACTTCCCTAACAACTTGGTCAAACATTTGAGTTCCTTTATATTTTCTCTCAAGTTCTTGCAAGTTACTTAGCATTTTAGTTTTAAACTCATTAACTTTTCTTACAGCATTATCATGATTTACATCTAATTTGAATTCTACCTGACTCTTATTAGTATCAATAGAGTTACTATTTTTTAATACTGTATTTTGAACTTTTTCCATTACTTGGTCATAAACTTTTGCACTTTTAGCAGCATTTTCTATGCCTTGTTGCATTTCCTTCCATGACACAATCTGTTTTTCTAGTATTTGAGCTGTTTTATTATCTCCACTAGCTTCAAGTTTATCTTTACTTTTAACAAGTCTTGTAATTTCATTATCAACTTGTTTATAAGCCGTAGATAACTGATTTACAGACTTCTCTATATTATTTACAACTTTTCTAACTTCTGTTCCGTCTCCATATAAAGTTGTAGTTATATCCCTACCTGGAGAACCTAGATTTTGAGTTAGAATTCTTTTTATACCATCTGCTGCACTATCTAAATAGTCAACATAAGATTTAATACCTTTTGTATCAAATACTTCTGGCATTTCAAAGCTACTAATTTTTTCTTGCTGCTTTCTTATCTCGTCAAACTCTTCATTGGCCTTCTTCGCTTCTTGATGCAATTTGTCAATAAAAGAATTTTTATATTCAGCTTGTTGAGTTTGAGATATTGCTTTATTAAGCTCTTCTTGTAGCCTAATTTGCTCTCTTGTCTCATCATTGAACCCACCATTACTTCTTAAATCCAAAGTAGTTAAAGCTTGTTTTTGTCTTAATAAATCAATCTCTTTATTTAAAGAAGCTACTACATCATTACTTCTATTTAATTCAGCCTTAGATAACTTAGTAAAAGCATCATTAATTTGTTTATCTAAGTTTAAATATTCTTTAATCTTATTTTCTAAGTTTAACTGTTCACCAGTTTTAAATACACCTTCAGAAAATAAAGATTTTTGAGTTAATTCACTCATGCTATTTAATTGCTTTAAAGCATTTTCTATTTTTTCTATATTAGCAATTACTTTTTCATCAATATCAAAAGCATTAGTTAATTTTTCTCTTAAATTATCTAAGTTTATATTATTTGTAGCCTTTTCTAAATTATCTATAACATTTTGAACACCATCGAAGGCATTAAGTTTTATAAAATCTTCATCTGCTCCAAATACGCTTTTGTATTCTTGTTTCATTTCCTTAAAGTTCTTTATAAAACGTTCATAAGCTATAAATAAATCATTAGGAATATTTAAATCTAAATCTTTTAAATCATCTAAGGATAAGTAATTCTCTAACATCTGTTTTAGTTGAGATTCAATAGCATGATTCTCTGTACTATCAACAGGAATAAGATTTTTACTAAGATTTTCTATATGATCAATTATTTCTTTTTCATCATCAGATATCTTATCTAAGTTTTTCTTTATGTTTGACTTAGCAGTTGATATTTTTGATGATAGTTTTCTAGCTTCGGCAACAGCTCTTTCAAATCTTTCAGACGATTGTCCTATAATGTCTTCATATCCACCATTATAAGTACGTCTACCCATTTCTCCACTATCTAGTTCAAAAACCTTAGAAACTTGACCTACAGTTTGAACACCTAAACTAGAGAATTCTTTTTGAAGTTTATCTAATTGCTCTTTATATTTTATTACATTTCTAAAAGCCTTTTCAGATGAAGAATTTTTTAATAAATCTATATATTGTAATGAGTCTTCATTTTTCTTAGCAAATTCTTTAAACGCTTTCTCGTTATTTTTATTATATTGAGATAGCATACTATCCATTTCTTTGCTAATTTGGTCTAATTCTTCCAGATGTCTAAGAGATTCTTTTTGATCTCCTAATAATCTTTTTACTCCATTTTCGGCATTACTTTTAACATCTACACCATTATTAGAGATTTTATTTTGCTGAGACATTAATTTATTTATATTTTTAAGATTAGTCTCCAACTTATTTAGACCATTAAATTCTATATTTGTAAGTTTATTTAAGTCTGATGTTAGTCTAGCAATACTACTACTTATACCACTTATGTCAAACTTACCTAGCTTTACTTGAAATTCTAAAGGTTTATTATTATATTCTTTTATTAATCCATCTAATGTATTTTTGGCACTGTCGTCTTTAGCTTTGACATCTACCTCAATTCTTAGTTCCTCTGACATTTAACCACCACTCTTTCTAAAATTTTGCATAAGAAAACCACTTCCTTATGCTAGAAGTGGCAATTAAGTTATTATTTAATTGGTATTCCTTTATTTCTCATTTCTCTTTTGTATTTTTCAGGGATTTTATCTCTTGCTATATCCATAACTTCTCCTTCAATATCAGTAGCCCCTCTTCCCCATGTATGACCACCTTCAAGCCCATAAGGGACATAAAATCTAGTACCTTTAATATATGAGATATGATCTCCTGTATGTGTTATACTAACTTCAACATTCTCATTCCCAATTTTAGTTATCTCAACCATATCCTTTAGCTGTTCCGTTCTTTCATATATCTTAGGACTATATGCTTTATAGACTTCGTTATCTATAGCTTCTTTAAAAACTTCTTCTAATTCCTTACCTACCTCTGGCATTGAATTAGCAGTAGCTTTATTAACATATCTCATTAAATCATTTAAACTTTTAAACGTTGGCATTTTTTAAACCTTCTATATCTTCAGTCATTTCATTCATTCTATTTAATGAATATGCTGTCATAGCAGATATTTTAGCTTGATTTAATAACCTCATTTGAGATGATATAAATTCATATTGTAACTCATAAATAATTTCATCTATTTCATGATTTATTTGTAATAATATTATGTTTGGAGCTTTTGCCAAAGGTAATGTGTTTTTTACGTCCACATCTAAATCAACTAATTCTTTAAGTATTGATTTATATAACATATCAGCAGCCTTATTTTTATCAGTTAATTGATGGCCTACTTTTAAAATGCTTAATAAATTCTCTCTTTTCTTACCTATAGCGTTATATATTATTATTTGTTTTTTATCCCCGTCAACCTCATATTCTAAAATTTTTCTAACCTTATTTAATTTTAATTCAGACAACTTAACTTTCATAAAATCTCCCTCCTTATAATAAAAAAAGAAGAGTAACATTTTTACTCTTCTTCTAGTCTTAATATTTTTTCTTGTAATGTGTCTATGCTATGAATAGCCGTATCGTCATCACTTTTAAACTTGTTTCTTAAGTATCTATAACTTAATGATAAATCTGCTAACATAGAAACTTCTTCTTTAGTAAGTTTCCCATCATATTTATTTCTTATTTCTTTTGCATTATTTTTAGCAGTTTCAGACAATTCAACATTTTGTTCTAATTCCTTACTATAATCTAAACCTCTTTCTTCTTTTTCTACATACATATCAAAGTTTTCTTTAACCGCTTTGGCATCATTGATTAGTATCATACGATCTTTATCCGAAAAAGTCCATTTAGAATTAGAAGATGAACATCCAGTTAAAAGAATACTTATTATTAATATTCCTACCATGAATATATTTTTCATGTAAACACCCCTTATAATATTTTTATAATTATATTATATAACTTTTTTATAAGAAAATATTCACAATTTTGTTAAATTTAACAAATAAAATCCTCATTTTATTACCTAAAAATAAACCTACCTATATTTACAGATAAACTTATTTTAAAATAATAAAAAAGTAGAGAGAATTTCTCCTCCCTACTTTATCTAACTACTTCGCAGCTAACATTGAAGAAGCAGGTTTCATTTCAAAGAATGTACCATCTTGAGCAACCATTACGTCCCAAGACATATCAAAAGATGCAACGTTCTCTGCTGAGAATTCTATTGATCCAGATGGTTGAGGTTTACAGTTAGGGAATGACATTGTATATATCTTTTCTACCCCACCTTCTTCTACAACTCTGAAAGTACCTTCTATCTTATATGAAGCAGCAGGTAATACAGAAGTAGCCTTCATAGTTTCACCAGTCTTAACAGCTCCAAGTTGCATAGATAATAAATCTATGTTAGTCATTTCTGAACTCATAGAGAAAGTCCCTTCTGTAGTTCCAGCAAATGCTATAGCATTTATACCTTTCTTCTTAGCAAATACGTTTTCAGTATTTCTTTCAAACGAACAACTGTTTAAGAAATCAACAGTTACAGCAGGACTAGACTCCCCTACTCTAGTTATTTTAAGATCCATAGCGTCTTTTATTGCAAAGTTTGCCATTTCTTACCTCCATAAAATTAAATATTTTTGTATATAAAAAACGCCTAGTCATTTCGACTAAGCGTACTTTTATTGATTTTAATTTTTTCTATCCAATGTTCTTGTTTATCTTTAATCTCAAATTTAGGACTAACCATATACATAACAGTGGTTTCATAATTGTCTTTTTTAGTTAAAACATCAAAGGAATTTTTTAATTGATATAATGTTATACTTAGAACATCTTCATATTTAAAATTAGAGGTATGTACTAATACATTTACCATATCGAGTATAGTTAAATCTTTTTCATTTTTTTGTTTCCCAACTCGCTTTTCATATTCCTTTCTTCTGCGTTCAAACTCTTTTTCTATTTCAGACATTTCTTTTTTCACTGGCTTATTAAATTTGAGTTTGGACTTATCTATCTTTAACATCTCTAATACAACATCACAAAGTATTTTAAAGTTAGAATTATTAATTTCTACTTCTCCTATTTGAATAGTGAATTTATCTGTAATTTCAACCTCTTCATCATATAAAAACTCCAAAGATTGCTTAATAGCAAACAGCATATCATTTCTATTACTTTGTAAACAGTTCACTAATAAAAATGTTAAATCTCCCATAGATTCCTTTAATTTTAATACTGAATCTTTTTCTTTCGTTTGTCCGATAACTATATCATTCATAACAAAAGGATAAAAAAAGCTATCTATTCCAATATCTTTACTTAAAAAATCTTTTATCTTAGGTTGTTTTATTTTCCCTAATCCATATTTTTCAAGAGGGATATCAAGCCCAAATAAATAATAATATTCATATCCATTATTCATAAGATTATTTTCCTTTTACTTGTATTCCGTCTACTCTACATATAATCTCATATCCTGAGTATTCCATACCCAATCCAAATAAATGATTCACTCTATAAACACTACATCTACCTAATCCTTTAAAGTAATCATCATTTTCAACGATATCTGAAATACAACATAATAAAGCTATATCTCTACTTCCATTAGGAGTTAACAAACATTCCTTATGAACTAATACTGCTACTTTAAATGTCATAGTCTTTATATTTTGGTTCTTAGCAGATTCATTTCTAAAATCTTCTAAGGTAATAAAAACATTGACATCTTGGTTATGTAAGACTTTATCTGGTCTTCTATGTAGCCATACTTGTTTTTTGTATAATGCACTAACAGGATCTTCTAAATCAGGCATAGATAAAATATCTTCACCTTCTTCATCGACATCCTTGTAATATACTAATTTATAAAAGTCAGGATTAGTTATTAATCTAGTTAATACGTCAGATACAATAACATTTCCTAATCCATATAACTTTGCCATCAACTAATCCCCCTTTATATACTTCTGATAACAATTTCCAAAATATCTACAAGGTTATTACTAACAAATAACTTTAACTTGACTGCTTCTCCAACAAACCTAACATTTGTAGGGAAATTAATCTCACAATGTTTATCTCCACCACCAGGAGTTTTAAATGTTATATATTTTTTCATCTCTGGACTACATTCTATTTCCCAGTGCTTATAATCAACTTCTTTAGAACAACTATATATCTTCTTA
>ERZ779737.1769-NODE-1769-length-15949-cov-3.062980_pt1 | contig 15949 bp, 15 predicted proteins | sample MGYA00511889_ERZ779737 | MGnify/ENA primary metagenome ERZ779737 (study PRJEB29588, sample SAMEA2163575) | human gut metagenome | biome: human gut; feature: human-associated habitat; material: faeces | place: Denmark | collected 2008/2010 ...
GAGGGAAGTTATAGAGAGTTAAGCGAGTTTTAATACCATTTAAGATGACATAGAACTAAAACTCAAACTAGTGACGTTACTTATGATAATGAGTTTTAATACCATTTAAGATGACATAGAACTAAAACACTATTATTTGAATAATAGTAGCTAAAATAGTTTTAATACCATTTAAGATGACATAGAACTAAAACCTCAAAGTTTAAATTTTAGTTCTATATTGTAATACATAGAAAATTACATTTCTTAAATGATAATCTATATCAACTAAAATAATTATATCACAAATTCATCCAAATTTTCATCTATAATTAACTTTTTTTCATACTTAAGCATACTATCATAGCAATGAGAATCAATTAATACAATATTAATAGAATTGTATATTGCATACTTATACAGTTCTATTAATTCTTCTTCCTTTAAATAATCTTTTAAGTTTATAAAAAACAATATTTTGGCAGGTAACAGCTCTTTGCAAACATCAATATATAGTAATAAATTTTCTAACAAATCACTCGCTTGAAATATGGATAATTTTAAAAATTTAAATAAATCTTCCATTTCAAAATCCTCATCAATTTTAGTAGAAACATCTACTTTTTGTAAAATATTAGTAAAAATTTTAGTAATATTCTTATATTCTTTAGCCAATATTTTTCTATCATCATCAGTAATATTTTCCTTAACAATTTTAAATAAACTAGTTAGATTTTTTTTAATATTAAGGTCTATATTAAAATAATCAATTAATAATTTACATTTATTAGTAAGTGATATTTCATTAAAATCATTATCATATAGCATAATCTCTTCAAGTTCTTCACCATCGACCATCATCTTAATATCATTAATAATACGATATAAATATTTTTTATTTTCTATCTCAATAACATTAATATATTCATTATTTAAATTTAGTTGATGTTCCAAATAATCAAACTTTAATTTCATAAAATAATTAACCTTTCTTCACTATTAATAATTTTAGTATTACTCTCCCCTATTACATATTCAATATTAGCATATTGTCTTTCAGTAATAGTAAGAAGTTGAATTAGACCTTTTTTAGGAGCATTTTTTCTAATTCTACCAATTAACAAAGAACTTTGTTGAGAATTCAAAGTAATCTTTGAATATACTGATTCTTGCATCATAATAAACCCTTCATTAATTAAATATTTTCTAAATTTTAAATAATTTCTTCTATCTTTGGCATAAACATTAGGAAGATCAAAAAAAACAATTGTACGCATAATTCTATCCCTCATATATAAAACCTTCGTATTCACTTTCTAAAGAAATACTATCAAGAGTATTTTTTACATACATCTCAATTATATCTTTTAAAACATACATTTTATTATTATATCTAAACCTCTGATTAAATAAATTAACTAAATCCAATTTATAATTAACATCAAAATCTCTTTCTAAATTATCATATACATACCTATCAATAATCACTCTAAAAGGCTCCATTAAATCACAAGTTAGATTAAATTCATTAAATTCATTTTTATGATGAATACCTAATTGAGTAAGATATCCGTTATTAATTATTTCTTTATTAATAGTAGATAATAGAATAGCATAACCATAATTTAACGCAGAATTTATCACATCATCATTATGCCTAACAAATTCTTTACCAAATAATTCCTTAAAATATATTTTTGCTGCATGCCCTTCTCTATTAGTCTTATCACCAATTTTTACCTCTTTAATATAACCAGAAAGCAACTTATAACTACCTGAATTAATTTTTTGTAGTAATAATGTTTGATTTAATATTTTATTTTTAACTATCTCCATCCATATATTTTCCTTAGAAATAACATTCCATTCAATTTGTTTCAATATTTTTTTGCTAGTATTATGTCTTCCGTTTAATGATTTTAATTCTCCATATGGATTGTGTTTTTCATCACAAAATACAACATTAATCTTGTTATCAATTAACTCTTTTAGCAAATATGCAGAAATAGATACTGAAATCGAATCTATAATAACAGTATCTATTTCAGACAAATGAACATATTTTTCTTCAGCTTCTTGTTTAACAACTAAAAATCTATTCTTATAGCTTATTTTTGATTGTCTAGATATAACAACAGTTCTAAAACTCATTAGTATACTCCCAAATGCCAGTAGTAGAAGTATTAATTATTTTAGCATGTTCAATATTACATCCTTTTTTTCTACCAAAAGCAGATGAATAATCACTATCTAATGCCTTCAAATTAGCAGTAACACTATTGCATTGTAACAATTTAAACATTTCCAATACAATAATCTCTTTATCCGAAACAGATAATAACTTAACATTATTATATTTAAACATAACCTTAATAGTATCAATTAAACTATTATATAAAAAATATTCAGTACTAATTTTATCTATTATATAAATAATTATCTCCTCTAAATCATTTTCATATTTATCATCATCTATGTTCATATCCTTTTTATTAAGCAATTTATTCAAGGTATACTTCCATTTCAACATATTTTGTTTATCAATCTTAAATTCTTTAGCATTACATACCTCTACTTTATCAGTAGCTCCAACAAGATAACATATTTGTTTATTCCAATTTAGCAATGTATAAAAAGGAATTTTATCTTTAACAATTTCGACATCATTAATATTTTTTAAATTTAATAATTCTTTAATATAATATAATTTAATTAGGTTGTTATTTTTGCTTTGTGCATCAATATAAATAGGAATTCCAATTAACCTTTGCTTTTCTTTGGTATTTACTTTATATCTAACTAGCGAAGCATACGCTGGATTTACTCCACTGTAAGATCCATACATATTAATATCCAAATCTTTTTTTAATTTAGCTCCCTTAGTTCCTTTTTTTGAAAGATTCTCGTCATAAAACTTTCCTGTTCTTATTTCAGTTTTCTTGCTCACAATAATATCATTTTGGTACATTGTATTAATAACAGTTTTATTAAAAATATCTACATCAAAATTACCATTAATAAAACTACTATTTACTGTATTATCCAAGCTATTAATTACATAGCCATATTTTAAATCTTTATATTTCTTAGTATTAAATAAATTATAATTAAATTCTTTTAATTTATTAAAATCAATATTTTGTTTTAAATAAGTATTTTTATATTCCCCTAATACTCCCGCTAAATAAGCATCATGAGCATGATGATAATCATTAATATTTCTGAATTTATAAAGTTCATTCTTATCCCTATAATTACTAGATAATGTAGCGTGTAAATATATAACTTTAGTATTAGGATAATAATTTGCAATAATATTTGCAACATGTTTAGTAATCTGTCTAGTTTCTACTAATTGTCTATTAATAAAGCCCTCAACATCGCTATCACTATACCTATCACGACATAAATTATTAAACTTTTTATTGCTCATTAAACCAATTTTTTTTAAATGCTCCCACCATTTTTGCATATTATTATTACGATAATTAGAAGGAAGAACAAAATTCGCCGCCTTAGACTGATTTTCTTCGTGCAAAACTAAAGCCTTATTTTGAATAGAGTCATCCTTAATTAAAGTTCTAGGAATAATATGATCGACCTCATAACTACCTAAAGAATTAATGTCCAAAGGTGTTTTAGAATATAGACTTTTCCCTTCTTGAACAAAGTATAAAAACAACTTTTCATTGGTAATATTATCAATTTTTTTAAGTTGATTCTTTAAAAATGTATAATTATCAATAACACTCTTATTTTTTTCATATATTTGCTCAATATATTTCTTTTTATCAACAGTTCTTTTCTTTATCTCATTACTTCTAGCCATTTCAATTGAAACACTATCCGGAGCATATCCCATATATTTAGTTATTTCCTCAATAACTTTTAAACTTTGATATATACCTCTCTTAATAGAAGGAGATGTAACCAAATTTGATACTAACTCATAATTAATTCCATTATTAACATCAATTTTATTAAATTCATCTATCATTTTTTGAAAATTATATTTTTTATTAAAGATAATCTGCATAAAATTCTCATTTGTTTCCTTCATTAAATCCAGGATAGATTTACCTTCATAATATTTAGTAGTCAATAACTTTAAAGATAAATTACTCCAGCCACGATATTTTAACACCAATATTTTTTTTACCCTATCCTCACTAAGATCACTATACTTTTCTTTTAACTTACTCAACAAAATATTCTTATCTTCAAAAATGGTTATCCAACTAATAATTTCTTCTGCATTGTCAATATTATATTTAGTATTTTTAAATATCCCATCTAATCCAAAAAAATCAACATACGATTTCATATTATTGGCAAATTTATTTAATGCCGAATATCCAGTAACTATTAATTCATTATACATATCATATTCTCCTGTAGTCATAAGATATGTTTTAAATTTTTTATCTGTTACACTTCCTTGAATATTTAAGAATAATTCCTCATATATTTTGTTTTGCATATCAACAGAAAGTTTAATACCATTTACTTTAATTTGCTTAAGTTCATTTAATACTTTAAATGTAGAATATAAAATAGAATTACTAGGCATTGCTTTTTCATTAAGTATATATGTACAATTAGATATCATTCTAGTAATAAAATCTTCAGCAGTTTTATTAAAATCAACCACTTCATGTAGATTATATGGTGTTATATTTACTCCTTTATCAATTTTTGTAAGCCAAGCAAAAGGACTTTTAATATCTTTAATTGACGTAGTGTTATTTAACGGTCCTACATAGTAAGGAATTTTAAATTCTAACAATTTAACTAAGCGATATTCTCCATCGTTAGTTTTATTTAATAGAAACGGATAATATACCCCTTGATTTTCAATAATAGAAATTAATTCTTTTTTATTTAAATGATATGGAAACTTACCATTATCAGTACTACTAATTCTAGGTAAAAAATCATCTACATCTATTTCTTTAATAATAGTTTTAGGAACAATACCATGTACCCTATTATATTCTTCTTGAATAGCTCTCCTTCTCCTAGTCTCAGAAATAGCCTCTTCCATACTATCACTAATATAATCAGCATACATAATAACATGACCATTACTATTTCTAGCACATCTACCGATTGTTTGAATTAAACTTCTACTGCTTCTCAAGAAACCTTGTTTATCCGCATCCATTATAGCAATTAAACTTACTTCAGGAATATCTATTCCCTCACGAAGTAAATTAATACCTACCAAAACATCATACTTACCCATTCTCAAATCTCTAATTATTCTAGTTCTTTCCAAGGTTTTAACCTCATTATGCAAATAAGCAACCTTAATATCTAAATTTTTTAAATAACTAGTTAATTCTTCAGCCATTCTAATCGTCAAAGTAGTTATTAAAACTCTTTCATTAAGTGAGATTCTCTTACTTATTTCATTAATCAAATCATCGATTTGACCTTTTGTAGGCTTAACTGTAATAGTAGGATCAAGTAACCCAGTAGGTCTTATAATTTGTTCAACAACCCTATTATTTACAAGTTCAAGTTCATAATCACCTGGAGTAGCCGAAACATATATTACCTGCCTTAACTTTTTATTAAATTCATCGAACTTTAAAGGTCTATTATCAAGAGCACTAGGAAGTCTAAATCCATAATCTACTAAATTTTGTTTTCTAGCTCTATCACCATTATACATTCCCCTAACCTGTGGCAACGTAACATGAGATTCATCAATTATCATCAAAAAATCATCACCAAAAAAATCGATCAAAGTAGTAGGAGTGTCTCCAGGATTCCTTAAAGCAAGGGGAGCAGAATAATTTTCGACCCCTCTACAAGTACCCGTTTCCTCTAACATTTCCATATCATAATTAACTCTTTCACTAATTCTTTGAGCTTCAATCAATTTATTATTTTCCTTAAAATATTTAACCCTATCTTCTAATTCTAATTTTATATTACAAATTGCTTGCTTTAACTTATCATCACTAGTTACAAAGTGTGAAGCCGGAAATAATGAAACCGTTCTTTTATCTTTTAAAATTCTCCCTGTAATTACATCAAATTCACTAATTCTATCTATCTCATCTCCAAAAAACTCTACTAAAATACCCTCTTTTCTCTGATAACTAGGAATTATCTCTAAAATATCCCCTCTTACTCTAAAACAACCTCTTTTCAAATCAAAATCATTTCTATCATATAACATATCAACAAGTCTTTTCAAAACAACATCTCTTGAAATATTATCGCCAACATTTAAAGTTAACATCTTATCTTTATAATCTTCAACTTCACCAATACCATATATACAAGAAACAGATGCTACCACAATAGTATCCTTCCTAGTAATAATAGAAGAAGTAGCACTATGTCTTAATTCATCGATTTCATCATTAATAGAAGAATCTTTTTCAATATAAGTATCAGTAGAAGGAACATAAGCTTCCGGTTGATAATAATCATAATAAGATACAAAGTATTCTACTCTATTATTGGGAAATAACTCCTTAAGTTCTGAATAAAGTTGACCTGCTAAAGTTTTATTATGGGCAAGTACTAACGTCGGTTTATTGACTTCATTTATTACATTAGCTATTGTAAAAGTTTTACCAGTTCCTGTCGCCCCAAGTAAAACTTGATGTTTCTTTCCCTCATTTATTCCCTTAACTAATTCTTCAATTGCTTTTGGCTGATCCCCACTTGGTTTATATTTTGATACTAAATTAAACATATAAAGTATCCTCCTTTCTTATTCATTCTAACATAAGAATGAATATGAACTAATAAAATAAAAATCTATTTTTAACATTTAATATTATCTAATTGATTTAATTATATTTATCCATTTTTCTAAACTAAACAACTATCAAACTACTTATATATTTTAACATCTTTATTTCAAATTAACAACTATCAAAACAAAAAAACACTATCATTAAAAAAATATTTAAAATTAAAAAAGTATAAATTTCAATTAATTAATAATCTACTCTTTATACTTTATTATTTAAACAAATATTATTAATTCATTCTCTTTTTTAAACTAACTAATCCCAAAATTAATCCTAATAATGAAATACTACCAATAACAACATATAAAAGTATTCCATCATAAGTATCTGGAGTTGGTGGTAATGCTTTAAAAGTTGCAATTACCTCAACATCAGATTTTGGCATTTCAAACATGTAATTAGTTAATGTTACTTCACTATCATCACTTAAATTGATAACCTTTATAGTATCCAATTCATATCCTTCATCAGGATTAATTGTAAGCTTAACTTTATCACCAAAAGCTACTCTAATTTTATCAGAAGTAACAGTTCCATGAGAAGAATCTTTTACCTTAACAAAATATTCATCTCTTCCATCTTCTCCGATAACCTTACCACCGTTTAAATTAGAAAAATCACCATTGTTTGTAAATGTACCGTTAGTACTATCGATTATACCTTCATTATCAACTGTTCCATTATTAGTAAAATTAACACCTTGACTTAAAACAAGACTTACATTAGGTTTTATTTTTACTAAAGTATCAGCAGGAATCTCTACATCATCGGAAATAGGTAAATCATTATTAATAACAATATCCTTGCTACCTGATTCTAATGCTTCTTGTAATGATGGATAATAAGCAGTTGTTCCACTAGCATCATCAAAATTTGCCATTACAGGAAATCTTACATCATAAGATAAACTAACATATTCACGATTAACAGGACCGTTTCCATCATTGCGAGCCCATTCCATCATTAACATAAAATTTGTATAAATAACAAAACGGAAATTTTCGCCATATTTTAATTCAGCACCATTTAATAATGACACCAAATTTTCTCTTATAGATACCGTACCAGTTCCATATCCAGGAGCAGTTTTCCATTGAGTACCATCAAAATATTGAACATAAATACCAGGTGCCCAAAACTTTCTATTACCACTAGGTGTATCAGAATCTACAGCACCATCCACAGCAGATTTTATAGAAGTTATATTATCACTAGCTTGATACCATTTAGAATTCTTATAGAAACTCCTTCCTTCAATAGGAAGGTCTATTCCAAAAAAGTATAATCCTAAAGATGCCCTTCCACCTTCACCAGCATGACCTGGTTTTTGATTTAACACTCCATTTATAAGTGTTTCATCAACAGTAATAATAGCTTTTATTTCATTAATATCATTCGTGCTATCATAAGATTTTTCAAAGTCTACAATACCAAGATTTTCAGTAATTGTAATCCCGCTAGTTAAATTTGTAGCATTAACCCTCACCATAGCTACACAAATAACAAACAAGAAAGTACCAAATAATTTTATTCCTTTTTTCATTTTAAATCCTCCATTTAAACTTAAATATAAATATAGGCCTTAACAACATTATAAACAGAAAATCATTCAAATATCAACTACTATGTAAATAAAGCTACAAAAATTAAATAATAATTGATAAATATAAGCTGCTAAAACACACGTTTATTTTATAATAAGTAACCTATACTAACAAAAGTATATCATATTCTAAAAAAATTAACAATATTTTTAAAAAAAATGTAAAAAAAATCTAAAATGTAAAATTAGTAAATAAAAAAGAAGAAACAAAATAAATTTTTTGATATAATATTATTAGTGATATTATGGTAATAAGAAAAAAAAGAAAAATTAAATGGAAAAATGTATTTTTAGCTCTATTTGTCTTAATCTGCTTAGTTGGACTAGGAACAAGTCTTTTTAACATCATTAAATGGAAAATAGAAGCCAAAACAACTAATAACCAAATTGAAACAGCACAAAAAGTTGTAAAACCAGTCGAAATAATTGATAATGATAAAATAGAGATAATTGAACAAGAAAAAGTTCCTTTAGATAATCCATATTGGGAATATGTTCAAATGAATTTAATAGATGTTGACTTTAATGATTTAAAAAACATAAATCCATCCACTATCGGTTGGATACAAGTAAATGGAACCAATATTAATTATCCATTTGTTCAAACAAATGACAATAAGTATTATTTAAATCATTCATTCAACAAAAGCAAAAACTCCGCTGGATGGGTATTCATGGATTACCGAAACAATATATCTGTCTTAGACAAAAATACAATTATCTATGCCCACGGAAGATTAGATAATACTATGTTTGGTTCACTAAAAAATATTCTTACTAGTGGCTGGTTAAATAACAAAAATAACTATATTGTAAAATTATCCACCGAATATGAAAATAACTTATGGCAAGTATTTAGTGTTTACAAAATAAAAACCACTAATGATTATTTACAAATATCATTTATTTCTAATGAATCATTCTTAGAATTTACTGATAAATTGATAAAAAGAAGCGATTTTAATTTTAACACCAAAGTAAATGAAAATGATAAAATACTAACTTTATCAACCTGTTATAATGAAAAAGAAAAAGTTGTTCTACATGCAAAATTAATAAAAAGAGTAATTAAATAAAAAATTAAATTTTAAGTAAAAAAAGGAATTAAAACAAATAAATTTAATTCCTTTTTATTATAAAACAAATAATAAAATAGCTAAAACATGTAACAAACTACCAATTACACAAAAAATATGAAATATAGAATGAAACCACTTATGTTTCTTGCCTTTAACATAAAATATTACTCCCACACTATAAAATAAACCACCTAAAAGAAGTAATAAAAATCCCCAAAAACCAAGCAATTTTAGTAAAACATTAGTTTTAATAATTATTCCCCAGCCCATTACCAAATAACAAATAAGTGAAAATACTTTATATCTTTTTAAATCAATAGCATTAAAAACAATACCAATAATAGCCATTAACCATACCAAAAAAAACATAAAAATTCCTGTATTAAAATCATATTCCATTAAAGTACATAAACAAAAAGGCGTATAAGTTCCTGCAATAAGTAAAAAAATAGTACAATGGTCAAATATTTGAAAAACTTTCTTTGCTTTTAATTTAGGACTTAAACCATGATAAATACTAGAAAAAGTATATAAAAGTATCAACGTAATACCAAAAATAATTAACGATAGCAATTCATAAATAGTAAGTCCACCACATATTGCTTTAACAATTCCATAAATAACTACAAAAATCCCCAATACTCCCCCAACAATATGTGAAACCATATTAAATATCTCTTCACCCTTAGTATAATTAGGTAAAATTCTATCATTTAACTTAATTCTCTTCATTAATAATCACCTCATTCCTAATTAGGCAAAGCCAAATTAGGATCATTTTTTATTCCATATGAATAATAATAACTAGGAATATTTCCTTGTATCAACTTTAAAGATAAAGGAATCACTGTACTAACAGTTATTTTCTTAGAAACAAATGGTAAATTAACTAAACTATTAACTGAAACAGAAACACCAATCTCTATTAAAGCATTATTAATTCCATATTCCTTAACATTAGTTTCTAAATCTGAAACAACATCTCCAATAATATGCATTCTAACAGGTATCTTAGGTCCTAAATTAGCAATTAAACTACTTTTAGTAACCGCTCCCATTGGTATTTCATAAATAATACCTTTTTTTAGCTTTGAAACATCATATTCACTATTATCAAAAATATCAACCATCTCAATATTTCCCTCTTCGATCATCTTCAAATTTAAAGCTACCAAATTAGTTATCATATTTAAAGTCTTATTTACCTCCAATGAATTAAAATCAATAAGCTTAATATTACCAGCAGCATCTTTAACAATATCAAAAAGTAGTTTATCATCAAAAGAATTAGCCATCTGTTTAGTAACCGATTTATTAATAACAAGCGTCATTAATTTAGTAGTTTCACTCTCAGCATAACTCATAAAAATATCACTAACTTTATTACTAAAAACAGAAATAAGCATATATGAACAAAAAATACCTACAATAATAATAAATATTATTATAGATATTTTACTGCCCTTTTTCTTTCTCCTAAATCTCTTATTCATACTATTCACCACTTATTAAATAATATGATAAAAATCTAAAAATTATAATTAGAATAAACAGACACAGCATAATACAAAGAATTAGATATCTCTTCATCCGGAGTATTAACATCCAACCATATTAAATAATCAATTATTCTACTATCACCTATATCAAGTAAATAAGAAGAAAGAAGATAATAACTAAATTGTGTATCCTCATACATATAATTATCTTTTACATAACTTATAGTATCATCCAAAGTATATTTTAAATAATTAATATCGATAGTAGAAGATTTATCTATCTTTAAAACTAACATAAAATTAACCTTATCATCTATAACATTACTAACATCTATCCTATTTTTTTGTAACTTACTACTAGCATATTCATCATCAATACGATAAATAACATCACTAAAATTAACATAATCGCTCTTAACAATATTAGAAGAATTTATAACCATATCATATAGTTCACTTTTCTTCTTAGTAGAAGACCATATTAATACTAAAACTAATGTAAAAGCTACTGAAAAAAATATTCTAAAAAGTAGCCTAAATATTTCCTTATTCATAAAACCCCCAAAATTATATCTATGCTTCTTTATAATAAATATTTAATTTACCCTTAAATAATTTACCCTGCAAATGATTTTGATCGACACCCGTTTCCGGTATCCATACTCTTAACCTTATATTAATATCACTACTTTGTTCCAATGACCCTTCATATAAAACATAATCAGTATCTTGTAGTCCAGATATAGTCCTAGCATTTAAAACCTTGGGCTCTGTATAATTCTTTCCCCCATCAACACTAAGACTATAAAGTAGTTCAGAAGGATTAATTCTATCTTCGTGTAATATTTCCGAAACTACTAGCAAATAATCAATCTTTTTAAAAGAAGAAGTATTACTAAGTGTTACTATTGTTTCATCCTCATCATCTACCTTATCATTAGAAGTAGGTGTTAAATTATCTAAAGTCAAGTTATTAGAAGCAAACTTTAAAAATTCCTTTTCATCAATTATATATATTTTTTTTGCATTATCCAAAAATATATCATAAGATAGGCTCATCCCAACCAAAAGAACTATAAAAGCCACCAAGGACAAAACCATATTTAACATTCTACCATATTTTTTAAAGAAAAGCCATATTATTCCATGTTTTTTATCTCTTTCTTCCTCTAATACAATTTTGTCATCATTAATTTCCTTTACTCTAAATTCATTTGTTTTCATTAATAACTTACCTCCTGATAACTTTTGTCTTCCTTCCAAGTGCTTTAATTAATTTCAATATATCACAAGAAACAACAACTAAACATGGTATCAAAATAACAAAAATCCATCCACCTTGTCTTGCCAAAAAGTATTGTACATAACCTAACTTAGGAATTTTTAAAATTACCTTTCCAAATATATTTTCATCTAATACTAAAGCATTGTCAGCAACATTATTATTATCTCCTTGAGTCCTATAAGTATATTTACCAGTTGCCGGCTCTTGATATTTTTCAATTATTCTATGTGTTATAACCATTCCATAAAATCTAGCATCCGTAGATTTAAAAGTAATAACATCTCCAACTTTAAGCTTATCAGCATCAACCTTTTTAGTAATTACCACATCATTAACCATTATATTAGGTTCCATACTACCGGTCAAAACAACATAACCATTAAACTTACTAGGAGTATAATCCCCCTTACTAGCTCTAATTTTTACATCTAAATAATATACCAATAAAGCTGCTCCAACTAATAATAAGAAAATAAACAATGCATAAGATAATACCCCTAAAATAAATTGAATCGGGTTTTCTCTTTTTTTGACAATTTTAACCTTATAATGATTAACACCAAAATATTTTTTATCATCTACCTTCTCAATTTTACTCGTTATTTTTTTTGCCATAACCTCATCTCCATATCATTTAATCATTATATTGTATTGCATCTATAATAAAACTGCCACTTATATTCTTATTCTTTTCACTATCTTGAAGTTGATTATTTTCTTCTATCCAAATAATAATTGTATATCTTAATGAATTCCCACTTTTCAAAAAAGAATTAGTAATTATTTCTATATTTCCACTACCATTAATATAACCACTTTTGACCTCTTTATTTTCCTCATATTCCTCATATTCCTCATATACCACATATTTCAAAGTATTATCACTAAATTCATTATTTGAAACATCAAAGAAAATAGTTATATATTGATCCAAAGAACCAGTACTTTTAACTATAAACTCTTTTTTATAAGCATCCTCAGTATCATTTATATGCTTAGGTTTAAATCTAGGTATAAGAGCAGGATTATTAACCACCTTACCATCAACATATTTAACCGATAAAGTACCAGCCTTAACAATAACATCATTATTTTTATTATTACCACTTACCAATAAATATGCATAAGTAGCCCCAATAATCGCCACAATTAAAGTAAGTACTGCCAGTATTGCATACCAAAATCCACCTCTATTTTCTTTTTTATTATTAGTATTATTCTTCATACTATCACCTATTATAATAATAACAAATAAATATAAAAAAAGCAATAAATTTTTGCTTTTTGTACATAACTAACTACTAAACTTAGCAGTGATTCTATCACCATAGAAAGACTCAAAATTAATGTAACCATTAAAACTCTTACCAGCATCTTCATTTTGATCTTCTAACACTAAACTTATCCACATCACTAAATAATATTCAGCACTATTTCCTTTAACAAGCGAAGAATTTACTAAAGTATTATTCTTTTTAAAATAAACTTTTTCATCAGTATTAAGTGAAACACTAATAGGATCTGTATAGGCAGTATAGTTATCATTATTCAAAGTAAACACTTGATATTTAAGTCTATCACTAACATAAGTCGTATTAGAAGTAGATACATAACCATATAAAATCTCATCACTATTACCATTATTAGTAAGATTTAATTTATATATATTACATATTTCATAACCATCTTTATCCACACATTTATCGGTTTTACTAATTGCATCGACAATTAAATCGTCACTAAAAGGAACCAAACTAGTAGATTGTTTTATTACATTAACATCCATAGAAACATCAAACTTATAAGTATTCCCACCTATATTACCATTATTATTAACATTAACAACCAAAGTAAAATATGCATAAGTTCCACTCGCCACTAATGCAATTATTAAAAGAACTACTACACACGATATAAAAATAATTCTACCATTACTATATTTCATCCTAACCACCTACATAAGAACTTTCAATCTCACTAATTAACCTTTTATCAGTAATAGTATTATAAGAAATAGTTCCCTTATAATTACCATTCATCTCACTATTTTGATTTTCATCTAAATTTCTAAGCCATACAATAAGTGTATAACTAAAATCAGAATTTTCTTTCATCTTAAGAGATTTACCAATATTATAATATTTATCATTTTCAATTTTCGTAGTAGGAACATAAACACTACCTTTACTATCAATCATCATAAAATACAAATTAACCAAATTATTGGAAGTATTAAACTTAATCTTTCCATCCAAATAACTAGAATTACCAGTATTATTTAAAGTAACAGCATATTTATTACAAGCCATATTTCCATTATCATCAACACAATTTCTATTATAAGCTTTCATTATATCATCATCTTTTAAAGGAAATAAATCTCCTCCCCCAGATACTTGTGAAACACTGATAGTTACACTGCTATCCTTTAAAGATGAAGCATCGATAACATTTTTATCACTAGTAGTTCTAAAACTAAAATACGCTAATGTCGAACCTATAATCATAATTATAAAAGATAGAATATATAAACAACTAAAGAAAATATTTCTCTTCTTCATATAATCACCTATCCTAATTAACATAATAACAAATATTTGCTAAAATTGCAACCGATAAAAGCAAAATTATAAAAAAATAGTGTCAAGACACTACTTTTATCTACTCTATTTCAATTCCTCCAAAAACACAAACATAATTAACATAAATAGTTTTTCTCCTCTTTACAGTATTAACATCATTATATTTGTTTTCTACACCACCAAAAATTGGTACACCAGAAGTTTTTATAACAACATTATTAGGAACCTTAATATTCACACCACCAAAAGCACAAATACAATCAATTACAATATCTTCATCTATTTTAGCATTTGTTAAATCAAGTTCCACACCACCAAAGACAGTTACACATTTAGCGCCTTGAAACTTCTCACTAACTTTCTCCTCAGTAGAAGAAAATATTCCAAAATATTCATCTAATCCTGTAACACGATTTTTCTTAATCTTACTAATATTAGGTTTAAAAATAAAAGATATTCCTATCAAAATAAGCAAAATTGGAATAAATATTTTACCTACCATAGACCAATCAATAAAGTCCCAAGATGCTAATAAAAGCAAAATCCCAATGGCAAGACCCAAACAAGATGAAAGCAATCCATCCTTTTTAAAAATGCCAATTAAAGAAGGAACGATAATAAACAAAGTCCACCAACCTTTAAAGAAAAAATCAACATTCCAAATACCTAAATTATTACCTAAAAATATAACCCCAACGATTATAATTATTACTCCCCAAATAACTGAATTATTACTATACTTCTTCATTTTTTATTCACCCAAAATAATTTTAACATAAATATTTTAAAATAACAACAAAATTATCTAGATAATTACCCATAAAAAAATTAAGATTATTAAATCTTAAATTTTCTAATAATATATTTTTCTATTTTTTAAACTCATCTCAAAAGCAGGCAACCCATATTCCTTATTATAATAATCAGGAAATTCATTAAGATGCGCTAAAGCTATTTTCATTGTTAACAACAAATCATCATTAGTAACATTAGTAAGTGGATTAACACTACCATGTTCTAATTCTATATTTATTCCTGTTAGTAGATCAATTGGAGTAAATTTATTAAATTTTATATTTAGTTTATTTGCGCTGAAAGGGCATCTTTTAATGTAAACATATTATCACCATTTTATTATATGTTAGA
>ERZ779737.1770-NODE-1770-length-15940-cov-5.278439_pt1 | contig 15940 bp, 13 predicted proteins | sample MGYA00511889_ERZ779737 | MGnify/ENA primary metagenome ERZ779737 (study PRJEB29588, sample SAMEA2163575) | human gut metagenome | biome: human gut; feature: human-associated habitat; material: faeces | place: Denmark | collected 2008/2010 ...
TTATAAACAAAAAGCACGCTACATATTATGGAATTGCAATGTCTGTAAAAAGAATATGTGAAGTGATTATGAGAGATGAAAAATCAATACTTCCGGTATCGCACATGATTCATGGCGTATATGATATTGACGGAGTATCGTTAAGTATGCCTGCTATAGTAGGTGCAGATGGTATTGAGTCTGATATACCTATTAATTTAAGTGGCGATGAGGCGTTAAAGCTTAAGGAATCTGCAGATTCTTTGAAAAAGATTATAGAGACAATTGAATTATAAATTTTACACACGGAAGGAGAAAAAAGCATGGAAGTAAGGTATTATATTTGTACGCATTGTGGAAACATTGTTGAAAAGGTAAAGGATAAAGGTGTACCTGTAATTTGTTGCGGAGAACCTATGCAGGAATTAAAAGCTGGAGTGACAGATGCTGCTGTTGAGAAGCACGTACCTGTATATACAGTGGAAGGCGGTCATGTTCATGTTGTAGTCGGAGAGACAAAACATCCTATGCTTGAAGAGCATTTCATTGAGTGGATTACATTAAGTACCAATCAAGGAATATACAGAAAACAGTTAAATCCGGGGCAGGAGCCGGTAGCAGATTTTTGTCTTTGCGATGGTGAACTGGTAGAAGAAGTATATGCATATTGTAATCTGCATGGATTATGGAAATGCTAGAAGCATTTATAAATATTAAGATTACAGAACAACACAAATATAACCAGCAAAGAAAAGGATGAAGAGATATAATGATGAGATACAGATAGGGCAATTAGATATGTTCTATCTGTATTTTAATATAAATCTTAATAGTGACAAGGATATCTTTACTTTTTGGTAAAAAATATGGTATGTTAAGTAAAGATAGACGGGAGGTATGCAAGGATGTTCTCTTATAATGGGTTAGAAATGTTACTGAAAGAAAAAGGTATTGGTAAAACAGAACTCCGTTTAGAATTGGGATTATCCACACGAACAGTCGCTAAGATTGCTAAAGGGGAAAAACTTTCGAAAAATACTCTAAATAAAATTGCTAATTATTTGGAGGTTACGCCAGAATTACTTTACCGTATAGAATCGAATAATAAAATACTTCAGATGCTAAGAGATGAGAAAGAGATACATCTTCCTGGTGGTCTTTATCATGAACTTCAGATCAGGATGACATACAATTCAAATCATATTGAGGGAAGTAAACTATCTGAAGACCAGACAAGACTTATTTTTGAAACGAATACAATTGATATGGGAGACGGTATTCCTGTAGATGATATTCTTGAAACAGTTCATCATTTCAGAGCAATAGACTATTGTATTGATATCGCTGAAGATGAATTAACAGAAGAAATAATAAAGAAACTGCATTACATTATTAAACATGATACCAAGGATTCGACGTTTTCTTGGTTTGCAGTTGGAGATTACAAAAAACGTGCTAATGTGGTTGGAGGAAGGGAAACATCAAAACCATCAGAGGTTTCTAAACATATGAGGGAACTTCTTGAAAATTACAATTCAAAAGAAAGTATAAAGATTGAAGATATTATTGCGCTTCATGCTGAGTTCGAGTATATTCACCCATTTCAAGATGGGAATGGAAGAGTTGGCAGGTTAATTGTTTTAAAGGAGTGCCTTAAGAATAATATTATTCCATTTATTATTGAAGATAGCAAAAAAGGTTTTTATTACAGAGGCTTGTCTGAATGGAGAAATGAGAAGGGATGGCTTATAGATACTTGCCTTGATGGACAAGATACATTTGTAAGGATTCTTGATATGTTAGATATTCCGCACAATGCTTAAGTATTGATAGAAGGCAAAATTAAGATTGTATTAATCCTTTTAGTGCCACAAATCGGAAAGATCTGGTTTGTAGCGTTTTATTTTTGAAAAGTAATTATGATATGGCTGGCATCAGCGTATTTTATAAAAGATGTCCCGTATACAAAAACGGCGTGGAAACCGGTCAGTATGTTTATATCGCATATTGGGTAGAAACATTTAAGTAAAAAGATAGGAAAAAAGGGAAACCGCCGACAATATGACCGGCGGTTTCCCCTTATACAGGCAAGTGCATATGTCTGCAGGGGTATCAGACAGGGTACGTTTTTCAAATAGACAACAGCTGTATGAAAAGGTAAACTAAAAATATAAAAAAATTTAAAACCAAATTGCTCCCGACAGGTACTTATTATCAGAAAGGAGCAGTAAGTAATTCCACCAAAATAATTGCACAAAGGAGAATGAGAATGGACGACAGTTTGAAAAAAGCCATACAGCAGATGAAAAATGGGGAAGAAACGGGTTTTAATGCAGTATATTCGGCAACATATAACAGGGTGTATTTCAGGGCGAAACAGATTATGAAGAAAGAGGAGGACGCTCAGGATTTAACACAGATTGTTTTTGCGGAGGCCTACAAAAACATACATACACTACAGGCAGCGGAAGCACTGTACTCATGGTTGGATGGAATTACTTACAATCAGGGAATGAAAATTTACAGAAAACAGAGAGATGTATTGTTGACGGAAGAGGCAGAGGGAATGTTTGACATCCTTGAAAACAATGACATTTCTTCCATGCCGGAACTCACGGCAGACCAGAAGGCAACTGCCGAGATTGTGAAAGGAATTATTGAGGAACTGCCCGAACTGCAGAAGGCGGCAGTGGTTGCCTATTATTTTGACGGTTTGAAGGTGGAGAGGATTGCAGAATTGATGGAGTGCTCCGTCAATACGATTAAGAGTCGGTTAAATTATGCCAGAAAGTATATCAAAGAAAGAGTAGAGGAAAAAGAAAAGAAAGAGGGCTACAGACTTCATGTTCTCGGACTGCCGGTGCTCTGGTATGCAATTAGAACCATGTCCGACAGAACCACGCTCACGGCTCAGGCAGCACAGATCATATACAACGGCGCTTGCTCCGGTATTGGCTTACAGGCAAGCGCCATTACCGCCGGCGGTGCCGTTGCGGCAGAGGCAGTAACCGCAGCAGGAGTTGCCGCTGCAGAAGCCGCAACCACGGCAGCGACAACCGCAGGAGCAGGGGCGAAAGCAGTTGCCATCAGTACAACGGTAAAGGCACTTTTGATTGCGGGAGCAGTGATTGTTGCCGGGGCGGGAATCGCGGGTGCCATCAGTGTAATCAACCACAACCGGGCAGAGACGGTGGATAACGAATTCGGCGGAGAAAACGATGAGTCCGAAAGTGGAGAAAAGCTGACACTTGAGGATGATTTGTCAGAGTACCTTGGCTTGTATTTTGGCGAATACTGGAGAGAGGATGCCGAGGCGGCATATCCTTACAAGGTGTCCGATACGGAATACCGTTTCCGACCGGAGGATTTGCAAAAATACGGAGATATGGTAACTTGCAGTATCGTAAAAGATAAAATGAGCGGATTGCCGGAGGGCGTGGAACTGGCGGTTGCCTATTGCAACAGTCAGACGGATTTGACGCCGGATATGCTGGTGCCTCAATATCTGTATCACTTTACCGCAGATTCCTTTACATTTCAGATCAGTACAGCAGAAGGTTTTATCATCCGGCTGGTGGATACCTCTGTCAAGGAAGTATTTGACGCTTGGGAATTGGAGGAAGATTACTCTGAGTTTATTAAGATGTATGAGGTGGCGGTATCGGAGCCCTATGTGTTTGAATATCAGTATGACGGCCCTACACTGACTGCAGAAAAAGTGAGTGATGGGGAATACCGTTTTAGCACCGCGGCATTAAGGAGTACCTTCAAAGACGGACAGACGGTGGGAATCCGGTTAAATCTTCCGTATACCATTGAGTTTGTTTCCGTGACAGGTGAGGATGCTGCTGCTCCGGGAACCATGATAGATTACATGCAGGTATCCAGAGAGGATGCCAACAGATGGTATTTCACCCTGTCTACCGGGAATGACATTATCATAAAAGTAAAAAAATTTGAAGGAAGCCACGGAAGACCGGTTGAGGAGGTTGAGGAGACGAAGCCCAAAACCATAGCGAATGTGGATAATCTGCGGGAGTATGAAAAGTGGGGTCCCAAAGACGGTTCTGACGGGCCTACCCTATATGTAAAAAAGATTGGTTCGGAGTCCGTTCACATCTATGGTGATATTTATGAGACTCTTTGGGAGTATGACGGGTACTGGACGTTAGACGGTCAGGAAATCCATTTTACCGGAAAAGATTTGGAGCCGCTTACACTGACAGACATGGAAGGAAATCCCATAGACAGACGAATTGCCTTTTATTATCTGGAAGAGGACGGAATGATATATGTGGATATACCGGACGGCGAGGACTGGGAGTCTTACGCATTCCGTGATACACCGGACTATGTTTACAAGAAATTATCCTCCCCCGTTTTGGACACGGATGAGCATAACAATACCGTGACACCATCCGCAGAAAACAGCACGGACTCCGGTGTTCACCTGACCAACGACGGTACGACATGGCAGCTGACGGATACTGTTACCATGCACTTTGAAAACGGAGTTTTCACCGTATCAGGGGAAGGAGAAATGCCGGATTACAACGCAAGGAAAGAGGTTGCACCGTGGACGTATGATGTTTTCCGCGGGGATCCCACAACTGTCATTATCGAGGAAGGCGTGACAAGTATCTCTCCGATGGCATTCAGCGGTTATCTGAATCTTACCGACGTGACGTTGCCGGGATCTCTAAAAAAGATTGGAGACAGGGCGTTTTCTTCCTGCAGTAACCTGAAAGAAATCGTAATTCCGGACGGCGTGGAGGAGATTGGGGACAAGGTATTCTTTAACAGCTACTCTCTGGAAAAGATTGTCATTCCTGCCAGTGTCACTGAGATAGGTGACGGAATTTTCATGAGCGGCAACTCCCATCTGGTGATTTACGGTGAGAAAGGTTCCGCCGCCGAACAGTATGCACAGAAATACGAAATAGATTTTAAAGAAATGTAGATTTTTTTCAAAAAAATAAAACCAAACAGGAATGAACGGGTACTTAAGGATAGAAAGAAACAAATCATGAGGCAACGGAGGTAAAAACCATGATAAAAGCGATTCAGGAAAACATACGAAAAGCATTGGGACTTCCCGGTATTGAGGAATGTGGAAGCAGTTTCGGCAGATGGCTGGAAAGGACATTAAAGTATGGAGGAATGGCGGTTTTCCTTATACTTCTGGCATGGTGGCTGCTGTATCTGTTCTTTATCAACCCGCTTCTCGACGCAAACAACGTGCTGGAAACGGTATTGGTATTGGGACTGTTTCTTATGGGAGTGATACTGGTAAGCTATGACATGACGGCGCTGGCATGCTTTTTCCAGAGTCCCCAAAAGTCAGAGTATTATCTGGCAACGGGCTTAACCAGCTGATAAAGCCGGGATCTTCTTTGGGTGGAGCCAGACCCAAGGCTACTGTGGCAGATACCGAGGGCGGACTTTGGATAGCGAAGTTTCCCTCAAAGAATGATGAAAGTGATATCGGAGCGTGGGAAAAAGTTGTCCATGATCTGGCAGGATTATGCGGGCTCAATGTTCCCGAATAAAAACTGGAGAAATTCTCAAAGCTTGGAAGTACTTTTCTTGTCAGGCGTTTTGATCGGGACGGGACCAGAAGAATACAAATTGTCAGGGATAATTGGGAGAAACTCGCAAAAAAATACGGCCTCTCACGCGGGCAGATAGAATATATGAGACCCGCATTTAGTGAATGTTATTTTCAAAAGTAACCTTATTTTCCCACCCCCGGCAACCGATAGTTGCCATATAGTTGGTGGTATGCAACCGAGTTTTTCCGTATACTGATACCATCAAAACGGCGGAGGCGACGATATGGAACAAAAAAGTTTAGGCGAAAATATTGCAAAATATCGTACTGAAAAAGGGATGTCGCAAGAAAAGGTTGCGGAATATCTGGAGGTGAGCAGGCAGGCTGTAACAAAATGGGAAGCCAATCTTTCGAGGCCGAGCACGGAGAATCTGATCAGACTTTCGGAAATATTTGGAATCACAGTGGAGGAGCTGCTGGGCAGGAAGCAGAACGATGCCGAAGTGAGGGAAGAACCGTACCGGAACAGTAAGATGCCTTGGCTGTTTATAGGGATCACACTCCTCTACATTATGGCATATATTGTTTTCTGCGTAGTAAACCATACTTTCCATGTCGGTACGCTGATATGCATGTTTATCATAGGCGTGCCGATCCAGATGTTTTTACACATTTGTTTTACATATGCGATCGATAAAGAATCGTTTGACATGATTGCCGGATATGACAGTAAAACGGAGTATAACATACCGGAAGTAAAAAAATATCTGACGCAGTTGGATATCTGGATCGGTTCCTTTTCTACGGTATATGTTTTTCTGTTCTGCATGTTTGACTGTTTTCAGCCAAAGCTCGGCAGGATCAGTGACTTCATCAATGGCTTCCTGCTTATTGCCTATGTGTTCAACATAATAGCATGCATTTTGTTCAGCAACTATAAAGCGATTGACAGGCTGTATATCCGTGAAGCAGACAAAAAAAGGGCACGGAAAAGTTTGCCGGTCACAGCAGTATATATCATATTACTGTTTTTGGGCGTTGGAGTGACGTGTTACCTGTTCCTCACAAGGGGAATTGAAAACAATACCTTGCCGGCAATCAGGCTGTCGATGGTGATGCTGTTGGGAACAGGCGCCGCAACAGCCGGCTATTTTGCGGAAAGCAGCAACATCAAAAAATGGGATCCAAAGAAGCAGGAGTACCGTGCGGGAAAAGCCGGTTTATTCTGTGCGGCGGCAAGCATTCTCCTGTTTGGCGCTATGTTCGTGGTGTAGGCGTTGAGGCGGGGAGAAAGTTATTCTTCCGTTATGGGTGAATTTCAATCAGCGGGTATGCATTTGCGAGCATTTCATCCGCCCGCTTCCGGTAATACTCTATTTCACGCTTGGATTTGGTCAGGTAGTATTTTCCGTCAGCGTGATATCCCGCAACCGCTTCGCCGGAAAGCGCGGCGATAAGAGGAGTAAAAAAGCGGTAGATAAAGCGCTTATATTGAAATAGAAAGGACGACCCAATATGCAGGCTTACTTTAAAAGCATCATCGATCAGGACAGAGCGTCTGTCGTGATCTGTAATCTGAAACATGAGATTCTTTACATGAACCCGGCGGCGATTGCAAACTATGAGAAGCGGGGCGGAAGCGCACTTGTAGGGAAAAGCCTGCTTGCCTGCCACAATCCGCAGTCTGTGGAGAAGATCGAGCAGGTCATTGCGTGGTTTCAGAAGTCTAAGGACAACAACCTGGTATACACATTCCACAATGAGAAACAGAACAAGGATGTGTATATGGTGGCGCTTCGGGATGAGGCAGGTGAACTGATCGGCTATTATGAAAAGCATGAGTTCCGTGATCCGGAAACCATGAAGCAGTACGATATATAGGGTAGCAGGTGCTGCAATCGTTCTCAGAAAGCGAAAAAAGGAAGCATAAAGTTATACACTGTTTCACTCGGACAGTAAAATGAATACACTATTTTCAAAAGCTCGCACGGATTCGTGCGGGCTTTTGTGTTCTCGGGAAAAATCAGGCTTTCGTAGCGGGGAAAACTATACTTAAGCTGCCTTTGCTTTATACACTTCGCCGTTTGACGGTTGCCTGTAAAAATGGTAGATTTCGTATTGTATAAAGCGTATAATTTTCTTTAGCATACACTAAGGAGAAGGTATTTATGAAATCGAACAAAGAAAAGGTATATGACTTTATCAGACTTCATTCGGAAGGTGAGAATGAAGAGGGCATTTCCACTGTGTATATCGCGGACGCGATGGAGATGCAGAGAACCAATGTCAGCAGCATCTTGAATTGTCTGGTCAAGGAAGGCAGGATCAGCAAGTCGGAGGGGCGTCCGGTGCTTTACCGCACCAAAAATCCGGGAGAGGATCGACATGCGGACTGCTTTGCGGATCTGATCGGTTGCGACGGCAGCCTTAAGCGGGTCATACAGCTCGCCAAGGCGGCGGTTCTCTATCCACAGCGCAGTCTGAACACGCTGCTTGTGGGAGCGGGGGGGACGGGAAAGAGCAGACTGGCGAGGCGGATGCACCAATTTGCGCAGGACAGCGGTGTGATAGCCAGGGACGCGCCCTATCTCCACATTGACTGCCACGACTATCTTGCAAATGAGAAGCTGGAGGCAGAGTTGGAGGAGGTCTGGCGGACGGCGGAAAACGGGGTTGTATTTCTGGACAATGTGCAGTTTTTAAGCAGCCGGGCGCGGAAAAAAGTCTTGGCGTACATACGATCCGAAACGCGGAACTATGCGGTTCTGGTAAGCTGTACGGACAAGGAGCAGCTTGCGGACGAATTTCTTGCGGAATTTCCGGTGCAGCTTGAGCTGCCTGCTCTGTCGGAACGCCCTTTGGAAGAGAGGATGGAGATGATTAAGCATCTGTTCTCTAAGGAGGCAGTGCGGATCAAGCGTCCGCTGATCGTAAGAGGGGATTTGATGAACTGCCTGCTCCTCTACGAATGCGAGGCAAACTACTACCAGTTGAAGGGCGATATCAAGATCGGGTGCGCCAACGCCTATGTGAGGGAATATCAGGGCAGTGGAGAAATTCCTCTTTTTATCAGTGATTTTTCCAACAATGTCCGCAGAGGACTTCTGCAGCGTCGCGGAGATGCGGATACCATGATTGATTTTGACCGGAGATTTGTATTTGACGGAAACAAGGTCAGCATCAGTCTGCCGGAGGGAGGAACCCTGTATGACAAGCTGAGCAAGAAGGCGTCGGAACTGAGGGACACGGGGCTTGGCGAGGAAGAGATCAATATGCTCCTGAGTGTGGAGGTGGAGCGTGCCTTTGGAGCGTACCAGAAAAAGCTAGTGCGGGATGTGGCGGACAAAAAGCAGTTGGAGGTGCTGGTGGACGAACGCCTGATCCGCATTGTGGAGAAGTTTTTACAACGTGCGGAACAGAAATTGAACCGCAGCTTTTCCGAATCCGTGCTGTATGGGCTGTGCCTGCACATCAACGCCGTGGTAAGCGGGAAGAGGGAGACGATTCACCCGGACAAAAAACAGATTGCGGAGGTACTGGTTTACCACAAGGCGGAATATCTGCTGGGTGAGGAGCTTGCGGAGCAGATCGGCACGGAACTTCACATGGAGTTTCCGGCAGATGAGATTATCTTTCTGACTTTGTTTTTGTGTTACCAAAGCCCGGAGGCGGCACACACGGCAAGACCGGTGCTGCTGACCGCTTTTTACGGGGAGGGCATTGCCTCCGCCATAGCGAAAACAATCAGCGGAATCACGGGGCTGGACAATGTTTTTTCCTTTGAGATTACCTGTGAGAGAGCGTCCGCGGGGGTGTATGACGCTTTGCGGGAACGGCTTACCGCCATAAACCGGGGCAGGGGAATCCTCGTTCTGTATGACAGCAGCTTTTTGGGAGAAATGCTGATGGAACTGGAAAACGAGCTGGAAATTCCAATCAGACAGATTCCCATGCCGGTGACAACACTTGGAATTGAGCTGGCAAGGCGCACACTGACGGAGGATGATCCCGATAAGGTGCTGCGCTACGCGGCAAAGAGCGTGGGAACCGCAGGAGCCTGCGGCAGGAGCTACATCGTGACTCTCTGCACCACCGGAAAAGGGGGGGCTGAGGAGCTGAAGCATTACATAGAACGCTACGGGCAGCTTTGGAACACGGAGGTTGTACCACTTTCTATTACGGACAGGGGCGTTCTGGAGGATAATCTGAGGAGGCTGATGACCACGGGGGTGATCCGCTGCGTGATCGGCACCTATGACCCTAAGCTTTTCTCCATTCCGTTCCTCTCCATAAGCGAGGTGTTCGGCGCGGGAAAGGAGCATCTTCCGCAGCTTTTGCGCATGGAGCGGGAGGCAAAGGCGGGAATCGATTACGACGCAATGTTTGCCTATCTGGAGGAACAGCTTTCCCACACGGATATGGTCAAGTTAAGAAAGGTGCTGCCGGAGGTGATGCGGAGCATGAATGAAGCGTTGGGAGAGCTGACATTGGATGCGGAAGCGGGGCTGCTTGTCCATATGGCATGCTGCGTGGATCGCTTGCAGGGAAAGGAGCCTGTGGCGGCAAATCCGCGAAAGAGCGCCATACTGTTTCGGTACGAGAAGGAGTTTAAGCAGCTTCTCAAGCTGGTGAAGCCCTTGGAAAAGACATTTCACATCATCATAAATGATGACGAGATCGCAAATATATTGACAATCATCTATCAGTTGTAGAGAAGGGAGGAGCATATGGACGAGAATTTACAGGAAAAGCTGGAGGAGATTTCCATGCTGATCATTGCCAATTCCGGCGAGGCGCGCTCACAGGCGTTCGCGGCGCTTGAGGCGGCAAAAAAGGGCGATTTTGCCGGGGCGGATGCCTTGCTTGAAAATGCCGCAAGGAGCATGCAGACGGCGCATGAGTCCCACAGGGAGCTGTTGCAGCTTGATGCGTCAGGGCAGGTCGAAAAAGTGAGCGTATTGCTCTGTCATGCGCAGGATCACCTCATGGGGAGCGCGCTGGCGACGGATCTGATCAAGGAAATGATCTTTCTTTACAAGGAAAGAAAATAAAAGGGAGGGAGCAGTATGGAGAGAAAGGTATTGCTGATATGCGCAGGCGGGATGTCCACCGGAATCCTGATGAAGAAAATGGAGAAATATGCGGAGGAAAAGGGCATAGGGCTCCAGATTGATGCGGTGGGCATGTCAGCCTATGAGGATGTCTGCAAGAACTATGATGTGATTCTGCTTGGACCGCAGGTTTCCTACAAGAAAGCCGAGATCGAGCAGAATACAAAAATGCCGATTGCCGTCATAGCGGCATACGACTATGCCATCGGAAACGTGGCGAACATTATGAAACAGGTGGATGACCTGTATAACAAGGAGCCGTAGAAAGAGAGGAGAAGGGTATGGCAAACGTATATGAAAGTAAACCCATGCAATGGGTGAAAAAAGTTGGGGAGAAGGTTGTAAGTAACAAGGGGATTCAGGCGATCTCGTCCGGCATGATGATGGTGATGGGGGTCATCCTGCTCGGAGCGGTGTTCCAGCTTCTGGCGGTGATTTTACAGACGGTGGGAGTGCTTGACCAAAATTCGGGCATCTACGGGGCACTGATGGTGCCGTACAAGGTGTCGATGGGATTTATCTCCGTATATGTGGCGTTCACGATCGCCTATGCCTATGCAAAATCACTGAAAATGCAGGCGCTCATGGCAGGACTTAATTCCGTATTGCTCTTTTTCATCGCTGCAGCGCCCATCAAGACCGTGACGCTGGCGGAGGACGCAGGAACCTTCACAGGCATGGATACCATGGCGTTAGATGCAAAGGGAATGTTTGTTGCCATCATCGTGGCACTGACTTCCGTGAAGTTGGCACATTTCTTTGAGAAGCATAATCTGGTCATCAAGATGCCTGCCGCTGTTCCCGAGTTTTTGCAGGATACATTCCGCTCCCTGATCCCGCTGACTGTAAATGCGGCGATCTGGACGCTTCTGGGACACGGCTGCGTGGCGCTGACAAAGACGGCGCTCCCCGTTCTGGTAACCGGACTTCTGGGTATGCCTCTGGCTGCACTGACCAGCGTTCCCGGCATCATTATCATTGTGGTGATCGCCAGCCTGCTGTGGACTATGGGCGTGCACGGAACCGTTGCGGTCTACGCGGCAATCGCGGCGCCTCTGATGCAGTATTATGCGACCAACTATGCAAACCATGAGGCAGGTGCGGCATTGGTATTCATGCCCATCGCCCTGTTCGGCATCATCAACTGCTGCGGCGGTACAGGAAATACATTGGCGCTCTGCGTCATGGGATTGTTCTCAAAATCGGAGCAGATCAAGGCGGTGAGCAAGGCAGCCATTGTACCGGGACTGTTTAACATCAATGAGCCTGCCATCTTCGGATATCCGATCATGTATAATCCGATCCTGTGCATCCCATTTATTTTAAACTCCGTGATTACCATGATTATCTGCTACTTCGGATACATGTTAAATATCTTTAAGCCTGCTTACATATCCATTACGGCGAATCTGCCGATCGGATTTGCACCGTACCTGACAACCTTGTCATGGACAAATATCCTGATTCCCGTGATTGCATTTGTGGTTGCGTTTGTGTGCTACTGGCCGTTCTTCAAGGTTTATGAGAAGCAGCTTATGGAGAAGGAAGCGGCAGCGAAGGAACAGGCATAATGGAAAAAAGACAGAAGAAATGTTCAGAGGGCTTTCCGGAAGGCTTTCTCTGGGGAGGCGCCATTGCGGCGAATCAGACGGAGGGAGCATGGAAGGAAGGCGGAAAGGGAGCTTCTGTGGCGGATCATATTACCGCGGGGACAAAAACGTCTCCGCGGCGGTTCACCAGAGAGATCCGGGATGATCTGTGTTATCCCAGCCATGAGGCGGTGGATTTCTACCATCGGTATCGGGAAGATATTGCATTGTTTGCGGAGATGGGATTCAAGGTGCTCCGCCTTTCCGTGGCGTGGAGCAGGATCTTTCCGAACGGCGACGAGGAGGAGCCGAACCCGGAGGGAATTGAATTTTACCTGAAGGTGTTCCGGGAATGCAGGCGGTACGGCATTGAGCCTCTGGTTACGCTGTCCCACTATGAGATGCCCTACGGGCTGTGTGAGAAATACGGCGGATGGACGGACAGGAGAATCGTGGAATTTTTTCTCCGGTTCTGCAAGGTGGTATTTCATGCTTACAGAGAAGAAGTGCATTACTGGCTGACCTTCAACGAAATGAATACGCTGGTAAGCCGTTTCGGTTCTCTTTTGGGCGGCGGGATCCTGCCGGAAGACGGTGCAGATCTGTTCGGCATAAGCAGGATGGGGATCCCGGAGACGGCGGAGGAAAAGACGCTCCGGTTTACGGCGCTGCATCATCAGTTTTTGGCAGGGGCGCAGGCAGTGAAGCTGGCGCATGAGATCAATCCGCAAAACAAGGTGGGCTGCATGCTGTCGGCGGCGGGCGTTTATCCCTACACCTGCAGCCCGGATGATGTGCTGGAGGCGCAGGCACAGATGAATCGAAGCAACTGGCTGTGCGGGGATGTCTGTGTGCGGGGAAAATATCCGTACTTTGCCGAGCGCTTTTTTGAGGAACAGGGGGCAGCACCCGTGGTGATGCCCGGCGATGCCGCTGTTCTGGAGGCGGGAAGAGTGGATTTTCTGGGCTTCAGCTATTACAGCTCAAGGTGTGCATCCGCAGACGGTACGGCAAAGAAGCAGGCGGGCAACATGATGCTCGGGGCTGCCAATCCCTATCTGAAGGAGAGCCAGTGGGGCTGGACGATCGATCCCAAGGGACTGCGCTATCTTCTGAACGAGATGTATGGGCGCTACAACATTCCCCTTATGGTTGTGGAGAACGGACTGGGCGCAGAGGATGAGCTTACTGAGGACGGGAAAATTCATGACACATACCGCATTGCCTATCTGGAGGAGCATATCAGGCAGATGCGGGAAGCGGTTCGGGACGGCGTGGAGCTGATGGGGTATACGGCGTGGGGCTGTATCGATCTGGTCAGTGCCAGCACGGGTGAAATGAAGAAAAGATACGGCTTTGTTTATGTGGATAAGGATGATGCGGGGCAGGGAACGCTGCAAAGGATCAGAAAGGATTCCTTTGCGTGGTATCAGCACTGCATTGAGACAAACGGAGACAGCATTGTGTAAAAATACTTTGCGGAAAGGTGTGCATCTATATGGTAAAGAGACAGGTGGAGATTGTAAATAAGACAGGGCTCCATGCAAGACCGGCATCCGATTTTGTGCTGGCGGCAAAAAAATTTGAGAGCAATATCACGATCTGCAAGGAAGGGAGACAGCCGGTCAATGCAAAGTCGGTGGTCAGAATCCTGGCGGAGGGAATCGGACAGGGAACCAGACTGGAACTGGCGGCCGACGGCGCGGATGAGAAGCAGGCACTGGAGGAACTGACCGCCTTGATCGAGAGCGGATTTGGCGAATAGCCCCTGTTTGGGAGAAGCGGAAGGGAGAGTGACAGGATGAGCACGGAGAGAGCGGTTTTGCACGGAACCCCAGTGTCGTCCGGCATTGCCATCGCAAAGGCATATGTGTACCGGAAATCGGAGATGCATGTGCAGGAGGAACGGTTCGCACAGGGACAGGAGAAGGAACAGCTTCTCGCTTTTGAGGAAGTATGCAGACAGGCAGAAGGCGAGTTGGACGCTCTGTGCGGAGCGTCCGCAGGAGAGGATGCCTCCAAGGCGCAGATTTTGGCAGCACACAGGGAGATTCTCAGGGATGAGGAGGTTCTCGGGGAGATCAGGGAAGCCATCTCCCGCGAGCGGCTTACCCCGGCGTCGGCCATTTACAGGGTGTATACGCAGTTTGCAGAGCTGCTTGCAGGCGTGGAGGACAAGCTGATTGCAGGCCGTGCCGCTGATCTGTATGATGTGAGAGACAGGCTGCTCCGTATCTGCATGGGCGGGGAAAACAGGGATCTTTCCATGCTTTCCGAGGATGTGATCGTGGTGGCGCATGATCTTCTTCCCAGTGATACGGCGACCATGGACCGCAATCATGTAAAGGGCATTGTGACGGAGACGGGAGGTGCAAACTCCCATTCCGCAATTCTTGCCAGAAGCTTCCGGATCCCGGCGATCCTCGGCGTGCCGGATGCACTTTCCCGGATAGCGGACGGTGCGCTGCTGGCGATGGATGCCACAACCGGTGAGCTGTTCCCGAAGCCGGATGAGGAAGTGACGGAAAAGTTGTCAAAAAAGAGGGAGCAGCTTGCGGAAAGACGCAGAAGGGAGGAAACTTACCGCGACCGCCCGGCGCTTACCAAGGATGGTACGAGGCTGCAGATTGGGTTGAACCTTGGGGGCAAAAAATCGGAACCAAGTGGGCAGTTCTATGACTTCGTTGGACTCTTTCGGACAGAGTTTTTATATATGGAGGCGGAGGCACTTCCGGATGAGGAGACGCAGTTTGCGGCATACCGGAGAGTGGTGGAGCAGGCGAAGGGACGTCCCGTGACGCTGCGGACGCTGGATATCGGCGGCGACAAGACACTCCCCTATATGGAACTGCCGAAGGAGGATAATCCGTTTCTGGGGAAACGTGCCCTGCGTCTTTGTCTGGACGAGACGGCTTTGTTCCAGGCCCAGCTTCTTGCGGCGCTCAGGGCATCCGCGTATGGCAGACTTCAGATCATGTTTCCCATGGTGGGAAGCATAGAGGATATCCGAAGGGCAAAGGAGCAGCTTGCACTGGCGAAACGGACGCTGGACGAGCGGGGTGTGGTGTACGATCCTGAGATTAGGGTGGGCATCATGATTGAGATTCCTTCCATAGTGCTGCTTGCGGATCTGGCGGCGCAGGAGGTGGATTTTGCCAGCATAGGCTCCAATGACCTGACCCAGTATGTCTGTGCGGCGGATCGCATGAATCCTCAGGTTTCCGACTTTTATCAGAACCTTTCACCCGCCATGCTGCGTATTCTTTTCTATGTGTTTTCGGAATTTACAAAGCGCGGCAAGGAAATTTCCGTCTGCGGGGAGATGGCGGGAGATCCGGCATCGGCGGTACTGCTTTCGGGACTTGGGGCGCGCAAGCTGAGCATGAGCCCCGCCAATGTGTCAGGGGTAAAGGCAGCGCTGGCAGAAATCTCCATAGAAGACGCCGAAAAGATGGCGCAGCGCTGTATGCAGATGCCCACGGAGGCGGAGGTAAGACAATATCTTCACAGTATACTGTCGGAGGAAAATGCTGTCTGAAAAACAGAATAGGATTGACAAAGCGGCGTCGGTTCACTAGAATAATAGCGTAACCAAACGGATAATTGCCGGACTCAAAGAAGCAGCGCTGATCACCGAGGTGTTCAGGAGCGTTCTTGGGTCCGGTTTTTTGTATCATAGGAAATTACTCCGTAATTTTCCTATGATACAA
>ERZ779737.1773-NODE-1773-length-15928-cov-3.043218_pt1 | contig 15928 bp, 15 predicted proteins | sample MGYA00511889_ERZ779737 | MGnify/ENA primary metagenome ERZ779737 (study PRJEB29588, sample SAMEA2163575) | human gut metagenome | biome: human gut; feature: human-associated habitat; material: faeces | place: Denmark | collected 2008/2010 ...
TAAGGCGACTTGACCCATTTGCAAAGCGAAAAGACAGATGTGATAAGTGTGATGGGGATGGTTGGGATTATGTTGTTACCGACAGATATTCATCCAAGAAAGAAAAGAGGTGCAAGAATGTCTAATAGCAGTGTAAAGAAGCTGAGTTATAATGTACCTCTTTGGCATAAGCCTAATTTGTCGATTGAAGAAGCATCTATATATTCCAATATTGGAACAGGAAAACTTTATGAAATGACGGAAAAGCAAGATTGCCCGTTTGTACTTTGGATAGGAAGCCGCCGAATGATAAAGCGAAAAATTTTTGAGGAATATATTGCAAATCAGTATTCTATTTAATGAAAAAGTCAAATCTGCGATGAGCAAATTCGCATCGTTGGCTCAGCGTAGATTTTTAAGTATGCTGTAACCACGCAAAGGAGGTTACAGCATATGAACAACGAAAAAGATGAAACAATCTATAATGTCCCACTTTGGGAGAAAGTAATGCTTACAATTGATGAAGCCGCAGCTTATACAGGTGTTGGAAGCAGAAAAATCAGACAGCTTACCGATAATGAAAGATGTCCGTTCGTTTTATGGAATGGCTCAAAGCGACTTATCAAGAGAGAAGAATTTGTTGAATTTATAAAAAAGCAGTATTCGATATGAGGAGGTATTATTGTGAGTAATCCAGTAAAAAAAGAAAGATTAGAAGTACCGATATGGCATAAGCCGTATCTGACCATTGATGAAGCTACTGCCTATACCGGCATTGGCAGAGAAAAACTTCGTGAAATGACAAGGTTTGCTGACTGTCCATTTGTGTTATGGGTGGGAAAACGCCGAATGATAAAAAGAGAATTGTTTGATGAGTACATTGAAAAAATGTATGAGATTTAGGAGGTGGAACGATGAATGTGGATTTTGCAGATGAAGAAATGATTGCTTATCGGGAAAGCCTTATAGAAAAGAAAAAAGAGCAGCCATTTTGGAAAAAGAAATGTTTGTCGGTAAATGAAACAGCCGCTTATACAGGTATCGGAAGGGGAAAAATACGAGAGCTGATGAAAAGGAAAGATTGCAATTTTATGACGACAGACGGTTATCAGGTGTATGTCATCATCGACAAATTTGTGGAATTTTTAAATAGCAGGAATGAAATATAGGAGGAACAGCCGTGGCAAGACCAAAACGAAAAGATAAAACAAGGACAGTTCTTCGCACGGGAGAACTTCAAAGAAGTGATGGAAGTTATCAGTACAGTTGGACTGATGAAAACCATAAAAGAAGATATGTCTATTCAAAAACGCTTGAAGCACTCAGGATTAAAGAGGAAGCGATTGAGAAAGACAAAAGTGATGGCATAAAAGCGGAAGCACGATATGTTACACTCGATGATTTATATGAGTTGTGGAAAGACCTGAAGAGAGGATTGAAAAACAACACTTTTGAGAATTACAAATATATTTATGAAACCTTTGTACGTCGGCAAATCGGTTCTAAGAGAGTTTCAACATTTTTGAAATCAGATATTAAGAGATTTTACAATTATCTGGTTGATGAGCGAGGATTGAAGCCTGCAACGGTTGATGGTGTCCACAACATTCTTCATCAGATATTTGATATGGCGGTTGATGATAACTATATCAGAAACAATCCGACAAATAATGTTTTAAGGGAATTGAAAAAAGCTCATTGCTTCAAGACAGAAAAACGCAGGGGACTTACTAGACCTGAGCAGGAATTGTTTATGGATTATCTGAAGAACTCTAATACAGCAGTGTATTGGTATCCGGTGTTTGCAGTAATGCTTGGAACGGGGTTAAGAGTTGGAGAAGTTACTGGACTCAGATGGTGCGATATTGATTTGGAAGATGGGATTATAGATGTTAATCACACGTTGGTTTATTATGACCACAGAACTTCTGAAGGAAAAAAGGGCTGCTATTTCAATGTGAATACTCCAAAGACAGAAGCAGGAAATAGACAAGTTCCGATGCTCGATTTTGTTAAAGAAGCATTTGTTATGGAAAAAGAAAGACAAGAACTGCTAGGAGTTCACTGCGAAGCGACCATAGATGGATATACAGATTTTATATTTCTCAATCGCTTCGGACAGCCACAACATCAATCGACTTTGAATAAGGCAATCCGACGCATAATCCGTGATTGCAACGATGAGCAGTTTTTGAAAACAGAAAACCCAGAAGTGCTTTTACCACATTTTAGTTGTCATTCGCTCAGACATACATTTACAACAAGAATGTGTGAAGCAGGTGTAAATATAAAAGTTATTCAGGATACACTCGGACATAAGGATATAACAACAACCTTAAATATCTATACTGATGTAACAAAGGAACTAAAAAGAACCGAGTTTGATGGACTGGATAAATACTTTAATAATTCAATAGCGTAGGAAAAAGTGGCGTACTTTAAAATGAAAATTGGTACGCTGCTTTTTTTGGTCTGATTGACTTATTCAATAATAAAGATTATAATTTAGTAAGCAATCCGATTGAAGAACCCATTCTCTCAATCGGGATTTACATCAAATACATCAAATAATACAACTGCTTATGCGGAAAGTAATCAATTTTAAAGGTAAACAAGGCTTTTTATCTGATTGAAAAAAGCAAAGTAGGGAGTTGCTCAGGAATATGAGTGGCTTCGGAATTGCGTCGGAGAAAGTCCCGACAATGAAGTCACTCGGTGATGTAAATAAGAAAAATGATGTAAAAAATCAGGCTGCCGAAATTGTCCGTCTCGACGAGGCGCGGGAGCAGCGCGCCTTCGCCGAGGATTTTTTCGTGGCCGAGAATTTCGCTCAGGCTGCGCGGGCGCATCCGCGCGGCGAGCGGACGGCGGAAACCTTCCGTTCCCGCCGCGCTCCCGTCGCCGGACGGCGCGGAAACGCCGCCGAAAAGCGCGTCTTCGAAATTGTCGGAACACATCGTCAGGCGGACCAGTCTACGCCATTCCGCGCGCGCTTTCAAGCGCCTCCGCCGAATAACGTTTGCTTTTCCGCGGGAATCGGCGTTTTTTAGAATGCTTATGGAAAGTGACGACAGTCGCCCGATGCTGCGCATCGAGAAAGATTTCATCAGCGCGTTGCCTTTGATGCAATACGGCGGGAAAATCGTGATCGTCGAAGACGAAAAGACCGCGAAAAAAGCCGTGCGCGCGCTTTCCCGCGAAAAGATTCTCGGCTTCGACACCGAGACGCGCCCCTGCTTCCGCAAAGGCGCCGGCTACATGGTTTCGCTCGTGCAGCTTTGCGGAAAAAACTGCGCCTATCTTTTTCGCCTCGATTACTGCGGCGGCGTTCCCGTGCTGTTCCCGCTCTTTGAAAATCCGAAGATTCTCAAAGTCGGCGTCGCCGTCAAGGACGACGTGCACCACCTGAAAGTCCGCGCGCCGTTCGACGACGCGGGCTTCGTCGACGCGAGCCGCTACACGCGCGCCGCGCGCATCGAAAACACGGGGTTGCGCGCGCTCGCCGCGCATTTTCTCGGCGGACGCATTTCCAAAGCCGCGCAAGTTTCCAACTGGGCCGCGAAAGAGCTTTCCCCGCAGCAGATCGTCTACGCGGCGACGGACGCGTGGGTCTCGCGCGAGCTTTTTCTGAAACTGCGCAAACTCGGCATCGCGCCGGACGTCAAATCCGCGGGCGCGATCGCGGGAGCGGAAGTTCCCGAGCCCGAAGAAAAAACCGCCTCTGTTCCCGCGCCCGCACCGGAATCGGACGTTCCCGCCGGGAAAAAGTCCGGCTCCCGCCCGTCGCGGCGTCGCCGTTCCCGCGCGTCCGCCGGAAAAAAGAGCGCGCCGCCGAAAAAATCCGCCGCGCCCGCGAAGCGCGCGTCCTGAAGAGCGCGCCGTCGTTCCCGACCGTTTTTCTCTCGCGCGGGCGCGCGTGAAGTTCGCTGTCGACTTGCACGTCGGAATTTGCGAAATTTGCGGGAACGAAGAATTTGTTATGGCAAAGCAGAACGAGATACCGCGCAGCGTCGCCGTCGTCGGCCGTCCGAACGTCGGGAAAAGCCGGCTGTTCAACCGCCTCGTCGGGCGCCGCGTTTCGATCGTGCACGACATGCCGGGCGTGACGCGCGACCTCATCGCGGAGCGCGTTCCCGTCGACGACTATCTGCTGATGGACACGGGCGGCATCGGGCTTTTCACGGAAGAGGCGACGCCGAAGGTCATCGCCGACGCCGTCGAAGAGCAGGTTTCCTTCGCGATTCAGGCGGCGGAGCTTATTCTTTTCGTGACGGACGTTTCGCAGGGCTGCACGCCGCTCGACCACGAAGTGGCTGCGCGCCTGCGCAGTTTCGGGAAGAAGACGCTGCTCGTCGTGAACAAAGTCGACAACGAGGAGCGGCGCATGGAGCAGGGCGAGTTCTTCGCGCTCGGATTCGGGACGCCGATTCTGATTTCCGCGGAGCACAATCTCGGCGTCGAATTTCTGAAGCGGAGAATTTTGGAGGAAATCGGCCTGCCGGAAGAAAGCGAGGAGGCCGACGGGGGCGCCTCCGCGGGAACGGAGACGCCGATCCGCATCTGCTTGGCGGGGCGCCCGAACGTCGGGAAAAGCTCGCTCGGGAACGCGCTGACGAAGTCGTCGCGCCTCATCGTCAGCGAAGTCGCGGGAACGACGCGCGACCCGATCGCGCAGCGGCTTGATTACGCCGACGCGAAGACCGGCGAAAAGGCGGTTTTCGAGCTGGTGGACACGGCGGGAAAGCGCGCGAAGAACAAGTTCGATTCGCTGGAATATTTTTCCGCGCTGCGCACGGACGAGGCGATGCGGCGCGCGGACGTGCGCTTCCTCGTCATTGACGCGGCGACGGGCGTGACGCGGCTCGACAAGCAGCTCGCCGGGCAAATCATGAAAATGGGCGCGGGGCTGATCGTCGTCGTCAACAAATGGGATTTGGCTCTGAAGCATTTCCGCGCGGGAACGGTTCACGGCTACGAAAGCGAAGAGGAATTCCGCCGCGCTTTCGCGAAAGCGGTGCGCCGCGAGCTGTTTTTCCTGCCGGGCTCGACGGTGCTTTTCACCTCCGCGCTCGAAGGGCTGCGCGTCGAAACGATGCTCCGCGAAGCGCTCGCGCTCTACAGGCGCATGAACGTGCAGATTCCCACCGGTCGCCTCAACCGCGTCATCCACGACGTGATGGAGGCGAACCCGCCGAAAATGGTCAGCGGCAGACGCTTTAAGTGCTACTACGCCGTGCAGACGGGCAACAAGCCGCTGCGCGTTCGGCTGTTCTGCAATTCCGAGGAAAAAATCGAAGAGACCTACGAGCGCTTCCTGCTGTCGAAATTTTACGCGGCTTTCGAGCTCGGCGGCGTTCCCGTGAAGTTCGATTTCGTCGGGAAACCCAAGCAGGAGCGTTCGTTTTTCATGGCGCAGCAGAGCGAAACCGTCGGCGGGGCGCCGACCGCGCAGACGCGCGGGAACGCCCGCATCGTTCCGCCCGGAAAACGCCCCGGAAAAAACCGCTGAAGGAAAAACAGGAACCCATGCCGAAATATTTCGAAGAAGAAAGCGCGCGGTTCGCGGCGCTGCTGGAAAAGCTCGACGGGAAACGCGTCGCCGTGCTCGGGCACGTGCGGCCGGACGGCGACTGCATCGGCGCGCAGCTCGCGCTGTGCCGCATTCTGCGTTCCCGCGGCGTCGACGCCGTGTGCGTAAACCATCACCGCGTGCCTTACAATCTGAAAAATTTCGTGCGCGACACGCCGTTTTTCCATGAGGACGAATTCGGGAACGGCGACGGCGGACGCATCGCCGTCGCCGTCGATTGCGGGAACTTGTCCCGGCTCGGGAAAACGCTGCTCGAAAAGGCGTTCCCGCAGGGCGTCTTCGCCGCGATCGACCACCACGCGACCAACGAGTTTTTCGCTTCGGAGGAAAACATCGTCATCCCGAACGCGGCGGCGACTTGCCACATGCTCGCGGCGTTCTGCTTCGACTGCGGCGTTCCCGTCGACTCGGCGCTCGCCGAGGCGCTCTACGTCGGCATCGGCACGGACACGGGGCAGTTCCGCTATCCGTCGACGACGGCGGACGTGATGGAAATCGCGGCGCGGCTCGTGCGCGCGGGAGCGTCGCCCGCGGACATTTCCCGTGAGCTTTACGAGCAGGAAAAATTCGGAAAACTCGCGCTCCTGCAGCGCTATCTGGCGACGGCGACGCTGCTCGCCGACGGCGAAGTCGCGCTCGCGTGGATTCCCAAAGACGCGTTCGAGGCGACGGGAACGACGCGCGAGGACGCGGACAATTTCGTCAATTATCTGCGCGCGCTCGCGGGCGTGAAAATCGCCTGCCAGCTCGAACAGTCGCACACGGGCGTAAAGGGCAGCCTGCGCGGAGCGGAAGACTGGGCGCGCGTCGACTTGCTCGCGCAGAAGCTCAACGGCGGCGGGCACATCCGCGCGGCGGGCTTCAATCTCGACGGCGCGGATTTGGATCGCGACCGCGGAAAAATCGCGGACGCGATCGTCGCGCATCTGCGGGAACGGCGCGCCGCGCTCTGATGCCTTGCGCCGCGCCGCGTTCCCGCGTAAAATCGTTTCGCTTTTTTTTCAACGCCAGATTTTCCCGATGCAGATTTTTTCGTTCGGACAAAAAAAGAAGTTCCGCGAACCTGATCCCGCGCGCCGCGTTTTTTCATGGAAGCGCGCCGTGCGCTGGGGATTGGGCGCGGCCGTGTTCGTGCTGGCCGTCGCGTTCGTCGCGTTTTGGGGGCGGCCGCCGCATACGCCGATCATTTTCAAGGGCATGCAGCCCACGTTCCGCTTCGACGCGCCGTTCGGCTTTTCCTACGAAAGCGCGGTGCGCAAGCGCATGAAGCAGGAAGAGGCGCTCTACAACGTCGTTCCCGTGTATCGCCCGGACATGACGCTGGTCGACGCGGCGCTGGACAAATACGCGCTCGTTTCGGCGAAAATTCAGGAAAATTACGCCGCGCTTCGTGAAAAAACCGACCGCACGGAGCGGCTCGAGGCGATTTTGGACATTTTTTCCGACGAAAAGATTTCCGATTCCGGCGCCGGGCTGCACAACATTCTCAACCGCATGGCGATGAACGTTTCGCTGCTGATCGACGCCTGCGAAACGGAAGACCGCTACCGCCAGCTTTCCGACGACAGCATCGCGCTGTTCCGCTCTCTGGCGGCGGACGGGATCGTCGAGGAAACGGGCCGCGGCGCCGCGTCGAGCGCGTTTCTGCAGACGCGCGGCATGACGACGGAAGAATTCCGCGAGAAGTTCCAGGAAGAGCTGGAAGTGCTTTTTTGGCGCAAGGTGTTCAACGGCATGCCGGGAACGCGCCTGTCGCAGGCCGTCGCCGTCACCGTCGATTTGTTTTCTCCGCTGATTCGCGGGAACGTCGTTTTCGATTCGGAGGCGACGCGGCGGCAGAAGGACGCGGCGGTCGCGGCGGTCGGTCCCGTGGTCGTGCGCGTCGAAGAAGGCACGCCGCTGCTGCTGCCGGGAATGCGCGTCGACGATGAGATTGCGGAGCGCTGGCTCGCGTACCGCGCGGCGCAGGCGGACCACGAAGGGCGGCGCTTCGGGCTGTCGATTTCGTTTCTGACGAATCTGCTCTACGTCTTTTGCGTCGTCGTCATCGCGGGAATTTACCGCTTGCTGCTGCTGCCGAGCGGCGGCGTGCGCATGCGGCGCAGGTTTCTTTTTTCCGGCGTGATTTCCGTCATCAACATTTTGCTGATTCGCGGCATTCTCGAGCTGACGGAGTCGGAGACGGTCGTGCGCGCGTTCGGCTCGATGGGCGACGCGCTGGTTTGGCTGTCGTCGCCGGCGGTCGTGGCGATTTCCGTCTCGGCGATTGCGGGAGCGTCGCTGGGCGTGCTTTCGTCGCTGTTCGTCGGCGCGATCGCGGCGCTGATGCTCGGCGGGAACATTCAGATTCTGATGATGATTTCCGTGGCGTCGCTGATCGCGGTGTGGATTTCCAAAGACGCGATGAAGCGTTCGACGCTGGTGCGCGCCGGCTTTTATTCCGGGCTCGCGATGGCGGTGACGGCCGTCTGCATCGGCTATTACGCGGAAACGTCTTGGCTGCAGGTCGCGCTGAACACGGTTTCGGCGATTCTCATCGGGCTGTTTTACGGGATCGTCTCCGCCGGGCTGCTGAGCGTGCTCGAAGGCGTTTTCCGCGCGCGGACGAACATCACGTTCATTGAGCTCGCGGACTTCAATCACCCGCTGCTGCGGAAACTCCAGCTCGTCGCGCCGGGAACGTTTCACCACTGCGTGATGGTCGCCAACTACGCGGAACAGGCGGCGCACGAAATCGGAGCCAACACGGCGCTCTGCCGCTGCGCCTCGCTTTTCCACGACATCGGCAAAACGTTCAAGCCCGAATATTTCACGGAAAATCAGGCCGGCGGGCCGAATCCGCACGACGGCATCACGCCGCAAATGTCCGCGCTGATCATCAAAAGCCACGTGCGCGACGGCGCGGAACTCGCCGTGGAATACCACCTGCCGGAGCGCGTGCGCGACATCATCGAACAGCACCACGGCACGAGCCTCGTCGGGTATTTTTACAAAAAAGCGAAAGACCTCGCCGCCGCGGAAGCGGGCGAGGGCGCGGGAACGGTTTCCGAAGCGAACTTCCGCTACGAAGGGCCGAAGCCGCAGACGCTGGAAGCGGCGGTCGTGATGATGTGCGACGTCGTGGAAGCCGCGTCGCGCTCGCTGAAGAAAATCTCGCCGCAGGCGGTCGAAGACCTCGTCGCTTCGCTCATCCGCGCGCGCATTCAGGACGGCGAATTCGACGAATGCCCGATTACGCTTTCGCAGATTTACGCCATCCGCCGCAGTCTCGTGAGCTCCGTGCTGACGACGTTCCATTCCCGCATCGAATATCCGAAAGAAGCCGGCGGCGTCGCGCCCGAACCCGTTCCCGCGGAAAAGCGCACGCGCGTGCGCATCGTCAGAAAAGACATTTGACGGAGGGAAAAAAGATGGGCAGCAGGGCGGAAGTGTTTTGCGGACGGGAAAAATTTTCCGTCGACGCGCGCGAAATCGCGGCGGTTCTCGATTTTCTGCGCGGGAACGCGCCGTGGGATTTTCCCGAGGGAACGCTTTCCGTGGCGTTTCTCGGCGACGACGAAATCTGCCGCATGCACGGCGAGTTTCTCGCCGACTTTTCGAAAACCGACGTCATCACGTTCCCGGGCGACGAGATTTTTTCCGCTCCGCGGGAGCGCGCGAACGGAAACGCCGTTCCCGCGCATGACGAATCCGCCGACGACGAAGCCTTCGCCGGCGAAATCTGCGTGTGCGTCGACCAGGCGCTGCGCGTCGCGCGGGAACTGGACGTCGCTCCCGCCGACGAGCTGCTGCTTTATCTCGTGCACGGCTGGCTGCATCTCGCCGGCTTCGACGACATCGCCGACGAAGACCGCCTAGCGATGCGCGCAGCGGAAAAAACCGCGCTTGCGCTGCTGCGCGGGAACGGCCTGGCTCCGCTGAAAACCGCGGCGTTCCCGCAGTGATTTTTCGCGCTCATGGAAAACGGATCGCTTTCGGAATTCCTCGCGCGCGGCGGCGCGGAAGAAATAAAAAAGGGCGGCGGGACGCGGCGTTTTTTCCGTGCGCCGTTTCGCGGCGTTCCCGCCGTTTTCTGCTTTTACGACGACGAAAAGGAAGAGAACCGCTATTACGCCGGCATCGCGCGATTTCTGAAAAGAATCGGCGTTCCCGCGCCGGAAATTCTGCGCGACGCGCCTGCGGAAAATCTGATCGTGATGGAAGACCTCGGCGCGGCGGATTTGCGTTCGCTCGCGCGCGGAAATTCTTCGGAGCGTTCCCGCGCCTACCGCTCCGCGCTCGAAGGCGCGGCGCGTCTGCACCGCTTCGCGCCGGAAGGCCTCGGCGCGGAAACGCCGATCATGCGCGACGGATTCAGCCGCGCCTACTACAAGTGGGAACGCGATTATTTTCTGGAAAACGCGCTCGACGACGGGCTGAAAATTCCCCTCTCCGCGCGGGAACGCGAGGCGCTGGAAGCGGAGCTTTCCGCTCTGGCGGATTTTCTGCTCGCGCTCCCGCCGCAGCTCGTGCACCGCGATTTTCAGTCGGAAAATATCCTATGGAAGGACGGCGCGGCGCGCTTCATCGATTTTCAGGGCATGCGCGTCGGCACGGGATGGTACGACGCCGCCTCGCTGATTTTCGATCCTTACGTCGAAATTCCGGAGGCGGAACGCCGCGCGCTGTTCGCGTTTTATTGCGGGGAAACGGGCGTTCCCGCCGACGCCGCCGCGGAAAAAAATCTTCGGTTCGCCGCCGCGCAGCGCCTGATGCAGGCGCTCGGCGCGTATTTTTTTCTTTCGGAGAAAAAAGGAAAGCCGCATTTCCGCGCGCACGCGCTTCCCGCGCTGGAGAACCTCGTTGCTGTTTCCGCGGGAACGTTGCCGCGCCTGCACGCGCTCGCGGAAAAAATGCTCGCGCGGGAACGGGAACTTTCTTCGCGCCGAAACATTTCAAATCATGAAAATAAAATCGTCTGAACTGTCTGCCATGCGCATGGTCGTTAAAACCCTCATAAAAATATTTCTCGTCGCCTTCGCCGCCTTGGCGCTGTCCGCTTGCGGGAGCGCGAAGTATTACGTTTACGGAGAAAAGGCTTCCGCCGTCGTCGGGAACGGCGGAATGGTGCTCATAGAACGAAACGCGGCTACCCGCGACGGTTTTTCGGACTGCATGCAGAATTGGCTGGCCGCGCACTCCTACCGGTTTCGCGTAGCGGACGGAATCGCCGACAAAGCGGATTCTCCGTATTTGTCTTACGAGGGGCGCTGGAGCTGGGATCTTGCCACGTATTTGCGGACGGCTTACATATCTCTTCACAAAGACGGGCGGTTGATGAGCCGCGTTCGCCTGCAGGTTCCCAACAATCTCAACTTCAGCAAATTTGACTCCGGGGAAGAAAAAATCGACAAGATGATGTCGCTGCTGTTTTTCCACGAATGCGAAGGACAAAACGACGTGAACGTTTTTCGGGAAAGTGCGGATCAGCGAAATGTTCGGCGCTGGGACCCGGCAATCGACCGCGACTGAGCGCGTTTCCGCGCGGGAACGCGCGCTTCGGAAGCCGTCGGAATTTTCAACATTCAACCGAAAGAAAAAACCATGATTATTCGTCCGGATAACCGCGAAGCGGATCAGCTTCGCTCCGTCTCGTTTCAGCCCGGCATCGCGCCGCACGCCGCGGGTTCCGTGCTCGCCGCCTTCGGGAACACGCGCGTCATCTGCGCGGCGACGCTCGAAGAAAAAGTTCCCGCGTGGATGCGCGCGCAGGGCGTGAAGGGCGGCTGGCTCACGGCGGAGTATTCGCTGCTGCCGTATTCGACGCTCGACCGCAAGCCGCGCGACATTTCCCGCGGAAAACTCGACGGGCGCACCGTCGAAATCCAGCGGCTCATCGGACGCTCGCTGCGCGCCGTCGCCGATTTGGAAAAACTCGAAGGCATGACGCTGTGGATCGACTGCGACGTGCTGCAGGCGGACGGCGGCACGCGCACGGCGTCGATTTCCGGAGCTTACGTCGCCGCGAAGCTCGCCGTGAAGAAGTTCATCGCGGCGGGAAAGCTCGCCGAAGACCCGTTCACGGATTCCGTCGCCGCGGTCAGCGTCGGCATTTATCAGGAAACGCCGATTCTCGACTTGTGCTACGTCGAGGACAAGGACGCCGCCGTCGACGCGAACATCGTGATGACGGGAACGGGGCGTTTCGTCGAGCTGCAGTCTTCGGGCGAAGAGGCGACGTTTTCTCCGGAGGAGCTCGCCGCGATGGTCGCGCTCGGCAAAAAGGGCATCGCTGAAATATCGGAAATTCAGCAGCGCGTTCTCGCGTGATTTTCCGGCTTGCGCGCGTTCCCGCGCTTTTTCGGAAAATCCGAAAAAAAGAAGCGCTCCCGCGCATTTCGGCGGGAACGCTTCTTTTTTTTGTCCTGCGGGAACGCGGGGCGTTCAGCGGCAGCCCGCATGCGCGGGGCGCGGATCCGCCTGGCCGATTTCACGGAGCAGATTCCGGAACCACGGGAGCGCGATGTTGAAGGGCTTCCCGCCTTTGATGCGTTCGAACTCGATCGGACGCAGCCGGTCCTGGTGCGCTTCGTCATGCCCGATGACGCCGCTTTCGCCGCGCATCGCCGCGTCAACGGCAAGGTCGACGCAGCCCTTGATGAGCGTGAGGTCTTCCGCGTTCGCGGGAGCGGAGCGCGCGAAGTAGCCGGATTTCTGAACGAGCACTTTTTCCGCGCCGATCATTTCCGCGAACTGCTTGCCGAACCATTTGCCCGGATTGATCGCGTCAAGCTTGACGTGCCCGAACGCGTCGCGCGGCACTTCTTCGCCCTTGGCTTCCATTTCCTTGACGATGGCGTCCACGCCCGCGCCTTCGGAGATGAAGATGTTCACGCAGTCGTAAAGATCCATCACGGCGTGCAGGCGCTTGGCTTCCTGCGCGATGTCGATTTCGATTTCGGGGATGTAGATCCCGTGAACGTCGTATTTTTTCGGGTGGATGCCGATTTCGGGAACGAACTCGTTCGCGTAGAGGCGATGCCGGTATTCGCGCGCCGTCGCCGCCGTGAGCCAGCCGCAGTTGCGGCCCATCACTTCGTGGACGATGAGCATCCGCGGATTCGCGGAGTTTTCCGAAACAATGTTCTTGAAGAAAATCGCGCCTTGCTCCGCCGCCGTCCACGCGCCGAGCGACTGGCGAATCGGGTAAACGTCGTTGTCGATCGTCTTGGGCAGGCCGATGACGGTGAGGCTGTAGCCGTTCGTCTTGAGAAACGCCGCGAGATCCGCCGCCGCCGTGTTCGTGTCGTCCCCGCCGATGGTGTGGAGCACCTGGACGCCGTCCTTGACGAGCTGGTCCGCCGCGACTTTCTGAGGGTCTTCGCCTTCCTTGACGAGGCCGCGCTTCACGCAGTCGGCGACGTTCGTGAGCTTGACGCGGGAATTGCCGATCGGGCTCCCGCCGTAAAGGAGAAACGTGAACGCCTTTTCGCGGATTTCCGGCGTGACTTTGATGCTGTCGCCGAGCAGCAGCCCTTTGTAGCCGCCGCGGTAGCAGATGATTTCGATTTCGGGATCGATTTCCGAATAGCGCATGATGAGTCCGCCGACGGCGGCGGAGAGGCAGGGCGCCAGCCCGCCTGCGGTAAGGATTGCGACTTTTTTCAGTTTCATGACTAAGTTTAAGAAAAAAAGTTTTTTAAAGAAAAAATCATAGCTGTTGTCGGCGGCTTGGCAAGCGGGAACGCACGCGCATCTTTGCGTTGAACGCCGCGCGCGGGACTGCTAATCTCGCCGCGCAACAGAAATGAAATTGCTGATCGTCATCTTGGGCGCTTTCGTCGCCAGCCTTCCGCGCAGCGTCGCCGCGGGAACGGCATCGCTGCTCGGGTTCGCCGTCTGCGCGCTCATGCGCCGCCGCCGCGCGATGATGCTGCGGAATCTCCGCTGCTGCTTCCCGGAGAAAACGGAGCGGGAACGCCGCGCGATCGCGCTCGAAAGCTGCCGCCGCATGATCGAAATGGGCATGTTCGTGCTCGCCTCTCCGCACTTTTCGCGGGAACGCATCCTGCGCAATTTTTCGGTCGACGAGAAGAAGATCGCCGAGCTGCTCGCCGGGAACGGCCCGATGGTCGTCGCCGTGCCGCATTTTTCGCTGATGGAATCGCTGACGATGATTCCGTTGCTTTATCCGCCGCTCGCACAGCGCAAAATCGGCATTTTCTACCGGCCTTTCGACAATCCCGCCATCGAGCGCTGGGTGAAGACGACGCGGGAACGCTGGGGCTGTCGTCTGCTTTCCCGCAAAAAAGGCCTGACGCAGGCGCTTTCCTTTCTGCATGAAAACGGACTCGTCTGCGTCTTGCCCGACCAGGGAACGGGCGCGCACCGCGGCGCGCTTTCGCTGTTTTTCGGCCGCGTCGCGACCTGCAGCGAGCTCGCGGGATCGCTGGCGCACGGACATCCGGGAACGCGCACCGTCGTCGCCTGGTGCGAACGCGAGGGCTTTTGGCGCGGGAAGGTCTGCGCCGAGGAAATCGCGCCGGCGGGAACGGGACGCGACGAAATCAACTTTTCCGTCAACCGCTGGATCGAGCGCCGCCTCGCTTCGTCGGATTCCGCCTGCGCGGATTGGCTTTGGATGCACGACCGCTGGAAAGGCATGAAATATTTCAACCTGGAGCATCGCCGCAACCGTCTCGCGGAAACGTTGCGCTTTCTCGGTCTGGAAAAACTGCCCAAGAAGAAGAAAATCTTCGTGCGGCTTCCGAACTGGCTCGGAGACGTCGTGATGGCGCTCCCGCTCGTCGCCGCGCTGCGCAAGGCGCGTCCCGACGCCGAAATCACGCTCGTCGCGCGCGCGCATCTTCTGCCGATGCTGGAACGTCTTTCCTGCGCGGACAAATTTGCCGCGCTTCCCGCGAAATCCTCGGGACTCGGCTATTGGATCGCCTGCAGAAAACTGCTGGCCGCCGCCGCGCCCGAGGTTTTCGTGCTTTTCACCAACTCGCTGCGCGGGGACGTTGAGGCGCGGCTTTCCTGCGCGCCGATGCGCTGCGGCATGGTGCGCGAGGGGCATCCGCGCCCGCTGCTGACGCGCGCGTGGCGCGTTCCCGCCGATTTGGATCTGACGAAGAACCACCAGACGCTCGTTTGGGCGCGCTGGCTGCGGGAAAGCTGCGGGCTGCTGCTCGCGCCGGATTTTTCTCCGCTGAAGCTTTCCGCGTCCGCGCCGACGGGCGTTCCCGTTCCCGCGGCGGGAACGGAAAAGCGAACCGTCGCCGGGCTGATTTGCGGCACGGAAAATTCTCCGGAAAAGCGCTGGCCGGTCGCGCGCTGGCGGGAACTGATTTCGTTGCTGCTCGCGGCGTTCCCGCAGGCCGAGATTCGGCTTTTCGGCACGGCGAAGGACGCCGCGATCACGGCGCAGGTCGCCGCGGGAACGGACGCCGCGCGCGTAATCGACCGCGCGGGAAAAACGAATTTGCCGGACTACATGGGCGAACTCGCCTCCTGCCGCGTCGTCTGCGGGAACGACACCGGCGGGCTTCACCTCGCGAACATGCTCGGCGTGCCCGTCGTCGGCGTTTTCGGACCGACGAATCCCGTGCGCACCGGACCGATTTTCGACGCGCCGCGCAAAATTCTTCAGCCGGAAAATTGCCCGCCCACGGGCGGCGCGCCCATCGAAGACGTTCCCGCGCAACGGGTTTTCGACGCCGCGGCGGACGCCGACATGAAGATGTCCATGCTGCATGCATACGGCATCCCCTGCTTTAAGTATTACGCCAAGGAGGGCGGCGCCGGCAAGGTTATCAACGGCTTTTCCGGCTACGGCGCCGTCCTGTATGTTCCCGCCTCCCGTCTGGAGGAGGCCAGGGAGCTGCTCAGCGCCGAACCCATTTTCGACGAGGATAATTCATAACTTTCACAATAAAACGGAAGGGAGATTTTACAGCATGATCGACTACAAAGCGGAATATCAAAAATGGCTCCACAGCGACGCCATCACCGAAGACGAGCGGGCAGAGCTGGCCTCCATCGCCGATGATGACAAGGAGATCGAGAGCCGCTTCTACGGCCCCCTGGAGTTTGGTACCGCCGGTCTGCGGGGAACCATGAAGATGGGCCTACACCAGATGAACATTTATGTGATCCGCTGGGCCACCCAGGGCTTTGCCAATGTCATCTGCGCCGAGGGCCCCGCCGCCATGGATAAGGGCGTTGCCATCTGCATGGACTGCCGCCACCACAGCATGGAGTTTGCCCGGGCTGCCGCGGAGGCCTGCGCCGCCAACGGCATCCATGTGCGCATTTTCGAGTCCCTGCGCCCCACGCCGGAGCTGAGCTTCGCCGTGCGGCACTACGTCTGTCAGGCAG
>ERZ779737.1783-NODE-1783-length-15862-cov-3.927184_pt1 | contig 15862 bp, 16 predicted proteins | sample MGYA00511889_ERZ779737 | MGnify/ENA primary metagenome ERZ779737 (study PRJEB29588, sample SAMEA2163575) | human gut metagenome | biome: human gut; feature: human-associated habitat; material: faeces | place: Denmark | collected 2008/2010 ...
CCGCCGTTGTTCGGCGGGAGCGATTTTCCGATGAAGGCGAGCTGCGCGAGGTGCGTCAGGCGGCGCAGTTCGCCCGTGGTGTCGGCGACGCAGACGTCGGCGTCGGCGGGAACGTCTTCGGGCTTCGTGCGGGAACGCAGAAACCAACGCCACGCGGTTTTTTCGAGCAGCGCGACGATTTCGGCGCGGCGTTCGGCGTGGCGCGGGCAAATCAGCAGGCGCAGATCCCGGACGCGTTCCCGAGCTCGGGCGAAGGTTTCCAGCAGCATCGCCTCTTCGCCCGGCCACGTCGAGCTGCCGAGCAGCACGGGGGCGTCCGGCGGGAAGCCGAGCTCCTTTTTCAGCGCGACGGCGTCGGCTTCGCCGAAAGCGTCGCCGGCGGCGGCGTCGAACTTCATGTTGCCGGTGAGCGCGATTTTCTCGGCGGGAACGCCGAGAGCGCGGAATCGGGCGAAATCGTTCCGCGTTCCCGCGCAGAAAAAGTCGATTTGCGCGAGAAGCCGCCGCGCGATGAAGCCGGACGCGCGCCAGCGGCGGAAGGAACGGTCGGAAAGGCGCGCGTTGACGACGAAGACGGGAACGCCGCGGGAACGCGCCTGCGCGATATGCTCGGGCCAAAGCTCGCCTTCCATCAGCACGGCGGCGGAAGGATCAAAGCGGCGCCACGCCTTCGCGGAAAAAGGCAGGAAATCCATCGGGAAACACGCGTAAGCCGTGACGAGGTCCGCGTATTTTTCGCGGATGATTTTGTAGGCGGTGCTCGTCGTCGTCGTCAGCACGACTTCGACGTCGCCGCGCTCTTTGAACGCGCGCAGCAGCGGGACGACGGCCTCGGTCTCGCCGACGGAAACGGCCTGAATCCACAAGCGATGCGTTCCCGCACGGCGCGGCGGGAGCGCGGGAACGCAGCCGAAGCGGTGCGAGAAATCCTTGGCGTAGCCGCCGCGCCGAATCATGCGTCCGAAGTAATAAGGGCACGAAATCAGGAACAGCGGCAGAAAAAGAATGCGGTAAATCCAAATCATGGCGACGGAGGCGATTTTCGCGCGCCCGCCGCTTTTTCGCAAATTCTATTTTGCGTCTTCGTCTTCCGCCGGCGCGGAGTCTTCGGTTTCCGGCGACGTTTCGTCGGTTTCGCCGAACGTGGTGAGGCGTCCGCGTTTTTTTCGAGAAAATTCGCTCGGGAGCAATTCCGAATCTTCGACGTTTTTCACTTCTTCTTCTCTTACGGAAACGACGATCCCGTTGCGTTTTTTGATTCTGCGGATGATGACGATTTCCTCCTCTTCCGCCGCGTCGGCTTGCGGGGGCGGCGGCGGATTCTTCGGGACCGGCTTTTCGTGCGGCGTTCTCAGAACGGTTATTTTGAAATGCAGATCGAAATCGAGTTCCCGCACGCGAACGATTTTGTCCGTGTTCGTCTTTTTGAGTCGCCTCATGTAGGCTTTCAGCAGCTTTCTTTTCGCCTCGCCCTCCGCCCGTCCGCGCGTCGGCCTGACTTTCAGTTTCGGAGCGGCTCCCGGTCCGTCGATTTTCGTCAAAACGGAAACTTCCCCGCAGACGCCGAATTCATCGCAAATGCTCAAATCGCAACTGAGGAATATGCCCTTTTCCCCGCGGTCTTCCAGAACGACTTCGTTGCGGCTGACGAAATCGGTGCGGTCGGCGCGGTACAAGGAGCCGGAACGGGAATAAGAATAGGATTTTGAGGACGGCATGCATCCGTCATCGAAGAACTCCGGCAGGATTTTTTCCGCGATCGCCGAAGAAACGGAAAAGCGGAAAATGTCTTTCCACGCCCAGAATTCGCTTCCCGAGCTCATGGACGAGCGCATAAGGCGCCAAGACAGCCAGTTGTCGTCATACCGCAGCTCGAACCTGTCGGAATGGAGGCACCCGAGCACGGCGGGAGCGGCTTCGTGGGGGGGGGGCGTCCGACGTCAAAACCTCCGCCCATTCGGACAAGTTTTCCGGATGCACGAAAATTTCGCCGTACTTTTCCTTGATCCGGCAATATTTCGGAGCCGGTTCTTCCGGCGGCTCTTCCGCGGCAAGGACGCCGCATGAAAAAACGAAGAGGCAGGAACACAAAGCGATTGCGCTTCTGAGACGGGAAACCATGAGAAGAGAAAGTCAAAGAGTTAACGTTCAGACTCGTATGATTTCCCGGCGGCGCGTTTTTGCAAGTTCTTTTTTTCTGCGAATCGAGAAAATCATCCGCGCGGCCGCCCGACGAAAACCGATTTCCCGCAAATTCTGTTTTACTAATTCCCGCGCGGCGTTTAGGCTTTGCGGCTTTCGCTTCCATTCCAATGTCCGACAGCATCATGAAAATATTCACAGGGAACGCCAATCCCGCGCTCGCGAAGGAAATCTGCGACTCGCTCGGGGTCCCGCTCGGAATCGCCGACGTCACGCCGTTTCCCGACGGAGAAACCTTCGTCCAGATCAAGGAAAACATCCGCGGCTGCGATGTTTTCGCGATCCAGCCGACGTGCAGCCCCGCCAACGATCACCTGATGGAACTGCTTATCATGATCGACGCGATGCGGCGCGCCTCCGCGAAGCGCATCACCGCCGTCATGCCGTTTTTCGGCTACGCGCGCCAGGACCGCAAAGACCGGCCGCGCGTCCCGATCACGGGAAAGCTCGTCGCGAACCTTCTGACCGCCGCGGGAGCGAACCGCGTGCTCGCGCTCGACCTGCACGCGCAGCAGATTCAGGGATTCTTCGACATTCCCGTCGACCACCTTTTCGCCTCGCCGGTGTTTTTCGACTACATCAAGGACAAGCCCTTCCTGAAGGACGCGACGGTGTTTTCGCCGGACGTCGGCGGCATGAAGGCGGCGAGCGCCGTCGCGAACCTGCTCGACCTGCCGCTGGGCTTCGTCGCGAAACGGCGCGTTTCCGCGACGACGGTGCAGTCGACGAACCTCGTCGGCGAAGTCGACGGACGCAACATCATCCTCGTGGACGACATGACGGAAACGGCGGGAACGCTCTGCTCGGCGGCGAAGCTGCTGCGCGAGAACGGGGCTCGCTCCGTCCGCGCGCTCGTCAGTCACTGCATGCTGAACGAAATCGCCTACGAGCGCCTTTCCTCGGGCGTGCTCGACGAAGTCATCACGACCAATTCCGTTCCCGTGGATCCGCGCGGGCTTCCGATTACGGTGCTTTCCATCGCGCGGCTTTTCGGCGACGCGATTCAGCGCATCCACTCGAACAATTCCGTCACGAGCCTTTTCAAAATCAAGGGCTACTGATTCCCGTTCCCGCCGCTCCCGTTTTTCTTTCCGCAGGAACGGCGAAAAAAGAAAAAGCGCGCCCCGCGCCGATGCGGGAACGCGCTTTTTTTTGATGTATCAATCTTCCTGATACGCGCGTCTTCAGGCGAGAATTTCGGCGAGACGCTTGACGCAGTCCGCTTTCGCTTCCGCGGAAAGGTTGTCGAGCGGCGGACGGACGCCGCCCATGTCGAGTCCGTGGTAAGCCATCATCGCCTTGCCGCCGGAGACGCCGCCGTATTGCACGAGGATGTCGACGATCTTGCAGACCTTCGCCATTCCCGCGGCGACGCCGTCGGCGTCCGCTTTTTTGTAGGCGTCCCAAATGGCGTAGTAAAGCGGCGCGGAGTAGTTGTAGGTCGAGCCGATGGCGGATTCGGCGCCGCAGGCGAGCGCGCCCGCGAACCATTCGTCGATGCCCCAGGTGATGTCGTATTTCCCGCCGCAGGCGCGCCGGCAGCGCTGGAACATGTAAAGATCCGGATAATTGAACTTGATGCCGGCGAGCTGCGGGATTTTTCCGTCCGCCTTGAGCAGGAATTGCTCCATGTCGAAATTCACGCCGGACATGCTCGTGTGGTAATAGTAGAAGGGCAGATTCGGCGCGGCGACGAGCACGGAGTTGATGTAGGAAATCAGGCTGTCGATCGAGCCCGGGCGGAAGAAGTTCGGCGGCACGATGGATGTAGCGTCGAGGCCCAGTTCCTGCGCGCAGGCGGCGAGTTCCCGCGCGTCCGCGACGGAAAGCGCGCCGACGTGCGCGATGATGAAGAGCTTGCCTTTGCCGTAGTCGGCCCATGCCTTCATCACGGCTTTGCGCTCGGCGACGGAGCAGCAGATGCCTTCGCCCGTCGTGCCGCAGATGTAGGCGCCGATGACGCCTTGCTTCACAAGCAGATCGATCTGCTTCGGAATCATTTCGAGGTTGACGCTCCCGTCCGCGTTGAACGGCGTGTGCGGGGCGGCGATGAGTCCTTGGAGTTTTTTTGCCATAAGTTTCGTTTTTCTTGGAGTTCGTGGGAAAAAGCAGAAATCCGCGTTCGCGCGGGAACGGCGCCGCGGCGTTTTCAGCAGCGCGCCTTCATGATGAGCTTGCGGAACGGCTTGTCGGAAATGGCGGGAGCGTGAATGTCCTCCGGCCAGTAGACGACGAATTCGCCGGGCTGAATCGTCGTGTAGACTTTCGCGGGACCGTCGTAAACCTGGCAGTCTCCGGCTTCGTCGTAAGGCGTTTCCGGGATTTCTCCGCGCGGCGTCCAGCCGAGCGTTTCCGGAGCGGAAAGCGGGACGTGCACGTCGAGGAATTTTTTGTGGCTTTCGAGTTTCGCGGTCTCGCGGGTTTTCCCGGGATGGTCGACGACGTTGATGAAGGCGTCGTCTCCGTCGATGACGATTTTTCCGGCGGGAACGCGGGAAAGGTCATGCGTCTTCACGTAGTCGAAGAGTTTTTTGAAGTGCGGGTTCAGCGCTTCGTAGCGCGCGGAGTCTTTGAGCGGGGCGAGAATCATGACGCGCACCATCTTGCGCCGTTCGCGCGGGAAAATCAAATTTTTTCATCGCGGGAGCGGAAGCGATTCCCTATTTTTCCGCCTGTTTATGAAGGAAAAGACATCCGTTGCCGTTTTGTCCCTGGCGATGATCGGAGGCTGCGCCGCCGCTTTCGCCGCCGATGCCGTTCCCGCCGCGGGAACGCCTCCGCCCGTCGCCGCGTCGACGGCGCGCGTTCCCGTCATCGCCGGAGGCGATGATCACGCTCCCGTTTGGGAAACGCGCGAGGAGCGCGACGCGCGCATGAAGTGGTGGCGCGACGCGAAATTCGGCATGTTCATTCATTTCGGGCTTTATTCCGGCTTGGGCGGAGAATGGCAAGGGCGTCCCGGCGGCGCGGAATGGATTCAGAAAAACGTCGAAACCGACACGGAAACCTACGCGACGGCGGCGCTTCCGCTTTTCCGGCCGAGCCCGGACGCGGCGGCGCAATGGGCCGCGCTCGCGAAGGAGGCCGGCTGCCGCTACGCCGTGTTCACGAGCAAGCATCACGATGGCTTCGCGCTTTTCGATTCCGCGCAGACGGATTTCGATTCGCAGGACCATTTCGGACGCGACATCGCGCGCGAGTTCGTCGACGCGTTCCGCGGGAACGGCATGCGCGTCGGGTTTTATCATTCCGTCATCGACTGGCATCATCCGCATTACGACTATACGATTTGTCCGCAGCTGTGCTATCCGAAGGGGCAGATCGCGTGGCGAAAAAATCGCGCGGACGCACAGATCGACCACGCCGTTTATCTGGATTATCTGGAAAATCAGGTGCGGGAACTGCTCACGAATTACGGAAAAATCGACATCATCTGGTGGGATTACTCGCAGGGCGCGGCTTCGGGGAAACGCGGCTGGAACGCGCCGAGGCTCATCGAGACGGCGCGCGCCCTGCAGCCCGGCATCATCATGAACAACAGGCTTTACGCGTATTCCGGCTTCGACAAAAACACGAACGTCAAGCTTGACCTGCGCTGCGGCGACACGATGTCGCCCGAAAAATTCGTGCCGGAAAAAGGCTATCCCGACACGGATTGGGAAACCTGCATGACCGTCGGCAACCGTTGGGGCTTTTACCGCTACGAGACGGACTCCGACCTGAAATCGCCCGAAACGATCATCCGCCAGCTTCAGGAATGCGCGGCGAAGGGCGGGAACCTGCTGCTCAACATCGGGCCGCGCGGCGACGGGAGCGTTCCCGCGCGCATCGCGGAAACGTTCCGCGCCGTCGGAAAATGGCTGCGCGTGAACGGCGAAGCGATTTACGGGACGCGTCCGTTTTTCGGTCTGCCCGGCGTTCCCGCGTCGCGCAGCGCGGACGGAAAAAGCGTCTACGTTTTCCTGCCGCCCGCGTCCGCCGCGGGAACGATGCCGGCGTTGCCCGAGGGCGAAATTCTCGGCGGGAACGCCGACGCGCCTTGCCCCGTGCTGAAAATCGATGCGGAGAAAATTCCGGCCGCGGCGGCGGCTTCCGCGGATTGATTTCCGCGCCTCCGCAAAAGCTGCGACCTGCGTTTTCGGCGCGCCGTTTTCGTTTCGCGTGAACGGCGCGCGGCTTTTTTCTTCCCGCCGTCCGCGTCAGCGCAGGTGTTTGTCGAGAAGATCGGAAATTTCCCGCGGGTCGGCGTCGTCGAGGTCGCGGCCTTTGCGCTTCAAGTCTTCGCAGGTCTTGATGAACGTCTCCGCGATTTTTTCGTGCGTCTCCTCGCTCCCGCCGACGACGGAAAAACGATCGGCGCGCGTGATGCGCTTTTGCCCGTCTCTGCCGTCGAGTCCCAGGCCGAGCAGGAAAGATTTTCCTCGGCGGGAACGCTTGTCGGATTCGCTCATTTCGTGGGGTTTCCTTCCTTTCGATTCGCGCGGGAACGCTCAGAAGAATTTTTCGAGGGCGAAATGGCCGCACCAAAGGCAGACGCAGGTCAGCGCGGCGGCGGCGAAATCGTCGGCGACGACGCCCCAGCCGCCTTTGAGTTTCTGCAGCTCCTTGATGCCGAGCGGTTTCGCGATGTCGAAGAGGCGGAACAGCACGAAGCCGGCGAGCAGCCAGTAGAGCGCGTTTGAGCCGGCGGAGGCGATGACGTCGCCGAGCCCGGAAAAGCAGATCGGCATGACGGCGAATTCGTCGAAATTGACTTCGCCCGGATCCGTGCGTCCGAGCAGTTTCTCTCCGGCTTCGCAGACGGGAACGGCGACGACGGCGAGCAGCAGCGCCCAAATGACGAACTGCAGCGACGTCTCCGGCGTGTTGATGCCGGTCGCCTGAAACGCGATCCAGTAAAACAGCGTTCCCGCGAGCGCGCCCCACGTTCCCGGCGCGGGAAGTTTTTTCCCGATGGGGCCGAGCGTCGCAAGCGAGCCCAGCAGCCGCGTCTGCGCGTCGATTTCTTCGTTTTTCTTTTCCGCGCTCACAGATTCAGAATCCTCCAATTGCGGATGATGTAGCCGGTGCCGGAATAAATCGTCAGCGCGACGGCGCCGTAAAAAGCCCACAGCCCGATTTCGCGCACGAGGCAGGCGCCCGCTTCGAGCGGCGTTCCCGCGAAAAGCCCGCCCGCGAGCGTCTGCGCGCAAAGCAGCAGCGAGACGGAGAGCATCTGCAGGGCGGTTTTCAGCTTGCCCGCCCGTTCCGCGGCGAGCACGACGCCGTTGCTCGCGGCGACAAGGCGAAGCCCCGTGATCAGGAATTCCCGGCAGATGATGATGATGACGCAGAAAACGCTGAGTTCCCGCGGAAGAATCGTCTCCGCCGGGTCGCCGTTCCAGTTCAGCCCGAGCAACGCGACGAAAAGCCCGACCATGATGATTTTGTCCGTGAGCGCGTCCATCAGTTTGCCGAAGTTGGAAACGGCGCCGACTTTGCGCGCGATGTAGCCGTCGAGCCAGTCCGATCCCGCGGCGAGCAGGAAGATAACGAACGCCGCGGCGTCCGTCGCGGGGCGGTTGAGGCAAAGAAGACCGACGATGACGAACAGAAGCGGAATGCGCGAAAGCGTAAGAATGTTCGGAAGACGTTTCATCTCAAAGTTTTTTCTTAAAAATCTTGCCACAGATTGCGCGCTTGTCGAGACTGTAAAGCACGAACCTTGATTTTTAACCGAGAGAAAAAAGAGAGCAGACATGAGTCAGGCAGAACATCTTTCTCCGCGCGTGGCGCTTTATCCGGGCAGCTTCGATCCCGTGCACAACGGGCATCTGCACATCATTCGCCGCGCGGCGAAACTCTTCGACCGCGTCATTGTCGCCGTCGCCGCCAACCCGCATAAGAATCCGCTCTTCACGCTGGAGGAGCGGCTGGAGCTGCTGCGCGAGACGCTGCGCGCCGACGGGAACGTCGAAGCCATCACGTTCGGCGGCTTGACGGTGGACAACGCCAAAAAGCTCGGCGCGGGCGTCATCATCCGCGGGCTGCGCCTCGTTTCCGATTTCGAGTCGGAGCTCCTGCTCGACATGCACAACCGCCGCCTCGAACCGAGCGTGGAAACGCTCTACATGATGCCGGAAAAGGAATACATTTACTTCAACTCCTCGTTCGTGAAGCAGATCGCGCGCCTCGACGTGCCGCGCCTCGAAGGCTACGTGCCCGACTGCGTTTTTCGCCGACTGCTCGAAAAATTTCCTCCCGCGCGCGGCGCATGAGCGCGTTCCCGCCGCGGGAACGCGAAGCGCATTTCTCTGTTGACGAACATCGCGGAAAAGGATTTACTCGCTTCTCAATTTTCGGCTTCACGGAGAGATGACAGAGTGGCCGATTGTGCAGCACTGGAAATGCTGTGTACCGCAAGGTACCGAGGGTTCGAATCCCTCTCTCTCCGCCACTTTCCAAATCCGCATAAGAATCGGGCTCAGCGCCCGATTCTTTTGTTTATGCGGGAACGCGGCGTTTTCAGGGCAATGCGGAACGCTGCGGAACAATGCGGGAGAATGCCGCGTTTTGCTCCAAAAGTTGCCACTAAATTGCCACTGAAAACGGACATTCGTTTAATTGCCGCGCTTTCGACGCAGGCGTCGAGCGTTCCCGCTGCCGTTCCCGCCGGAAAAAAAACAAGGACGGCATTTCCGTCTCGCGTTCCCGCGGCGCGAAGGATTTAAATGCTTGCCGCTATGATGAAGACTTTCGAAAAAGACGGACGAACCTTTCAGCAGTGGCGCGTCGGCGCCTCGACTTTCACGGCGTGCATGACGCTGGGCGCGCGCCTGATGCGCTGGGACATCGACGCCGCGGGAACGACGCGCAGCGTCATCCGCTGGCCGGAAAACGCGGACTTCTCCGCCTTCCGCGACATTCGCGGCGGCAACCCGATTCTGTTCCCGTTCATGGGGCGCAATTTCGCCGACGGGAAAAAATTCTTCTGGAAAAATCCCGTCGACGACGTCGTGCGCCCGATGCCCATGCACGGTTACGCGACGGACGGCGCGTTCGAAATCGCCGAAGCATCGGAAACTTCCGTCCGCGCGCGTTTCCTGCCTTCCGCGTCGGCGCGCGAAGGCTACCCGTTCGATTACGATTTCTTCGTGACGTACCGCTTCGGCGAGCTTTCGCTCGAATGCGAGTTCGAGCTGGTCAACCGCGGAAACGTGCGGATTCCGTGGTGCGCGGGGCATCATTTTTATTTCACGCTCCCGTGGCACGAAGGGCTTTCCCGCAAGGATTACGTGCTGAAAATCGACGCGAAAAAATTCTGGCATCACGCGAGCGACGGCAGCCTCGTGAAGGCGGACGCTCCCGCCTCGCCGGTTTCCTTCGGCGATCCCGCCATCTGCGACCTGCTTTACACGAAGCTGAAGACGAACCGCGTCGCCTTCGGTCCGAAAAACGGCGAGGAAAACGTCGTCGTCCGCATCGGCGAAGCCGACGAGACGCCTTCGGCGTGGACGACGGTCGTCACCTGGTCGGAAAGCGAAGAGGCGCCGTTTTATTGCGTGGAGCCGTGGATGGGCGCGCCCAACAGCACGGCGCACGGGAACGGTCTGCATTTCGTCGAGCCCGGCGCGACGGGAACGTTCAAGGTCGCCGTTTCGCTGGAATGAACTTTTCCGGAATCCGCGCCGTCGTTTTCGACATGGACGGCACGCTGCTGGACTCCGAGCGACTCAGCCTGCGCGCGTGGGACGCGGCGGCGCGCGAAGTCGGCGCGCGCGTCACGCCGGAAATTTTTCTGAAAATGGTCGGGCACCGCTCGGACGACTGCGTGCGCATTCTGCAGCGGGAAATCGGGCAGGAACTCCCGGCGGAGCGCGTCACGGCTTCGGCGCGGGCGCATTACGCGCGGCTCGTCGCCGCGGGCGTGCCGCTGATGCGCGGCGCGCGGGAAATGTTCGCTTTCGCGCGTTCCCGCGGGATGAAAATCGGCGTGGCGACGTCGACGCGGCGCGTTTCCGCGCAGGAAAAGCTCGCGCGCGCCGGGCTGTGGCGCTTCGTCGACGCGGCGACTTGCGGCGACGAAGTCGCCCGCGGGAAACCCGACCCGGAAATTTACCGCGCGACGGCGGAAAAACTCGGCGTTCCCGCGGAAAACTGTCTCGCCGCGGAGGATTCCCCGACGGGCTTCCGCGCGGCGTTCGCGGCAGGCTGCATCGCCGCGCTCGTGCCGGATTTGGTCGCGCCGACGCCCGATGCGTTCCGCGACGCGGCGGGCGTTTTTTCCTCGCTCGTCGAACTGCGGGATCGCTGGGAGGCCGCGCTTGCGGGAACGCCCTTGCCCGGAGATTCCGCCTGAACGCCGTTCCCGCGCCGCATTCGCGGTTGAAAAATGGAAAGGCGGGAGTATCATTTCTCCCGAAAATTTCCGAAGAAAAAAGCCATTCCCTTTTCTCATGAGTTACGCGCTTTCCCGTTTCAACACCGTGCGGCGGCCGACCCGCGAAGTCGTCGTCGGCGGCGTCGGCATCGGCGGGCACAATCCCGTCCGCCTTCAGTCGATGACGACGACGAACACGCTGGACGTTCCCGCGACGGTCGCTCAGTGCATCAGACTCGCGGAAGCGGGAAGCGAGCTCATCCGCATCACCGCGCCGACGGTCGAGGCGGCGCGCGCGCTGCGCGACATTCACCGCGAATTTCGCGCGGCGGGCTTTTCCCAGCCGCTCGTCGCCGACATTCATTTTCTTCCCGCCGCGGCGATGGAGGCGATCGAGCACGTCGAAAAAGTCCGCATCAATCCCGGAAATTACGCGGACAAGCGCCGCGCGTTCCCGCGCGATTTCACCGACGCGGAATATGCGGAAGAGCTGGAGCGCGTCGCGGAGGCGGTTTCTCCGCTGATTCGCCGTGCGAAAGAGCTGGGGCGGGCGCTGCGCATCGGCACGAATCACGGCTCGCTTTCCGAGCGCACGCTGAACCGCTACGGCGACACGCCCGCGGGAATGACCGCCGCGGCGATGGAGTTCGTGCGCATCTGCGAAGGCGAAGGCTTTTACGACATCGTGCTTTCGATGAAGTCTTCGAACACGAAAGTGATGATCGAGGCGTATCGCCTCGCCGTGCGCGAAATGCGCGAGAACGGCATGAGCTATCCGCTTCACCTCGGCGTGACGGAAGCCGGCGAGGGCGAGGACGCGCGCATCAAGTCAGCCGTCGGCATCGGTTCGCTGCTGCTCGACGGCATCGGAGACACGATTCGCGTTTCGCTCACCGAAGACCCTTGCCGCGAAATTCCCGTTTGCCGCGAAATCGCTTCGCGCATCGAAAAAATCCGCACGACGCTGAGCGACCCGCATCCCGTTCCCGCGCCGGTGCGCGACACGGGCGTCGCCGCGTATTCGTTCCGCCGCAGGAAAATCGTTCCCGCGCAGCTCGGATGCGGGAAAAAAGTTTCCACGGACGCCCCGCCGCGCGTTTTCGTTTTCGCCGACGTCGAGAAGCCGTTCGAGGAAATCGTCCGCGACCTGCGCGCGCTGCTCGCGGAAACGCGCGGGCGCACGCCCGTCGAAGGGCTCGTTTTGCCCGTCGCCGCGGAAAGCGATCTCGCCGCCGCGCTCGAAATCCGGAAAATTTTCGACGAAGAAATTCCCGCGTTCGTTCTCGATCCCGTCAAGACAAGCGTTCCCGCGCTTTTCGAGAAGCTCGAGCCGGCGGGGAAATCCGCGCTCTACATCCAGCGGCGCTTCAATCCCGCGAACGCGGAAATCATTCCCGAGTGGATCGCGCTTTGCCGCAGGAAGGGCGTCGGGCTCGTCGTCGACACGACGGCGGGCGCGCGCGCGGCGGGCGTTCCCGCGCCGGCGGAAGCCGGCTCCGCGGCGAAGAGCGCGAGCGGGAAAAGGACGAAAGCGAACAGGGTCGAAAATAAGCGGCTGAGAACGGGTTTCCTCATACGCGCGACATTAAAAGGATTTCCGCCGCGCTTTGAAACGCCGAAATTTCGGGCGGCGGGAACGCGGCGGCGGAGGAGGGGGAGGCGGCTCGTTCCCGCCGATTGAGATTTTTTTCCGCGGGATTCCGAAAAGGGCGTTCAGCGCGAACTGCGCCGCGCTGATGAAGAGCGCGCCGACCATCGCCGTTCCGAAGCTCGCCACGTGGAAGTCGCGGAACAGCGCTCCCGCGAGATAGAGGAACCACGAGTTGATCATCCAAAGCACGAAAATCATGCCCAGGCCCATCGTCGCGATCAGGAAAGGCAGCGAAATGAGCAGCAGCATCGGACGCAGAAACGCGTTCAGCAGGCTGATCGTCGCCGCGACCAGCAGCAGCGTCGGCGCGTTCCCGCAGGAAATGCCTTCCAGCGCCCAGGCCGCGAACATCACGGCGGCGGAAAGCACGAGCCAGTCGCGCACCCAGGCGGAAATTTTCTGTTTGTCCATATGCATCATTTTCGTTTTTGCAGAAGCGATGCCAACACCAAAAACGCGCGGGAACGGTCAGCTGCGGCGCACGACGCGGGAGCCGAAGCGTTCCCGCAGAAATTCCGCGAGATTGAAGAAATCCGGCGGGAGCGGCGCGCGCAGATCCAGCGGCGCGCCCGTGATCGGATGCGCGATGCGCAGGCGTTCCGCGTGAAGCATGACGCGCGGCACGGGCCAGCCTTCGTGCCGGGAACGGCTTTTCCCGTAGACGGCGTCGCCGAGAATCGGGTGCCCGATGAACGCGAGGTGGACGCGAATCTGGTGCGTGCGTCCCGTGTGCAGCGTGCAGCGCACCAGCGCGGCGCTCGCGCCGAAGCGTTCCTCGACCGTCCAGTCCGTCCGCGCCGGTTTTCCGTCTTCGCGCACGCACATTTTCGTGCGGACGCTCGGGTGCCTGCCGACGGGTTCGCGGATGCTGCCGGCGAGCAGGTCCGGCGCGCCGTCGGTGAGCGCGAGATACTGCTTGTCCGCCTCGCGCGCGGAAAATTTTTCGCAAAGCGCGTAATAGGCGGCGTCGGTTTTCGCGAAAAGAATGACGCCGGAAGTTTCTTTGTCCAAGCGGTGAACGACGCCGGGCCGCGCTTCGCCTCCGGCGAGGGCGAGCTTTCCCCGCGTGCGGTGGAGCAGCGCGTGCACGAGCGTGTCGTCGCCCGTTCCCGCGCCGGGATGCGTGACGATGCCCGCCGCCTTGTTGACGGCGATGACGTGCTCGTCTTCGTAAAGAACGTCCAGCGGAATGTCCGCGGGAACGAGGCGCGTCTCGGGATTCGGCGGGAACGCGACGGCGATTTCCTCGCCGGCGGAAACGACGGTTTTGCGCGCGAGGGTTTTCCCGCCGGACGTCACGCCGCCCGCGTCGAAAATTTTCTGCAGGCGTGAGCGGCTCGTTTCCGGAAACATTTCCGCGAGCGCTTTGTCCGCGCGCAGTCCTCCGCAGTGCGCGGGAACGGCGCGGACGGAAATAGCGGGGGCGTTTTGCGTGCCGGCGGTCATGGGCGGACGAAAGGAACGCGGGAGCGTCTTTTTATTTCGCGACGAGGAGCGCGCCGTTGACGTTCGCGTGCCAGAACAGCGCGAGATCGTAGCCGGCGAGTCCGAGTCCGACGATTTGTCCGGCGCAGACGGGAGCGATGAGCGACATGCGGCGGAACTCTTCCCGCGCGTGGACGTTGGAAATGTGCACCTCGATCGTCGGGATGGCGCAGCCGGCGATGCAGTCGCGCAGCGCGACGCTCGTGTGCGTGAACGCGCCGGGATTGAACACGAGCCCGGAAAAGCCGCGGTCGGTCCATTCGCAGATTTTGTCGACGAGGGCGCCTTCGTGGTTGCTCTGAAAGCATTCGATTTCCACGCTCAGCGTTTTCGCCGTTTCCTCAAGATTGCGTTCGAGGTCTTCCAGCGTCGTCTTCCCGTAAATTTCGGGCTCGCGCACGCCGAGCCGATTCAGGTTCACGCCGTTCAAAATGCCGATTTTCTTCATGACGGGCGCGATTTTACCGCGCGCGTTCCCGCAAGGAAAACGTTTTTTTCTCCGCGGCGGGAAAACGGCGGGAACGCGAGGAGCGCATCGTTTTCTTTGCGTTCCCGGAGATTTTTCTTTTTTATTGTCCGCGTCATGAAATTCAAAGTATCTGTTCCCGCAACGAGCGCCAACGTCGGTCCCGGATTCGACATGATGGGCATCGCCTTCGACATGTTCAACCGCTTCACGTTCGAGACCGGCGGGAACGAGCTGTTCATTTCCGGCTGCGAGCCGCAGTTCGCGAAAGCGGAAAACAACCTCGTCTACAAGACGCTGGAAAAGACGCTGCAGAGCTATGGGCGCCCCGTTCCAGGAATGAGCATTCACTTCGACACGGACGTGCCGCTTTCCAGCGGGCTGGGATCGAGCTCGACCTGCATCGTCGCCGGCATCATGGCGGCGAACCAAATCGGCGGACTCAATTTCGACAAGGGCGAAATTCTGCGCATCGCCTCGTTGATCGAAGGCCACCCGGACAACGTCGCTCCCGCGATTCTCGGCGGCTTCGTCGCCGCCATCATCGAAAACGACTTCGTTTACTGGCACGAATATTCGATCAGCGACAAACTGAGCTTCTACGCGCTGATGCCCGACGTGCGCGTTTCCACGGAAGAGGCGCGCAAAATTCTGCCGGCGTCCTACAGCCTTTCGGACTGCGTCTACAACCTTTCCCGCGTGCCGCTGCTCGTCGAAGGCCTGGAAAAGGCGGACGAGCAGCTGATTCGCGCCGGCTGCAAGGACCGCATTCATCAGAGCTACCGCCTTTCACTCATTCCCGAAGGGGAAAAAGTCTTCAACTACGTCCGCGAGAACGACAACGCCGTGACGACCTACGTTTCCGGCGCGGGGCCGACCGTCGTCGCCATCGTCGTCAACGACGACGACAGCTTCGGGAAGGAAATCGCCGATTTCTGCGACACGCTTTCGCTGAACTGGCGCGTGCGCAAAATGCACGTGAACCACCGCGGCGCGTCGCTGAAGATCATCCGTCCCTGAGGCGCGCGCCGTTCCCGCGGCTCACTGAAGCCTGCGGGCGATTTCCGCGCGCGAAATCTCGAAAAAGACTTTCTGCCCGTTCGGTCCGACGTTGGGCTGCGCCGTCGCGAAAAGCTCGTCGAGCAGCGCGGGAATCTCCTCGTCCGAAAACGCTTCGCGGTCTCGCGCGGCCTGCGCGGCGGCGATGCGCGCGATCGCGTCGTGCGCGACGTTCCCGCGGGAGAATTCCGCCGGCAGCCGCGCGATGCGGTCGACGAGGTCGCGCACGAACATTCGGACGTCGGCGTTCAGCGAAAGCCAGTCGGGAACTTCAGTGACGCGGAAGAAATTTCGTCCGAATTCCTCGACGGCGAAGCCGGCGGCCTCGAGCGTCGCCATGTTTTTCAGAAGCACGTCGGCGAGCACGGGCTCGAATTCCATCGGCTCGGGAATGAGCAGCGCCTGCGATCGGCGTTCGGCTTTCCGGAAACGGGCGAGCGTCCGTTCGTACCAGATGCGCTGCAGCGCGATGCGCGGGTTGAAGACGAGCAGATTCTCCCCGACGCGGAAGAGCAGCAGCCCGTCGAACCCGAGTTTTCCGATGTGGCTCCAGCCGCGCCGCGGGGCGCCGGTCGCGCTCCCGCGGTCGTCTTCGCCGGCGGGAGCGTCGGAAGGCGGCGTCTCCGGCGTTCCCGCTTCC
>ERZ779737.1788-NODE-1788-length-15832-cov-2.496799_pt1 | contig 15832 bp, 13 predicted proteins | sample MGYA00511889_ERZ779737 | MGnify/ENA primary metagenome ERZ779737 (study PRJEB29588, sample SAMEA2163575) | human gut metagenome | biome: human gut; feature: human-associated habitat; material: faeces | place: Denmark | collected 2008/2010 ...
GCCAAAATTCTTTGCCGTCATTTTCTTCGGAACAGTCACTTTTGCAGTTGCTTTAATTCCTTTGAATGCCTGCGAGCCAATCTTAACTGCATTTTTGTTCTTGAAGGTGATACTCTTCAGTTTTAGTCGTCAGAGCAACCCCTAAGGTACTCTGACTTTTCAGTCTATTTTCTATGATTACTATGACCTAATGCTAAACACAAAGCCAAAATAATTAGAATAGTTAATGCATAGCATAAAACATATACAAGAACTAATTCCATTTAGTCAATATACTTTTAGTATGTTTTTTATTTTATTATATGCATACATATGTCTATATAAAATAATATTATTTATGATAGAGACCTAGGCTCTATCAAGCCACTTGAGACCTTAGGCTCAAGCGGAGACAGAAAAAGATATATAATACTGCACTATATATCTTTCTTAATAATTTCTGAATATCTTCTTGGGTATTTTGGGTTAGTCTCTTTTAGTTTTAAGTATTTAATTATAGTTCTAATACTATTTTCTTTAGGTAAATTAAATATAACTCTAGATTCTTCTTTAATATCTAACTTATTATAGTAGTTAACTATATTTATTTCTTCATTTTCAGTATTAGCCTTCATTGCTATAAAATAACCATTTACCTTTACTAAAGGAATTCCATATTCTAATAAATGTTTTAATGGAGCTACTGCTCGTGCTGTCACTATATCAAATACTTCTCTATTTTTCTTAGAGTAATCTTCTACCCTAGTATTTATTATTGTTGCATTATCTAGATTCAAAGATTCTTTTACTATATTCAAAAAATGACATTTCTTACCATTTGCTTCTATTAAAGTTAATTGAGCATTAGGAAAACATATTGCTAATACTAAACCAGGAAAGCCTGCCCCTGAACCTAAATCACAAATACTCTGATTATCTATATTTACAACTTTTGTTATTGTTAGGCTATCATAAAAATGTTTTAAATATACTTCTTCTTCTTCAATTATTCTAGTTAAATTATACTTACTATTTTCTTCTTTTAGTATTTGATAGTATCTATCTAAACTATGTAATTCTTTATCAGTAAGAACTAAGCCAAGCTCTTTTACTTTAATTATAAATTCTTCTTTAGACATTATAAAACTTCCTTAAATATACTAATAATATTGATATATCTGCCGGATTAACACCACTAATACGTATAGCCTGAGCTATGTTTAATGGTCTTACTTCTTTTAATTTTTGTCTTGCTTCACTAGCTAGATTAGGTACTTTATCATAATCTATATCTAATGGTATTTGTTTTTCTTCATTTTTAAGCATCTTATCGGCTTCACGTTCTACTTTTTTGATATATCCTTCATATTTTATTTGTATTTCTGCTTCTTCAAGTACTTCTTTGGAATAATTTAGATTTAGATTAAATACTTTGTTTAGTTCTTCTAACTTGGCTGTTGGATTCTTTAGGTAATCATATACAGTAGTTGTTACTCTTCTCTTTTCATTATCCACAGTTATTTTTATTTCTTTTAATTTTTCTATTAATTCTAAAATATTCTGTTTCTTTTCTTTAAACTTTTGGTATTTTGCTCCTGTTACTAATCCAGCATTATGGCCATACTCAGTTAATCTTAAGTCGCTATTGTCATGTCTTAGTAAAAGACGATATTCTGCTCGTGAAGTTAACATACGATATGGTTCTTTGGTTCCTTTAGTTACTAAATCATCTATTAATACTCCTATATAGGCTTCATTTCTCTTTAGTATTAATGGTTCTTTTCCTTCTAGTTTTAGACCGGCATTAATACCAGCGATTAATCCTTGACAAGCGGCTTCTTCATAACCACTGGTGCCATTTATTTGGCCGGCAGTAAAGAGATTATTTAATACTTTAGTCTCTAAACTTGGTTTTATTTGTGTTGGATAAATAGCATCATACTCTATAGCATAGGCATATCTTAATATCTTAGCCTTCTCTAGGCCAGGAAGACTATGTACCATTTCTTCTTGGATATTTCTTGGCATACTTGTTGAAAATCCTTGAAGATAAATATCATCATAATACTTGCTTTCTGGTTCTAAGAATAATTGATGTCTTTCTTTATCACTAAATCTTACTATTTTATCTTCAATTGAAGGACAGTATCTTGGGCCTACTCCTGTTATGTCATTCAATCCACCATACATACTTGATTTATTTAGATTATCTAGAATTATTTTTTTAGTTTCTTCTGTTGTGTATATTAAATGACAGGGCTCCTGGTTATTTACATCATAAACTGGAGGATTAGTATGTGAGAATGTATAAGCTTCTTTGTCACCATCCTCTCTTTGTGTTTTAGTGAAGTCAATAGTACTTCTGTCAATTCTTGGTGGTGTTCCTGTTTTTAATCTTAGGATGTTAAAACCATATTTTTTTAAGTTGTCAGATAAATGCATAGATGGTCTTTCGTTATGGGGACCACTTCTGGTACGGGTGTCTCCTACTAGAATATCAGATTTTAGGTATGTTCCTGTTGTTAAGATAACAATGTTTGATATTATGTTTTCTCCTGTATCTAGTACTACACCATGGACTGTATTATCTTTGACAATTAGGTCTTCAACCATTCCTTCTTTGATAGAAAGATTCTTTTCACTTCTTAATACTTTTAACATTTCTCTAGGATATGTTATTTTATCTGCTTGGGCTCTTAATGATTTTACTGCGGGGCCTTTAGCATAATTTAACATCTTCATCTGAATAAGAGTTGCATCCGCCACCTCACCCATAGAGCCTCCTAGTGCATCTATTTCTCTTACAATTATTCCTTTTGCAGATCCGCCAATTGATGGATTACATGGCATTGTAGCTATGTTATTTATATTTCCCGTTACTAAAAGGGTTTTATGTCCTTTTCTAGAGGAAGCAAGGGCAGCTTCACATCCGGCGTGTCCTCCTCCTACTACTATTACTTCATAATTCATGTTATCACTCTACTTTCCTAAGCAAAATCTAGAAAATAATTCATCTAACAATTCATCTTTATATGTTGCTCCAATTACCTCGCCAAGAGTATTCCATGCATCTCTTAGTCCTAGTTCTACTATATCTATTGGGCTATTATCATTTATTTCTTTAATAGTGCTATCTATTATAGTTAGTGATTTTTTTAATAATGATATAGTTCTAGCATTTGATAAATATGTTAAGTCATTAGATGAAAGCTCTCCTATATTGAATAGTTTTCTTATTCTGTCTTTTATTTTATCTATTCCAATATTTTCTTTTACAGATATTTCTATATAATCTCCTAATAATGATTTATCTAATTTACCTTCTAGGTCGATTTTATTTACCACAATTATTTTCTTTTTGTCTTTTAACTTGTTTAATAATTCTTTTTCTTCATCTGATAATTCTTCATTATTATTTAGTATAAATATTACTAAGTCTGACGAATCTATTATCTTTAGGCTTTTGGTGACTCCTAGCATTTCTACTAGGTCATCACTTTCTCTAATACCAGCAGTATCTGTTATATTTAAGGTTATTCCACCAAGGACAATAGTTCCTTCTACTATGTCTCTTGTAGTCCCAGGAATATTTGTAACTATTGCTTTTTCTTCTTCAATAAGTGCATTTAGGAGACTACTTTTGCCAACATTTGGTTTACCTATTATTCCTACTTTTATACCTTCTTTAATTACTTTACTGTCTTCAGATTTTTTGATAATATTTTCTAGTCTTTCTCTAAATTTTTTGATATTCGGAAGCACTTTATCATTAGTCATATCTTCAACATCTTCATATTCTGGATAATCAATATTTACTTCAATATTACTGATAATTTGAACTAAATCGCTGCGAAGACTTTTGATTAGATTAGATGTCTCACCAGTTAGTGTGTTTATTGATATTTTTCTGGCTGTTTCTGATTTTGATGATATTAAATCCATTGTAGCCTCTGCCTCAAGAAGATCTATTCTTCCATTTAAGAAGGCTCTTTTTGTAAATTCTCCTGGTTCTGCAAGTCTTGCCCCATTTTTTAATACTGCTTCTAATACTTTATTTGTAGTAGCAATACCGCCATGGCAATTAATTTCAACAATATCTTCTGTTGTAAATGTTTTTGGTGATTTCATTACACTTACTAAAACTTCATCTAATAAATTATCTCCATCTTTTATATGACCATAAGAAATAGTATGTGATTCAACCTTTTCTAAGTCTTTTCCTTTAAAAATACTATTTACTATTTTTATTGCATCAGAACCACTTACTCTAATTATTGATATGGCACCTACTCCTAATGTAGTTGAAATTGCCGCAATTGTATCATTCATATAACTCACTCCATTAAATTATAGTTATTTAAAATTTACTATATATTATATTTTAAAAGCTATTTTGTCAATAAAAATGGAAAGCTTTATTCGCTCTCCACATATTTAATAACTACTGATCTGTTTGGTTCTTCTCCTGTGCTTTCAGTTTTTATATTTTTGTATTCACCTAGAATTGTATGAATTACTCTTCTTTCGTAAGAATTCATTGGATCAAGTTTAACATCCATTTTTGTTCTTTTTACATCTTTTGCGATGCTTTTCGCTAATCTTTCTAATTGATGTTGATGTTTTAATTTATATTCGCCAACATCTAAAGTAAACGGAAAATAAAATCCTAATTCATTGTATAAATATTGTTTTAAAATTAAACTTAATGCTTCTATTGTTCTTCCTTGTTTTCCTATTAATATATTGTTATTATCACTAAATATTGTTATTGTAGTCATTCCATCTCGTTGTTTAATTTCAAAATTACCTTTTATTCCCATTAAATTAATAATATTTGTTAATTCTCTCTTTATTTCTTCTAATATATCTTCTTTGGTAATTACTTCTATTTCTACTTTTTTTGCTTTAAAAAGTCCACCTTTTGTTTCTGTTTCGTTTATGTATATATCTTCTTCATTACACTTTAAGTTTTCTAATGCTGAAATCTTTGCTTCTTCCAAAGTTTTTCCTGAAAAATTATTTTTTTTCATGTTTTTTACCTCTTTTCACTAACAAATTTTGAACTACAGTAAATAAGTTTGTTGTTATCCAATAAATATTTAGTGCAGAAGTCATAAATAATGACATTACTGTTATCATTATAACCATAGTTCTATTCATAGTTGCAGCTTGCTTATTATCACCCATCGCAGCAGTATTATTTTTAAATGAATAATAAGTTGTTAGTCCTACTATTACTGTTAATAATAAGTATAAGAAGTTACCATGTTGTAATGCAATAATTGGAGTTGTTCCAAGTTGGAAACCAATAAAATGTTCTTCAAATATTGCTGGAACCCTATTTATTGCTTCTAAGAATCCTATAAATAAAGGCAATTGTATAAATGAGAACAAACATCCAGATACAGGATTAACATTATATTTTTTATATATAAGCATCATTTCCTGATTCTTTTTCATCAATGATTCTTGATCTGTTTTATCTTTATATTTTTTCTCAAGTTTATCAAGTTCTGGTTTAGCATTTTTTAACATTTCTGATTGCATTGCTGTTTTTCTAGTTACTGGGAATGCAATTAATCTTATTATTAAACTTACTATTACTAAGCTTAATCCATAATTTTTAACAATATTACCAATTTGAATAATTACCCATGCTAGTGGTTTAACAAATATTGAAGTCCATAATCCTTCATATCCACCAGAATTTACTTTAAAGCTTTCACATTCAGGAAGTTTCCCTATATTTACCTTATTATCTTCATATATTTTTATTGTATCTTTATCTTTTGGTCTACATAATATGTTTTCAGTAAGACTCTGCCCTGTTTCTGGATTCCTTACTGCCTTTTTATCTTTGGTTGTTAGTGTTTTTGTACATCCAGTTAATAATATTAATACTAGCAATATTACTACTAGACTTTTACGATTTTTTTTCATTTTTGTCTCCTTGATTAATTTTTGCTATTAAATTTTCAAAGCTTCTTTTTAAAGTATCAAATTCTACTTCTAATGATGCTTTCCTTAATATTATAATATAATCCATATTATTTTGGTAGTATTTTTTGTTTTTATCAACAATATTTCTTATTTGCCTTTTAAATTTATTCCTACATACTGCATTACCAATTTTTTTCCCTACGGATATACCAAATCGATATCTATCTAATTCATTATTTTTATAATATATAACAAAAAATTTATCTTTTGCTACTCTACCTGATTTTAATATATTATCAAATTCATAGCTTTTCTTTACTCTGTTAATTTTTTTCATAGAATGCTCCTTTATTACATTGTACCAAAAAAAAAGCCACTTTTATAGTGGAATTTAAACTAATTTTTTACGACCTTTTTTTCTACGACTATTAATTATATTACCTTTAATTCTTGAAAAAAATCCATGTTTCTTTGCTTTTTTTCTATTATTTGGTTGATAAGTTCTTTTCACTAATAACACCTCCAAACTAAAAGTCTCCATTATTATAATAGTGACTATACATTTTTGTCAATCTATTTTTTAATTTTATTTTATACACAGAATTAACAGGCTTGTTTAAAAAGTTTTACTCTGTTGTGATTTAAAATCTGTGGAAAGTGTGGATAAGTTATATTTTCATTTATTTTATTGAGTATTATCTGTGTATAATTTTGTGAATTTCTTGTGAATAAAAATTTATTTAATATTTGTGCTTTATTTTTTCAACAACTTAAGTTACAATATCAATAGATTTAAATTCTTTATCCAGGGGGCGGTGATAATATGGACGAAAAAGATATTTGGACATCTGTTCTTTCTAAAATTAAGGAAGAAATTAACTCTTTGTCTTTTCAAACTTGGTTTGAAGAAACAGAATTATATAGATTAGAAAAAAATGTTGCCAAAATTATAGTACCATTTGCGATTCACAAGACCCATATTATTAATAATTATAGAGATATTATAGTTGAAGGATTATATGAAGTAACTAATACGAATTATGAGCTTGAGTTGTTGTTAAGAGATGAAATTATTGAAGATACAGAACCTAAAGTTAATACTACTAGTGAAAATTCTAGTAATATTACTAGCAATTCAATTGAAATGCCTTATATAAAATCAAATTTAAATTCAAAATATACATTTGAAAACTTTATAGTAGGAAATAGTAATAAATTTGCACATGCCGCGGCACTTGCGGTTGCGGAAAACCCTGGAAAAATGTATAATCCGCTATTTATATATGGAAATAGTGGTCTTGGTAAAACTCATTTAATGCATGCAATCGGTAATTACATAAGTAAAAATAGTGATAAAAAAGTTTTATATGTCACTAGTGAACAATTTGTTTCGGACTTTATTGGAATTAATAAAAAGGATGAAAATGGTACTAATTTTACTTATGTTGATTTCTTTAAACAGAAATATCGTAATATTGATGTATTAATTATAGATGATATCCAATATTTAGGTGGTGCTACTGAAACCCAGAAGGAATTTTTCCACACATTTAATACTTTATATGGTGATAATAAACAAATAATTATTTCATCGGATAGGTCTCCAGATGATTTAAAGATACTAGAAGATCGTTTAAGGACTAGATTTTGTTGGGGATTACCAGTTGATATCTATCCACCTGATTTTGAACTTAGAGTAGCGATATTAAAGAAGAGAATAGTAGGGGAAGCGATAAATAAAGAAATCCCTGATCAAGTAATTGAGTATATGGCTTCTAACTTAGGAAGTGATATAAGACAACTTGAAGGTGCTGTCACTAGATTGGTTGCATATTCAACAATTATGGGATCTGAAATTGATTTGAATCTTGCAATTGAAGCTCTTAAAGACTATATTAATAAAGGTGTCAGTGAAAAAAATAATGTAAATAAAATTCAAAAGGTGGTCGCGGAATATTTTCAAATATCCGTTGAGGATTTAAAATCAAAAAAGAGAAATTCAAATATCTCATTTCCACGGCAAATTGCTATGTTCCTGTGCAGAAAGTTTACTGATGAATCTTTTCCTAAAATAGGAATAGAATTTGGTGGTAAAGATCATTCAACTGTTATGCATTCTTGTGAAAAAATAGAAAGAGAAATTAAAACAAACAAGGATTTAGCTGATACAATTGATAAATTAGAAAAAGATATCCACTGATATTGTTTATAAATCCACAACTTATCAACAAGTTATCCACAGATAATTATTTAAAAATATCAATAATTATAAGGAAAAAATAAGTTATTAACAGTTTCCACTGTAATAATATAAAAAATATATTTAAAAGAAAGAAGGAATACACATGAAAATAAAAATTAAAAAGGAATTACTTTTAGAAAATTTAAATAAAGTTTCAAAAGCAATTTCAACTAAAAACTTAATTCCTATCTTATCAGGAATTAAATTTGATTTAACTAAGGAAGGTTTAACTTTAACTGCATCTGATAATGATATTACAATTCAAACATTTATACCTGCGGATAATAAAGATATGGAAATAGAAAAAGAGGGTAGTATTATTATTCAAGGTAAATATGTATTGGATATTGTAAGAAAACTTCCTGATGAATTTATTAATATTGAAGTAATAGACGAATTAAAAATATTAATATATGCAGAAAATAGTGAATTTAATTTGAATGGAATAAATCAAAAAGAATATCCTAATGTTGCATTAGAAAATAGTAAGAACTTTGTCAAAATAAATACTAAGTTATTTAAAACTATTATTAACCAAACAGCTTTTGCGACTTCTACAGATGAATCCCGTCCTATATTAACAGGTATTAATATTAAAATAACTGGTGATATTTTAGAATGTAGTGCAACTGATTCATATCGTTTAGCAAAAAAACAGGCTAAATTAAATGAAATAGCTGGTGAAACATACAATATTATAGTACCAGGTAAAAATATAGTTGAATTTATGAAAATATTGAATGAAGGTAATGAAGAATTAGAAATTCACATATTTAGTAATAAAGTTTTATTTAAACAGAATAATTTATTGTTCCAATCTAGATTAGTAAGTGGAAATTATCCTAATGTTAATAATTTAATACCTTCTGATTCATTCTTGAAGATTACTGCAAACTTATCAAATTTATATGATGTAATAGATAGGGCAAGTATATTAACTTCTGATAAGGAAAAAAATATTGTTACTTTAGAGACAAATAAAAACTTATTAATTGTTAGATCTTCTTCTGCTGAAATTGGTAGAGTTGAGGAAAAAATGAATATTACTAAAGATAATGAAGAAGAAATTAAAATATCTTTCAGTGCAAAATATATGATGGATGCATTAAGATCTTTTGAGGGAGATACTGTTGAATTAGCATTTGAAGGTGAAGTTAAACCTATTATTATAAAAGATGTTGAGGATCCAAATTTAACACAATTAGTGTTACCTATTAGAACATATTAGTTGATTTTAGCTCCTAAATGGAGCTTTTTTTGTGGAAAAATATTTTAATCTACAAAATCCGATTTAATTCGACATAACAATGTGCTAATATTTTGTCGTAATTTAGTTAAATTACAAAGAAATTTCTAGAAATTTAAAATGATTAAGGGGGAATTATGAATTTTTATGAAATTAATGAGGATACACTTGCAATAATACCTGTTGATAGCAAGAATTCAAAGGTTATAGAAGGGGATAATCAATATGTTGTTAGTAAATCAGCATATAATATTATGGATGAAAGTTGTCAGTATTATGGAAGTAGTTATTCTGGTAGAGTTACTGCTGCAAAAGATATCTTAAAATGTGCTTACAAGACTCCAATTTTAGTTGAGGAAACAAGGAAATTAATCTTTTTTCCAACAAAATCTGCTCAAGATGAAGATTGTTGCTGGTTTAATTGCAATACTATTAAAAGTATAGAAAAAAATGGTAAACAATCACTAATAACTTTAAAAAATAATGATCAAATTGTAGTTAATTCATCTAAATTATCATTAGAAAATCAGATTTATAGATCTACTAAACTTGGATATATACTTCAACAACGTTCAAAACTCAAATAAAATGACAAAAAAGGCTAAAAAGCCTTTTTTTAATGCAAATTTGTGATATAATTAATATGTATGTATAGGACTATTAAAAAATGAAAATAGGTGAAATTATGGGGTTTTTTGAGGTTTTAATTTGAGAATTGATGAAATCAGTCTCCAAAATTATAGAAATTATGAGAAAATTAATCTTAAATTTAATAAAAATATAAACATAATTATTGGGGACAATGCTAAAGGTAAAACAAATATATTAGAATCCATATATTTTTTATCTATTACAAAGTCGTATCGTACTAATGAAGATATAAATCTAATTAATCATGGTAAGAATTTTTTTAAAATTAAAGGCAAAATACATGACCAGAGATTAGTTAAAAAGCTTGAAATTGATTTTACTAATAAGAAAAAGATATTTTTAAATGGAAAAGAAGTTAAAAAGCTTTCAAATTATATCGGAATTTTTAATGTTATTATGATATCTCCTGAAGATATTGAAGTTATTAAAGGTTCACCACAAATAAGAAGAAATCTTCTTAATATTGAACTTAGTCAGATTTCAAAAGAGTATATTGAAATATACAATGAATATAATAAGCTTTTGAAAATGAGAAATGATTACTTAAAAATATTACAAACGAATAGTATAGCTGATTTTCGATATTTAGATATTATTACTGATAAACTTGTGGAAAGAGCAATTTTTATTTATCAATCTAGAAAAAAAATAATTGATTTTATTAATGATAAAATTACTGATATTTATAATAACATAATAAGTATTGATGGACTAAAGGTTAAATATGTACCAAATATTGATTTAGTTGATTATGATTCTGAGGCACTCAGAAAAAAGGTTAAGCATACATTTTGTAAAAATAGGCAAAAAGAAATAACACTTGGAATGACCGTTTATGGGCCTCATAGAGACGATTTTGAATTTTGTATAGAAAATAACAACATAAAGTATTTCGGCTCTCAGGGGCAACAAAAATTAGCTGTAATAGCGTTTAAATTAGCTTTTTTACAATTGCTTGAGGAACAACTTGGAAAAACACCGGTATTACTTTTAGATGATGTTTTTAGTGAATTGGATAAAAAAAGAAAGAATAAGCTTATTGAATATATAAATGATGCAGGGCAAGTTATAATTACAACCAATGATATTAGGGACATAAATAAGAAAAAAATTAAGAGTTCAAAGATATTTGAAATAAAAGACAAAAAGATAGTGGAGAAAGGTGATAGTAATGGCAAATGAGAATAATTATGATTCTTCTTCTATTCAAGTTTTGGAAGGATTAGAAGCAGTAAGAAAAAGACCTGGTATGTATATTGGGACTACTAGTGAGAGAGGACTTCATCATCTAGTTTGGGAAATCGTTGATAACTCAATAGATGAAGCTTTAGCGGGATATTGTGATGATATTGAAGTAATTATCAGTAAAGAAAATTCAATAACAGTTAAAGATGACGGTAGGGGGGTACCAGTTGGTATACATCCTAAAACAGGTAAGAGTACAGTTGAAACAATATTTACGGTTTTACATGCTGGTGGTAAATTTGGTGGAGGAGGATACAAGGTATCTGGTGGACTTCATGGAGTTGGTGCTAGTGTTGTTAATGCTCTATCTGAATGGCTAGAGGTTAGAGTATATAAAGATGGAAATGTATACTTTCAAAGGTTCGTAAATGGTGGACATCCTGAGGGAGATTTAAAAATTATTGATACTTGTGCAAAAGATAGGACAGGTACAACGGTTTCTTTCAAACCAGATCCAGATATTTTTACCGAGACAACAATATTTAATTATGAAACGCTACAACAAAGACTACGTGAATTAGCATTTTTAAATAAAGGTCTTAGAATTATTTTAATGGATGAAAGACAAGATAATAAACGCGATGAATTCTTATATGAAGGTGGAATTCGTGAATACGTCGAAATGTTGAATAAAAATAAAAGCCCTATTCACGATACTATTATTGATGTTACTGGAAAGGATAATGATATATCTTTAGAAGTAGCACTTCAATATAATCAAAGCTATACTTCAAATATATATTCATTCGTTAATAATATCACTACACCAGAAGGTGGAACACATGAAGAAGGAGTAAGAAGAGCCTTAACAAGAGTTTTAAATAAATATGCAACTAGTTCAGGAATGTTAAAGGCTAATGATGATCCTTTAAGTGGTGATGATGTTAGGGAAGGGCTTACTATGATTATTTCTTGTAAACATCCAAATCCACAATTTGAGGGTCAAACTAAGACAAAACTTGGTAATGCTGAAGTTAGAAGTATTGCGGATAAGATTTTCTCTGAGTCATTAGAAAGATTTTTGATGGAAAATCCAGCACAAGCTAAAGTGATTGTGGAAAAAGCTATGACCGCTGCGCGTGCTAGAGTTGCTGCTAAAAGGGCTCGTGAATTAACTCGTAGAAAGGGTGATTTGGATGTTACTAATTTCTATGGAAAATTATCTGATTGCAAGAGTAAAGATGCAACAATTAGTGAGATTTTCTTAGTCGAGGGAGATTCTGCTGGTGGTTCTGCACTTAAGGGTAGGGATAGTATGACTCAAGCTATTTTGCCTTTGAGGGGTAAAATTTTAAATGTTGAAAAAGCAAGACTTGATAAAGCTTTGGCAAATGAAGAAATTCGTACAATTATTACTGCATTTGGTACCGGTATAGGTGAGGATTTTGATTTATCAAAGTTAAGATATCATAAAATTATTATAATGACCGATGCCGATGTTGATGGTTCACATATTAGAGTATTGCTATTAACTTTATTCTATAGATTCTTTAGACCTATTGTTGAAGCTGGTCATGTTTATGCGGCTCAACCGCCTTTATATGTTATAAAACATGGTAAAAATATTAAATACGTACTTGATGAAAAAGAAAGAGATGAATATCTTGCTACATTAAGTCCTAATACTAAATATGATATTATGCGTATGAAAGGTTTAGGAGAGATGGATGCTGAGGAATTAAATGAAACCACTATGGATATTCATAAAAGAACTTTAAGACAAATAACAGTAGAAGATGCTGTTAGAGCGGATGAGGTATTCTCAAAACTAATGGGTGAAGAAGTAGAACCTCGTAGAGAATTTATTGAAACAAATGCAACGTATGCAAATTTGGATATATAGGAGGGTTTCAGTATGGATAAATTAGAACAAAATAATATAGTTAAAGAAGTACAAGATTCATTTTTGGATTATTCAATGAGTGTTATTACTGCACGTGCTATACCAGATTTAAGGGATGGCTTAAAACCTGTACACAGAAGAATTTTATATTCTATGTATGAATCTGGTTATACTCCTGATAAGCCTCATAAAAAGAGTGCAAGAATAGTCGGAGATGTTATGGGTAAATATCATCCACATGGTGATTCTTCTATTTATGAAGCAATGGTAAGAATGGCTCAAGACTTTTCATATAGATATATGTTAGTTGATGGTCATGGTAACTTTGGTAATATAGATGGATATGGTGCTGCTGCAATGCGTTATACTGAGTCTAGACTTTCAAAGATTTCTCTTCAATTGTTACGTGATATTAATAAAAATACAGTTGATTTTACTCCAAACTTTGATGAATCAGAAAAAGAGCCGGTTGTTTTGCCTTCAAGGTTCCCCAATATATTGGTTAATGGTACAACTGGTATAGCTGTTGGGATGGCCACTAATATTCCACCTCATAATTTAGGTGAAGTTATTGATGCTTGAGTTGCATACATTGATAATCCTGAAATTGATTTAAATGGTTTAATGCATTATATAAAAGGACCAGATTTTCCTACAGGTGCAACTATTTTAGGTAATAGTGGTATAAGAAAGGCCTATGAAACTGGTCGTGGTAGTATTACAATACGTAGTAAAGCTCGTATAGAAGAAAAAAATGGTAAGCAATATATAATTATAGATGAAGTTCCATATGGAGTTAATACTTTGGAACTTAAAAATAAGGTTGCGGAATTAGTTCATAATAAAACAATTGATGGTATAGCTGATTATCATTCTGATTTAAAGGAAGGTATAAAAATAACTATTACTTTAAAGAAAGATGCTAATGCGCAGGTTGTTTTAAATAAATTATATAAACATACTTCGTTCCAAACTACATATGGTATTATTTTCTTAATGCTTGATCAGGGAGTTCCTAAAACTTTAGGTTTAAAAGATATTATATCTAAATATATAGATTTCCAAATGGAAATTATTATTAGAAGAACTAAATTTGAATTAGATGTAGCTGAAAAAAGAGTTCATATTTTAGAAGGATTAAAGATAGCTCTTGATAATATAGATGCGATAATTAAATTAATCAGAGGTTCAAAGGGTGATGATGAAGCTAGGGCGGCATTAATGAGCCAATTTGGTTTAAGTGAAGCACAATCTAATGCAATTCTTGAAATGAAATTAAGAAGATTAACTGGATTGGAAAGAGAAAAAATTGAAAATGAATTAGCAGATTTGATTAAACTTATTGATGAATTACGTTTAATTTTAAGTAGCGATGCAAATATATTGGCTGTAATCAAAAAAGAATTACTTGAAATTAAGGATAAATATGCAGATGAAAGAAGAACAAATATAGATATGACAGCTATTGAATATATTGAAGATGAATCTTTAATTCCTGTTGAGAGAACTTTAATTGCTCTTACATATAAGGGATATATAAAGAGAATGCTGCTTGATACATATCGTACTCAAAATCGTGGTGGTGTAGGTATTAAGGGTATGTCTACTAATGAAGAAGACTATGTTGAAAAAATGATCAATATGTCTACTCATGATTATATATTATTCTTTAGTAATAAGGGTAAGGTTTATAGGATGAAAGGTTATGAAATTCCAGAATTTAGCAGACAATCTAAAGGATTGCCAATTATTAACTTATTACCTCTTGAAAATGATGAAAAGATAACTTCTATGATTCAAGTAGAAAATGAGGAAAACTCGAACAAATATTTGATGTTTTTTACTAAGGATGGATTAACTAAACGTACTAGAATTGAAGAGTTTGAAAATATAAGAAATAATGGTAAAAAAGCTATTGTTCTTAAAGATAATGATGAATTGATAAGTGTTCGTAAGACTACTGGTGAAAATGAAATACTTATAGGTGCTTCTAATGGTAGAATGGTTAGATTTAATGAAAATGAAATCAGAGTAATGGGTAGAAGTAGTAGTGGTGTTAAAGGCATTTCATTTGAGAATTCATATGTTGTTGGTGCTGAAGTTGTTAATAAAGATGAAGATGTACTAATTGTTACAGAAAAGGGTTATGGTAAGAAGACTAACGTAGATCAATATCGTCTAACTCATAGAGGTAGCAAAGGTGTAAAAGCATTAAATGTTACTGAAAAGAATGGTAATTTGGTATCATTAAAAACAGTAAAAGGTGATGAGGACTTATTAATAATTACTAATAGTGGAATTATTATCAGAATTGATACTCAACAAATCTCAACATTAAATAGAAATACACAAGGAATCAGATTAATTAACCTTAAGGATAATCAAAAAGTTTCTACTGTTGCTCTTGTGGAAAAAGAAATTGATTCTCCTGATGAATCAGAAGATAATAACTAATAAACTGTGAAAAAGAATTGTACTACAATTACAATTCTTTTTTTTAAATTATTTCCCGGGAAATAATTTAATCCACAATGTTTCACGTGAAACATTGTATAATATAACATATATTTTTAATTAAAATTATAAACTATATCCTTTAGAATTATTAAAAAAAAGTACTCATAGTTTGCATCGATAAGTATATTAGTAATATAATTGCTCATTTAATACAAAATATTAAACTATT
>ERZ779737.1789-NODE-1789-length-15809-cov-2.723181_pt1 | contig 15809 bp, 11 predicted proteins | sample MGYA00511889_ERZ779737 | MGnify/ENA primary metagenome ERZ779737 (study PRJEB29588, sample SAMEA2163575) | human gut metagenome | biome: human gut; feature: human-associated habitat; material: faeces | place: Denmark | collected 2008/2010 ...
CTGCTGATGGAGATCGGTTCCGCCCAGGGCGAGGCGGTCTGCGCGCTCTTTTCGGGCTGGAAATTCTTTCCGACGGCTGGAAACATTTCCGTTTTGCGCCTGTCGCGGGGGGCTTGGAGTGGGCGGCTCTTACGATTCCGGCACCGCAGGGAAACATTGAGATTGTAAGAAGGGAAAAGCAGATTTTGTTCGATCTTCCTCCGGGATGCACTGCAGAATGCAATGGGCGCATTCTGCGGGGGAAAGGTTCCATATCCGCCTGACAGGATGTCAATCTTCAGTATTTTCATGGGAATCTCTATGGATCGCTTTTTCCATGGAATCAGGTCATTAAAAAATTTAGGATAATACCGTAATACTCTGCATCGCAAAACGGCTTCATGCAGGACTCTCAGTCCAGCTGCGTAAGCTGGTCGCCACAGGCGAAATCCCAGACCCTCGCCTGCTCTGTGCCAGGGCAGTTCATTTGCCTGATTATCGATGCAATCGTGAGAATGGACTCCAGGAAGGAATAGGCATATCTGCTTTTTTCCTCTCCCTTTTTCTTCCCTCAGGCCAGATGGCAGCATGTCAAAAAAAATTATTTTTTTCTTGGTGGCTTCTTGACAAAGAAATAATTTGCATTTATAATATAAAATATAGACCAGAGGTATAAAAATGAAAATTTCGAAATGCCAGAAAAGAATTTACGACGTGCTTGCCGGAGAAATTCAGACACGTGTACTGCTTCCGGGTACTTTTCTATCCAGTGAGCGTGAACTGGCATTGCGGTTTCATGTCGCCAGGGAGACAATCCGTAAAGTGCTGGCTTATCTCGAAGCGGACCAGCTGATTACCAGGGCGCACGGCAAAGGGACACTGATTTGCGAGATTCCCCGTGAAAATCCTGTTTTAACTTTTCTTGTGCCATCTCCGGATTATCTGTCTGAGTCCCTCAACGGCAATCATCTGCTCCTGAATCTTCTTTTCCGTGCAATTGCAGTCGCCGGCAAATATGGCTGGCGTGTGGAAGTGGTACCCTTTTCAAGAACAAACAGCTGCAATGATATTGACCTGCAGCTGCTATCCCATTTGAATGAATGCAGCCGTGTGATGATTTACAGCCGCTGGTATCGGGAAATCTTTGCTTATCTGAAAGCGAGAAAAGTCAAAGTCGGACTTATTCGGACAACCTCCTATCACATGCACGAAGAAGATTCCTCCGGATGGATCAGGGGATTTGTGGATTATCTCCCTTCCATGGACGAGGTTGTGGATGCATTTCTTGAAAAACATTGCAGACGGATCGCCTATGCTGGGGTCTACTGCTTCAATGATGACAACATGCGGAGCCTTGGATATCGCCGGGCAATGCAGCGGCGCGGTTTGGAGACGTTGTTCTTTGATGCACATGACAAAGAACTCTCCGCGGTCCGCTCATTCTGCTTGAAGCATGTTCCGGATGGCGTAATTCTGGATATTCCGATGCCGGAACATCATCCCGGAAAGTCTCTGAATTATGACCTGGGTCTTCCAGAAAGAATGAAACTGGTAACTTTTTCCCGTGATTCCGCTTTTTCCGCAAGGTATCCCCGTCAGAGTGTTCTGGAGGTTCCTTTCCTGGAGATCGGCGATTTTATGACAGAGGAAATGCTGAAGCCTGTCTGGAAACCGGGGGAATACATTTTTCATTGCAAATTTCATAACTATTTATAAGGGGACGAATTTCCATGTCATTATCAGGGTATTTCATACGGCCTGATACGGATCACCGCCAGGCCAGGCTCTCCAATAAATTTACATTGATTGAGCTTCTTGTTGTCATATCAATCATTGCGATTCTGGCATCCCTTCTTTTGCCGGTTCTGGGAAGAGCCCGGGATGCGGCATATCGGATTTTCTGCATGAACAATGAAAGAACCTTTTACACTCTTTTCCGGCTGTATGAGGATTCATACGGATATTATCCCTCCCGCAAGAATTACAGAATTTCGGAACCTGCGACTCCGACCAACTGGGCATTTTTCAGTGATTTTCTGCGGGACGAACTGCTTCATGGAAATACTGGGAGGACACTCAAGGCGAGCGTCTGTCCCAGTCAGAAACCCGGCTATGATTCCTACGCACCGAATGAAGATGCTTATCTTGACGGCGAGGCAACCCTGGCAACCCGGGTGTTCAAGAAACCGTCTCATACCGCTCTGTTTCTGGAAACACGGAATGGCTACCGCTATGAATACTCTGCATCGGGAACAGCAAATACTGCGGCGGATTTCCGACATCGGAATTCCCTGTCCGTCATGTTTCATGACGGGCACGGCGAAGTGCGTCAGCGTCTGCGTGTTCCCTGCCGCGAATCCTATCCCTCAATTTCTGTAAATACCCTGAAACTTACCTGGTTCAATACGGGACATGATATGAACGAATCCAATTTTCAAGGAATGTAAAGCATGAAGAAATTGCTGATTTTCACCCTGCTGAGTGCAACCCTGCTTCTGGGAGCCGTGCCGCGTGAACTGTCATTTTACATCGTTGAACCTCTATCAGGTCCGCCGCCCGTGATAGACGGGAAACTTGACGAAGCCGTCTGGAGAAAAGCAGCGGTATTTTCCAATTATCTGACTTTCAACCGGCCTCTTCCGGAACCGGGAAAGATCAGAACGGAATTCCGCATGCTCTATGACAACCGGGGGATTTACCTCGGAATTGTAAATTTCGAACCGCATCCGGAAAAATTGCAACGCAGGATTACGGATTTTGACAATGAAAACATCTGGCGGGATGACTGCGCCGAGCTGTTTTTTGATGCCAGGGCAAACGGAATCAGTTATCATTGCTTCAAAATCAACTGCATCGGGACACGCATGGATTTCCGGCGGATGGATGCTGCGGTTTATCAGACCGACTGGAGCGGAACCGGCTGGACCGCACGTACCGCTATTGAAAAAGACAGATGGAATATCGAAGCCTTTTTCCCTTGGAGCGATCTGCCGGAAAAGGCGGATGTTTCCGATCTCTGGATGTTTTGCCATGTCCGTTTCGCCTATACAAGCGGAAATTTTATCGGAGTCACAAGTTCTTTGCTGGGCGGCTATTCCAATCCGCGCAAATTCGGCTACCTTTATTTCAAGGGGAAAAATGAGTCTGTGACAGCGGAAAAGATTGCCGCCCGCCTGGGACGTTCCGCAGAAGAACCATGGGGAATGCAGTTCGGAGATACTCTGATACTGCGACAGAAAGGCGTCCATGCGCTGAAGAAGGCGGAAGATGCATTCCGGGATGCATTCGGAAATCTGGAGGCAGTCTCCCGGGAACTGGAGAGAATCCGGACACAGCCTGAATGGCGCCGTTTTCATGCTGAACTGAATGCGATGAAGCAGGAGCAGAACCTTTTGAGAAAGCAGAAAGAGCGGAATTTTTATCTCCTGCAACAGATCTTCCGTCTGGAGGAACGTTATCGGAAGCTCAAGTGGAAAATAGCGCTGGAGGAAACGCTGAACTGAATCGGACGGACAAATGAAAACAGATCGGATGCGGAGAAGAGGTCTCCCTGTGTTTCTTATCTTTCGCGGGAGTTTTTCTGCATCAAAACGTACGGCATGGAATATATTGCCTGCAAAGAATCTTGCGATGCCGGGCATCGCGTCATGAAAGTTTTTTGAAGGGAAGGATTTACATGAAACAACAGACACTTTTCCTGGTTCTCTTTTCATTCTCATGGCTTCTGCCGCTCTTGGCCAAACATGAGGGAAGCTATGTAAATGAGGCGCGTATGACTCTGAAGACCCCCCATGCGGCCTGGGATGAAAAATCCGACCTGCCTCGCAGGAAAGTGCTGTTCATTCTGCCGCAAACAGCGTCAAGGGAGATCATTGAACTGCGGCAGCGCTTTCCCGGATTCCTCTGTGAAACGGTGCTTACCGCTTCCGAAAAGGCGCTTGGATCGGATGATATTTATGCGAATCAGGTCGAGGGATTGTCCTCGGCGGAAAAATTGAATGAACTGGAACGGAAACTGGAAAAGAACTATGACATCGTCGTCATGGGAAATGTCCATTTCTCCATTTTGCCGGATGAACAGAAATTCCGTCTTCTGTCCATGATCCGGAATGGATGCGGACTTGTCAGGATCCAGTCGCGGGAATCATGGAAAAAACTGGAGCGGATACCATACCGCAAACCTTATGCGGAACCGCTGCCGCGCCCGGAATGGGTGTCTCTTGCATCGGAATTGCCGGGTGTCCGTCCAAACGATTTTGAGCAACGCATTTTCAATGCGTGGCGCTTCGGGAAAGGACGGATCATCGAGGTGGATTATGGGGCCGGATATCAGGATGGCGTCGCACTGACGCCTTTCTTCCAATATGATTATGACTGGTTTTTCCAGTATGAAACCTCTCAGGTTTTTCTGGCCCGTCTGCTGTATTATGCATCCGGATGGGAAATTCCTGCCATTCCGGTCCGGAAAGATCGGGGGGCTTTCATCATGAGTCCCCCTCCTGGGACGGATGCTTCCGGAAGGATTCGGAATCAGGAGAATGCTGTCATTCGGAACAATCTGGATTTTCAGGGGCTTCCTGCTGGAAAATATGCGGCCGATTTTCTGCTCCGGGAAAAAGGAAAACTGACCGCTTTCATGACGCATCCCTTTCTTGTGGAGTCCGCCTTCGGCGCTCTTTCTGTCGAGGCTCCCCGGGTTGTGAATGACAGACGTCCCTTCCGCGGGAAACTGAGACTCGCCTCTGCCGCAAAGACGGACCTCAGAGTTCAGGCTGAACTTCTGGATGCCCCTTACCGCAATATATGGTCCAGAAAAATGCTGTCCGTTCCGAAAGGCGCACAGGAGATTTCTTTTGAAATGCAGAATTACCGGATGCCCACAATCGGGGGATATCTGCGCTGTACGGTTTCCAATGCGGAAGGGGAAAGTGCACATGCGGAAAGTCAAATTCTGTTTCCTGATTATTCGCTGGAGGATTACATCCAGATTACCTGGGGACATGTGGGCTGCACCTTCAATCCGGCCTTCGGGGAACGCATCATTGAGCGCCTGGGCTGGAACATCGCGCTGCACTTTTTTAAAAAGGGAAAAGATGAAACCGCATTCCGGAATGAAAAAATCTGCCCGTATGTGACTAGAATCGAACTTACCGCAGGTCCGAAGGGGGAAGTCAGATTTCCCCGCTGGTGGTTTCTGCCGCAGGCTTGCAGGAAAGACTGGAGGGAACTGGGCGGGGATGAATCCTTCTGCCGTCCGGAAGTCCGGCGGCTTTGGAGCCTGTCGGTCCGCAGCCAGGCCTCCTATCTGAAGGATCTGAGTCCCGTGCTTTACAATCTCGGAGATGAGAATCATTTCACCTATGATGCCGGATTCGGGAAATCCGACCGGAAAGGATTTGCGGACTTTCTTCAGGAAAAATACGGGGATATCGGAAACCTGAACAGCGAATACGAAGCGGACTATCCGGATTTTGCATCGGTCCCGCACCTGCGGCCCGAAGAGGCAAAGCGGACAGGCAATCTCATCGCCTTCAACGATCACCGGGAATACGTGGAGAAAATGTATGTGGACCTACATCATTTTCTTGCCGCTGAGATCAAAAAAGTCGATCCCCGGGCGCGGGTCGGCGCAGAAGGATCTCCCGCGGGAAACCTGGAAAAGATGCTTGCCGGGCTGGATTTCTGGGGGCCATACAGCAACATGATCGGGAATGAAGCGCTGCGCGCCTTCGGAGCGGATCGCATCCGGACGATCTGGTGGGGCGGATATTGCAGCCAGCGCGCCTCTTATCCCTATAAACTGTGGGAACACCTGATCCAGGGCGCCATCAACGGGCATGCCTGGTTTATCATCAATCCGGCTCTGAGTGAAAGCAGTCATGCCGGAGATCTTTCCGAGGCGGAGTATCTGCGGAATTACATGCCGTTTCTGGATGACTTGAATTACGGGATTGCGCATCTTCTGATCCGCACTCCGCTTCCGGACGACGGGATCCTGTTCCATTACAGTCATGCATCCGCTGCTGCGGCAGCAGCCGACAGCCGCTGTGTAAAGCCGGAGGCGAGTTTGAATCCGCTGCTCCGCTATTGCTATCAACGGGGACTCGGATTCAATTTTACATCATTGAATACGCTGGAGCGCCTGCAATCGGCAAAAATTCTTTTCCTTTGCGGGACATCAGCCCTGAGCGACCGTGAATGTGCCGCCATTCTCGCATTCACGGAACAAGGCGGGATCACCGTGGCGGATGCGAACATTGCGATTCTCAATGAAAATCTGAAGAAACGCCGGAAAAATCCGCTGGCGGCGCTTTTCGGAGATCTGACATTTGAAACGGCAAAGGAACTGGAAATTCTGCCCTACGCCGCTGCTGCGGAAAATCTGACTTTGCGGGCGGGGAAGGCTTACGCCGTTCCCGGAAATCCCGGGCTTCGCATTCGGAAATACGGCAGAGGAAAGGCTGTTCTTTTAAACGCATCGCTTTCTGTCATGGAAAACAACTCCGCATCGGACACACCGCTCAACGGATTCCTGGACCGTCTTATGCAGACGGCCGGTATTGAGGCGATGGCTGCAATTCCTGATTTCAGCAATGACCTGATGGTGCGCCCGCGGAAAATGAAAGGATTTGAAATGCTGGCAGCGCTTTGCCGGGAAAAGGATATCGGCCGGGTCCTTCATGCCGAATTGAAAAAAAGCAAATATATCTATGAATGCCGGAAGGGGCTGATCGGACAATCTCCCCGGCTTGCATTTGATTTTTCGAAAACTCCGTTCCAGTGCTTTGCCTTGTTTGAAAAAAAGCAGTCTCCTCCGATCCTGCAATGTCCCGGGACGGTAAATCGCGGAGGAAGGGTGATACTCCGGATTTCCGGCCCGGAAGATATCTCCGGACGTGTTTACAGGATTACTCTCACCGGTCCGGATGGACAGGAGATCAGAAACCGCAGCAGAACTGTTTGCGGCAAATCGGAATATCTTCTGGATTTCGCATACGGCGATCCTGTCGGGGATTATTGCATCGCGGTGAGCGATGCGGCGACAGGATTGTCTGCCAAACATAAAATAAAGGTGAAATGATTATGAAGAAAATCATCCTCATTCTGGGCATCGGGATTCTCGGCATGACACTGTGTGCCGTTCCCTCAATCAAACGAAAAGACGGGACAATTCAGCGGAACGGAATTTCTTGCCGGCAGACGACTTACACGCTTCATCTGGGAAATGGAAAAATCAATTACAAAATCACCACCGGCGGCATGGATGACACGTTGATTCAAAGTCAGTGGGGCGACTTCATGTTTGGAATCGAATACTGGAGACGCCCCAACAATCCGGGAAGCTGGTCCACATCGAATTTTCTTTCGGTCAAGACAAAAGACGGCCGATCGCTGTTTCGGGAGCGGGCAGCCGACGGGATCTCGGTTCTGGAACATGACGGAATGGAAATGGCGCTGTTCTCCATTCCGTCGGGAAACGGCTGTCTCACAATGAAAATAGCCCAGTTCAAAAATCAGCCGGAATGGCTGTTCTTCCATTTGTCGCATTCTTCCTGCGATTTATTTGAAATCGGTCTGTTCCCCATACACGGTTACAATAAGCCGGAACAGAAAGAGAGTTTTGCACTGAAGGAAGGTGAAATGGAAAAACTCAAAGGCCCGCCCTGGAGTCTGATGAAACAAACGTCTGGCTGCGGAATTGCAAATTTCAACCGCTATGCCAATGAGGAGTTTGGAACACTGGCGGTATTTGACCGGGAAGCCGTTGCCCAGTTGAGAATCCACCAGCCAGGGATTAATTTTCAGCTGAAGCCGCAGCAGCGCAGTTTTTCTTTTGCCGTAAGCAGTTTCCGGGATCAGAAACCTTCTGCTCTGTGGAATGTCTTCTTCAATCAGACTGCACCACAAATGGAAGCATTCCTGAAAAAAATAAACTGGACTCCTGTTCCGGATCCGGATACCTTCCGGAAAATTGCCGGAGAAATCAGGAAGAATCTTGCGGATCTGAGAAAGGAGGGCGGGGACACGGCAGAATTTGAAACGGAACTCAAAGGGCTGGAAAAAAAGTTCACGGAGAAACCTGATTTTTCCGTGCTTGAGGCATTGCGTCTTCTCCGATCGAACCTTGCAAAGAAACAGCTTGATCTTCTGTAAGATGCTGAATCTGATTTCAGGAAAGGAGCATGGGATTGAAAAGCTCGCTGAAAAAATTTCAGGATGATAAATTCGGAATGTTCATTCATTTCGGCTTATATTCCATTCCAGCAGGCCTCTGGAATGGCCGGGAGCCGCAAAGACGCGGATATGCGGAATGGATTTTATATAACGCCTTCGGCCCGGATATTCCACTGAAGGAATACCGGAATCTGGCAAAAGAGTTCAATCCGCTTCATTTTGATGCCGATGAATGGGCGGAGGCCGCAAAAAATGCCGGGATGCGATATCTGATTTTCACGGCAAAACATCATGACGGATTTGCATTGTGGGACAGCAAGGTTTCAACGTTCAATGCCGTTCGCGCCACTCCGTTTGGACGCGACCTTGTGCTTGAATTGAAAAATGCATGTGAAAAGCGCGGGCTGCAGTTCGGCGTTTATTACTCACACTGGCAGGACTGGGAGCATCCCTGCGGCGGTCTGCCTCACTGGCAGGAGATTTCCCCGCGGGACAACCGGCAGTTTGACCAATACTGGCGGGAAAAATGTCTTCCTCAGGTCAATGAACTGCTGGATTACGGAATTCGGCTCTTCTGGTTTGACAACTGGTGCAAAACGCCCAATCTGAGATATGAAAATTTAAAAGAATTGATTGATCTCGTCCATCGTTATGACCCCGAATGTCTGGTCAACAGCCGGATCGGGGTCACCTGGAATGCACCGGAACTCCTGGATGCGGTGGATTACATTTCAATGGGGGACAATGAATTTCCCAAAGAAAAAATAGCGCGTCCCTGGGAGACAAGCGGAACGTTCAATCATTCCTGGGGATACAGCTGCTGCGACTATTCCTGGAAATCAACAGCATATCTTCTGCAGTGCCTGATCCGGAATGTCGGCCGGAATGGAAACTACCAGTTGAATGTCGGTCCCCGGGCAGATGGGTCTTTCCCTCCGCCTTGTATCCGCAGGCTTCGTGAAATCGGCGCCTGGATCGGCTCACATGCCGAGGCGCTTTACGGGACACATCCGATGAAACAGCCGTTTGAACCTGATTTTGGATGCCTGACGGAAAGTCCGGACGGGAAAAACTGCTATGCATTCATTCTCAACAACAGTAATGACATTCCTTATTACTTTTTTACAGATCGCCCCTGCAGATCTGCAACGGTTCTGGAAACAGGACAGAAGGTCGATTATGAACAGGATGGAAATGGGATTGGATTCAAAATGCCTCGTGAAACAGCATTTTCAATCTATCCGGTCATGAAATTCGAATTTGCCTGAGCTGCAGTTGTTCCGGGGAAGCGGACAACTTGACTTGATGTGAAATGCCCGTTGAATTAACCCGAAAAGGGAGGCGTTTTTATAAAGTAAGCGACCAGCCCGCCCCATGGTGCGGGTGGATCAAGGGGGAGATTTTTTCGAAGGGGAAATGTCCTGAAGGTGAATGCCCCATGAAGTCGTTTTTTGATAAAACATTGTCCAGATGGAAGAGGTGCAATTATTGTTTTTCCTCTTTTTCATCCGGATTTTCATATCCGATTCATGTGTGCAATCACATCGTTCGTTTTCACCGTAAGCTGGATCCATGCTGGACGGAACCCGCACCGGATGGCATTGCGGACTGATGGTAGATTCGACCATGCACTGCAATAAAAAGGAACGATTTCCCGCTTCAGGCATTCTGCGGCAAGTTGAGAGGTCAGAGCCGTCCCAATTCCCCTCTTCCGATATTCCGGGAGTACATCAATGCCGATCTGCCACATCGTTTCGCAATCGGCGGAACAGGCGGCAAGACCGATGAGTTTTCCATGATCATACGCCCCTGCGGCAAGGCGATCGTCCCAAGGACGTTTCGCACAAAGCGCATTGCTCCATTCCGGCAAATACAAACTGGAAAAATCGTCAGGGAAAAGCAATTTTGTGTAATAGTCACATTGCCGGGGAGCAAGCAAATCCGCATCCGGCAGAAAATATTCCGCCATGAAACAGACATTGCAGTCGAACGGCCGCAAGTTTTCCATGAACATATGCAGGTTCGGCGTTTCGAAACAGTGCTCCACGGAATAACGTGCAAGATACTCTTCCGTCAACACTTTCAGTTTCTCTGAAACCGAAGCGACAATGTTGTGTCCGTAGGACGTGAAATCGCACAGAAATGGCAAATCCAGATATTTGCGAGCCTGCGGATGGGGTGCAGAAATCACCACTTTGTTCTCCGTGCAGAGAAAATCCGAGGCATGGCAATTGCTGTCGCAGGCGGACTGCTGCATGGCGATGGCCTGAATCTGCTGATTGGTCATGATGATCTTGATTTCCTTTGAAAAAATACGAGCCGCGGTGTTTCACTCTTCCCGTTTTTTTCATTTGATAAAATGGCATCCGGTCTTTCTCTTTGCAAAATCATAATCGAATACCCGAAAGAAAAAGGATTGCCATGTGTGGGGAGAAATGATTCTGTTCTTCTGTAAAAAAAACAGGTTGCTTCTCTCCTGGTTTATCAATTGACTGCCACGTCAATAGGATGAATATTGCGTCATCTGGCATTGGTGTAAAATAGCATGGATCGGAAGCGATTGCAAACAGGAATCGGGAAATGGCCGGCGATTAGATGGAATCATTAAAACGCCGATTGCCGGGGGTTGGCAAAAATAGAAGATTTGCTGAAATTCTTCTCAACAATATTTGAAATCCTTTTTGGGGCATATTTTATTAAAAAATAATGCAATAAGACACAGAAAACAAAATGATGAAAGAAGCACTCTTATGAAACAGGAAAGCTTTTTGATCTTTCTGTGCGCAGCTACTCCATTGTTTTTCTGCGGATGCGAACATCATGCAATTCCGATGGAGACGCTGACAAATGCCTCTTGGGATCGGAAACAGCTGAAACAGGTCCGCGAAAATAACGCCGATCTGTTTCAGGCATCCCCCGCTGAACAGGGAATTGCGGTCGGCAGAATAATCCGGAAGCTCCCGGATGACACCTGCCTGGTCAGCGGGAACGTTCCTTTCGGTAATTCTTCCATTCGTTTCGGCGATGCCGAGTCTGCCGCAAAAATCAGCGGGGGAGACTGGATCGTTGCCCGTGTAATGCGTGACCCCAAAGGGCGGCCTCCGCTGATTCAGGATTACCGGAAAGTTTTGGTCAATACCGACTCCATTCCCGAAGAATTTTATCCCGAGTTTGAAAAATTGATCTGCTTCGGCATCGAGCAAGGCTGGGATCTGAAGACCGAAGTCTCAACCAATCAGGAAAGCATTACGATTTCCAATGACACACTGAAAGAGGGGGATACGTTTTCCGCAAACAGCTTCAAATTGCATATCGGAAAACATGTACATGCCGGCAGAAGAAGAGATGGTGTATATCCGGATTTTGTGGTTGTTTCGGCAGATAACGAGGCGAAAACGTATATTCTGACCTGTTCAGGAAAACCTCTGGCTGTACAAATCGGAAAGGTCTTGAAGATCCGGTTCCCCGTTTATGAGTCTTTGCGTCTGCCGCATGTGCAGAACCCTGAATCCTCAGGCATGATCGCCATGCATCCATCTACCCGCGCCCGTCGCGACGAACTTCAGCGGGCATTTGAAAAAGCGGGAATTCCCGGCACATGGGAAATCAGTGATCTTGGCCGGATGATTTTCAGTTATCATACCGGATTATTTGAAGTTTACAGGGAATTGGAGAAAAAGGTCTGGTCCGTATCCGGACCTCTGGCGGACGGATATATTTTTACGCTTTCCGCACCGGTGGAGGGCCCGATGTCAATCCCGATGACTTCAAAATATCAGCATGTGCCGTATTATGAGTGGAATCTGCTGCATCCGGACTTCAATTACTTGAGTTGCGGTTTCGGGAAAGAGCAGGTGACGTACCGCTGGTCGTTTGAATACGGCAGCAATCTTTTGTTCTGCCGGAGAAAAGAAAATGGATTACCGGAAGAGCCGGATTGCAAAAGAATACTGGGAAAGATCCTGGAAGTTATGGAAAACATTCCGCCGTGGACATTGCCGGAAAACAAAAACAGGGAAAACAGAAAAAGACAAACAAAAATTAATGCATTGCAGGAGTCGAAAATGAAAACTGCGTTATGAGGCGGAACAATCTTTTGAAAAAAGGGTGAATCGTGCGATGCTTTGCAACGCAAAAATTGCTTCGTGCTTTCCTTTCAGTCCTGCTTCGGTCCAGCTGATTCATGGGGACCGAAGCAGGCGAAATCCCCGATCCTCCGCGTGCTTTGCACCGGGGTCGTGGGTCCTTTTCCCGCTTTCATGAAGGCGTCAGTCAGGACGGGTGCATCTGGCCATGAATTCCCGGTAAAGTTCCAGCGGAGTCTCATCCCGTTTGACCAGGCGGATCAGTTCAATCAGCCCCTCCAGCTGCTGCTCCAGGAAGCGCTTGCCTTTTTCCGCGGAGCAGAGCGTCCGGTCTGCGCAGAGCATTCCGGGATAGTCCGCATACCACCAGGTCGGTGTAATCGCGCCTGTCTTGCGAAAGGGCGCCTCTCTTTTCAAGGGCATTCCGTAATCGGCGGGCTGTCCCTTGACAAGCTCCGGGCGTTCCGCCATCATGACGCTGGTTTCGAATTCCCCGCCGTGACCATCCACTTCCGCTTCAAAAATGGATTTGTCCCGCGCCCTGCCATGGTAGGTGGAATACAGATAGACCATATACGGTTTTTGACGGTCCAGCATTTTTTCGCAGAAATAGTTCAGCATGTTCAGATTGCCGCCGTGACAGTTGTAAAAGATGATTTTGCGGAATCCGTTCCGGGCGATCTCGTCGCAAACCGACTCCAGAAGCGGATGCAGCAGTTCAAAGCGGATCGCAATGGCTCCCGGCTCGCATTTCGCATGGGTGTTCTGTCCGAAATAATAGAACGGAAACACCATGACGGGTTCCACTGCGGCGGCCCGTTCCGCCACTTCATGGGCGTTGATGGCATCCATGCCCAGCGGGACATGGTCTCCATGTTTTTCGATGACTCCAGTCGGCAGAATGCAGACTTCGCCGCATTCCGCAACGGCTTTTTCAAATTCCGGCGCTGTCAGTTCTTCCCAGTTCATCGATTTCTCTCCTTATTTTCCGTCTGTTTGAGTGTATGGAGTATCGGATTGCGATTGCCGGCAGTATGCAGCTCTCACACGGGGCGGGCGCATGCATCAGAGAAAGGCTGTTTCCTGCGCCGCGCCGCCGCCTGAACCAGCCGGCTGCAAAGCTGCGGGAAGGAAATCCCCGCCGCACGCGCGGCTTTCGGCACAAGGCTGTTTGCCGTGCATCCGGGGATGCTGTTCCCCTCCAGGACGCAGATGGTGCCGTTTTCCGGAGAGGCCATTACATCAACGCGCAGAATTTCCTCCGCCCCGGAAATCTCATAAAATTTCAGAGCCGCCGCCTGAATCTTTTTCTGGAGTTCCTCCGGAATCGTGCGCGGCGGGCAGAGATACTCCGTATCGCCGAGCGCGTGGGTGTATTTCGCGTCGTAGTCATAGATTTTGCCCGCGTAACGGATTTCAACCACGGGGAGCGGTTTTCCGTCAACGATTCCGACCGTGGTTTCAACGCCTTTGAAAAATTCTTCGACCAGCGCCGTGTTTCCATACTGAAACACGAGATCCATGGCTTTTTTCCAGTCCGCCTCCGTTTCGGCCAGTGTGATCCCGAACGTGGAACCTTCAGCCGCAGGCTTGACAATCAGCGGCAGGGAGAACCCTGCGGGAATTGTTTCCGTCCGTTCCGTCAGAACCGTGTATTTGGCATTCGGAATTCCGAATTTGTCCATCTGCTTCTTGCTGGCGACTTTGTCCATAATCAGCGCACATGCCGCAGAACCGGAGCCGACGAAACGGATGCCGGCTTCCTCCAGCATTTTCTGAATGCGTCCGTCTTCACCGTAGCCGCCGTGCAGAACCGGCCAGACCACATCGGCCCATTCCCGCATTTCCGGTGTGACGGCAAGTTCCCGGATATCATACTCGCGCACCTCATATCCGGCTTCGCGGAGCGCATCCGCAACCGCTTTCCCGGATTCCAGCGAAACCTCCCGTTCACTGCTGACTCCGCCCTTGAGCACAAGAACTTTCAAAGGCGCATTTTCCTCTTTGACGGACTCCATTTTCACAAACCTCACTTCCGGCTCCAGCACCGTATTGTATTTTTCTTTCACGCGCCGGATCATTTCCCCGACCAGCGCGGCAACATCCGATTCTTTTCCGGGCAGATCCTTTTCCGCCTTCACGATCCAGTTCGCGTGCGCCTCGCTTACCGCATATGCACCGTATCGGAGGCACTTGCAGTTCGCCTCCTCCAGCAGTTTTCCTGCGGGACGTTCCGGCGATGGATTGCGGAAAACACTTCCCGCACTCCGTCCTTTCGGCGCACGGCTCCGGCGGGCGAGTTCCGCGGCAATGCGCCCGTTTTCCTCTTCCGGATCGACGGGAAGAAAACGCAGGATCAATTCCGTGACAAGCACTTTCCCGCGGATTACCGGTGAATTCCGGTAGGAAAGATGAAGCTCCTCCCGCGTGTAAACGGTTTCCCGTGCATCATCTTCCAGAAGAATACCTTTTGCCGAAACCAGAAAGTCGGAAAGCGATTTCCCCATTGCGCCCGCATTCATGGCCAGCGCACCGCCGAGAGTTCCCGGAATTCCGCAGAGGGCTGAAGCGCCGCCGAGGGAATGGGCCGCGGCAAAGCGGATGACGTTCAATAGGGAACACGCCGCCCCTGCGCACACCCTGCCGTCCGGCAGCAGTTCCAGTTTCCCGAATTCGGAATGGAGCGGGAGTTTCAGGAAAACAAGATCATGCAGTCCACTGTCGGATCCGACGAGATTCGTTCCGTTGCCCAGCGGAAATGTCCGCATGCCGAGCTTCAGAGCGGTCCGCACCGTGTTTTGCGCATCGAAAAAGGTGGCCGGCTCCGCCAGAAAAAAAGGGGCGGAACCCGCCCCGAGTGAACTGTAACGATCCCATGACGCCTGAGGGTCAATCCGGGAGGCGACGGACAAGACCGCCTGAAACACTCCGGATCTGTCCGGCTGTTCGGCTGGAGACATGAAACGCCTCTGCGCACTTATTTCTTTTTGTAGACCTTTGCCGGATCAAAGACACGTTCGCCGATCACGGTAAGATCACCGTTCTTTTCCAGGCGGCGGAAGAAACAGGAGCGGTATCCCTCATGACAGGCGGCCCCGCCGATCTGCTCCACTTTGAAGATCACCGTATCTTCATCGCAGTCGACAAGAATTTCCTTGATGACCTGCGTGTTGCCGGACTCCTCTCCTTTCTTCCAGAGTTTGTTCCGGGAACGGGACCAGTAGGTGGCCACTCCGCTTTTCAGCGTTTCATTCCAGGATTCCTCGTTAATGTAGGCGAGCATGAGGACGTCGCCGGTTTTCCAGTCCTGCGCAATGGCGGGAATCAGTCCCCCGCTCTTTTCAAAATCCAGTTTCAGCATTGTGTGATTTTCTCCAGATAGTTCATATTGAAAAGGTTGTGTCCGGTTCTGTCAATAGAAGGATTCGGTCAGCTTGCCTTCTTCTTTCTTGAGTTCTTTTTCAATTTTCCTGACTTCGGCTTCAGCTTTGGTCTCCGCCTTTTTCACGTCCGCCTTGACAGCGGTTTCCGCTTTCCTGACTTCGGCTTCAGCTTTAGTCTCCGCCTTTT
>ERZ779737.1795-NODE-1795-length-15797-cov-2.663575_pt1 | contig 15797 bp, 12 predicted proteins | sample MGYA00511889_ERZ779737 | MGnify/ENA primary metagenome ERZ779737 (study PRJEB29588, sample SAMEA2163575) | human gut metagenome | biome: human gut; feature: human-associated habitat; material: faeces | place: Denmark | collected 2008/2010 ...
CTCATTATTTGTGGTACTGCTATTACTAGTATTACTGCTAGTATTACTATTACTGATAAGAGCTCAACTAGCGTAAATCCTTTATTTTTCTGCATTTATATTCTCCTCCCTTATTATTACAAAATTATTATACCATTCCCATATCACTTGTCAAGTTTACAATTGTTGACAAAATAAAAATGTCTAAGTTTATAACCCAGACATCATAAAATGCTAATTTTATTTAGTTATTCTTGTTCCTGTTTTTCCTTTAAGTGCTAAAAGTGCTTTATCAAGTGATGTTATTACTGCAACCCCATTATTGTTATTATTGATAAATTCCATACAAGCTTCTACTTTTGGTAACATACTTCCTTTTGCAAAGTGTCCTTCTTCTATATATTTTTTTAACTCTGAAACTGTTACATCTCTAAGTTCTTTTTCATCTTCTTTTTTATAATTTAAATAAACACTATCTACTGCTGTTAATATTAATAAAATATCTGCATTAAGAAGTTCTGCTAATTTTGCACTAGCAAAATCTTTATCAATAACTGCATCTACTCCTTTAATACCATTATCATCTATTACAGGTATTCCTCCACCACCAACAGTTATAACAATATTACCATTATTAACTAGTTCTTTTACAGCATTTATTTCAACTATATCAACTGGTTTTGGAGATGCTACTACTCTTCTATATCCTCTTCCTGCATCTTCTTTTAATGTATATCCTTTTTCTTTTTCAAGTGCTATAGCTTCCTCCTTACTATAAAACATACCTACTGGTTTAGTCGGATTTAAAAATGCTTTATCAGATTTATCTACTAATACTTGCGTAACTACTGCTATACAATTTTTTTCTATATTATTATTTTTAAGTTCACATTCTATAGCTTGACTTAAATGATATCCAATATATCCTTGGCTCATCGCACCACATTCTGCAAAAGGCATAACTGGTACTCCTGTATTATTTGATGCTGCATAATCAAATGCAAGATTTATAATTCCAACTTGAGGTCCGTTTCCATGTGCGATTACAACCTCGTTTCCATCTTTTATTAATTCAACTATTGATTTAGCTGTATTCTTAACTAATTCTAATTGTTCTTCTGGTGTTTTTCCTAATGCATTACCACCTAATGCTACTACTATTTTGCTCATATATCCTCCTATATTTATATAAGAATTATAACATATAATTAATTTTATGTTTAGCATTTTCTTTAAAGTTCATATTAATAATGGTAAAAATATAAAGATACATATAAAATTAAAAATAAAAATAATGAAATGTATTATATATATACTTAAATTTTTCTTTTGAATTTGGAAATTTTGATTTTAAAGACTTTGGTAAAAACTTAAGAACTTCTTTAAATTTTTAATAGTAATATGGCGCTAATGAAATGGCAAAACTAGAATATAACTATAAAGATATAACAATAACACTATAAATAACTAAATTTATACTTTGTACTAAATTCTCTTATATCACCTACAGTACTTTTAATAACAACATTTTTAATACAAACATTAGAAACATATAGATCATTATTAACCATTATATCTATATATTTATTTTTAAAATCATTTATTACTTTATTTATATCTTTTTCATAATATAAAAATTCTTTATTATTAAATATAATTTGATTACTCTCATTTATATATGGAACTATTTTATTTATTTCAAATTCACGATTATAAAAAAAAGAAAATACTTTTATAAAATTATCTGTATTTAAATTACATTCATCAAATGTTAATGTAAATACTTTATACGTATCACTTGTATCTATTTCATTAAAACTACTAATTATTCTTTCTTTTTTAGGATAAATAACTATAGTAATAATTATTATAGTTATTAAAAATATATATAACTTCTTCATAATATCACCATTAATATTCTTACCTATAAATATTGATTTAAACTATAATTTGACAAATTTCGCAATATTTATATAATATTAGTACCAAAAAGAAGGAATTATTATGAATAAAAAAGAGAAAATTGCTTTACTAGAACACATAAAAAAAGATTTAGAAAAAGCTATATACCCACCAACTTTTGAATATGATATTAATTATTACATAGGAAATGATACTACACAGAATTTCTTTGATTTTAAAAGTGAATTTAATTGTTATGCATATGCAATGCAATTTAAAGAAAAAATTGATCCATCAGAAAAAGATATTTATTATTATCCTGGATTTTTAAGTATAGGCGAACCATTTATATGGACAGAAAATACTATAATGGATGGTTTTTATAAAGACTGTGACATTTTAGGAATAGAACATATCCCATCAAATCTCGATGAAGAAATTAATACAGATAGTTATAAAATTGCTATAATGATAGAAAGAAAAATAGGTATGCTTAAAGACTTTCACTTCATAAGGCAAAACAAAAATGGAATTTGGTCAGAAAAAAGAGGATACTTTGGAAGTGTAGAAAAAGTATCATCACCATCAAAAGTAGAAAGATATGATATCATTGATGTAGTTAAAGTTAAAAGGAAAATATAAAACACCAAGATTATTGGTGTTTTAATATTGTGATTTTTTTACTATGAATGTTAAGCCAGAAGATTTATACTTCTTGCATTAAATCTATCTGTATTTTTCTCAGTACGAGCATATACAATTATCACTTTGCTTGTATCAAAATTGCTTAAATATCCTAGTTTTGAAATTGTGAATTATATAATTCACTATAAAATCCTTTTTTATTCATAAGTTCTTCATGATTACCTTGTTCAATAATATTACCATTATTCATCACAAGAATTAAGTCTGCATTCTTAATTGTAGATAATCTATGTGCGATTATAAATGAAGTTCTTCCTACTGTAAGTTTATCCATTGCTTTTTGTACAAGTTCTTCTGTTCTTGTATCTACACTACTAGTTGCTTCATCTAGTATGAGAAATGGTGCATCATTTAACATAGCTCTTGCTATAGTTAATAATTGTTTTTCTCCACTTGATAAGCTTTCTGCATCTGATAAAACTGTATTATAACCATTAGGAAGCGATTTAATAAAATGATCTAGTCCTACAATTTTACATGCATCTATTATTTCTTTATCAGTTATATGTTTTTTATTATAAACTATATTTTCTTTTATAGTACCTTCAAATATCCATGTATCTTGAAGTACCATACAAAATAAATCATGTACATTTTCTCTTGTTATATCCTTTGTATCTACTCCATCAATAGTTATCTTACCTTTACTAATTTCATAAAATCTCATTAGTAAATTAACCATTGTTGTTTTACCTGCTCCTGTAGGTCCTACTATAGCAACCTTTTGTCCTGATTTAACATCTATATTAAAATCATGAATAATCGTTTTATCTACATCATATCCAAATTTAACATGGTCAAATTTTATATTACCTTTAACTTTAGTTTTATCAAGGCTACTTTTTACATGCTCTTTTTCTAATTCTTTTTCATCTAAGAATTCAAATATTCTTTCTGCTGCTGCTGCTGTACTCTGTAAGTTACTAAATGCCTGTGCAATTGTAGATAATGGATTTGTAAATAATCTTGTGTAAATCATAAATGATACTATTACACCTATTGTAATACTACCATTTATTACAAGTGCTGAACCAACTATACATATAGCAACATAACCAAAATTACCTATAAAACTCATAATTGGTGGCATTAAGTTTGATAAAAATTGACTCTTTTTAGCACTTTCGTAAAGTTTATCATTTATTTTATCAAATTTCTTATTTGAATTATCTATTCCGTTATATACTTTTACAACATTAAGTCCTGAATATATTTCCTCTATATGACCATTAATATTACCAAGTTCTTCTTGTTGCATTGTAAAGTATTTTTGTGATTTTGTAAGTATTACAATCATTAGTGAAAAACCTATTAATGTTGCTACTATTGCTGTTATAGCCATCAAATAATTTGTTATAAACATCATAGTAACTACACCTATAAATAGTACTACTGAACTTATTAAGTTTGCTATACTATCTGCTAGTGTATGACTAATTGTACTTACATCGTTTGTTACTCTTGATAATATATCACCATAACTAGTACTATCAAAATATTTAAGAGGTAAATTATTTACTTTTTCTATTATTTCTTTTCTTAATCTTTTTGATAATTTACTAGTAACAATTGCCATAATATATGATTCCATATATGAAAATGCTGCACTTAATAAATATATTGTTCCAAGAAATACTACTATTTTTCTTGTTTTAGTTGTATCTATTGTAGTAAATATTCCATCTTTTATAAGATCAATTAAATCTTGTATTTTATCTGGACCAATTATAGTAAATACTGCACTTATTATTGATAATGTTACTGCAAATAGGAATGGAATAATATATGGCTTGCAATATTTTAACAATCTTATCATAGATGCTTTAAAGTTTTTTGGCCTCTCTACTCCTCTCATTCCATGAGGAACTTTAACTTTTTGTGAGTTTTTATTCTCTTTAGCCATTATAATTCCTCCTTTCCAAATTGTGATAGAGCAATTTCTTTATATTCTTTGCATTTTTTAAGTAGTTCTTCATGCGTTCCTATACCAACACATTTTCCTTCTTCTAGTACAAGTATTTTATCTGCATTTTTAATTGTACCAATTCTTTGTGCAACTATAAATGTAGTTGCATCTTTTGTATATTTTTTTAAATCTTTTCTAAGTACATAATCTGTCTTATAGTCAAGTGCTGAAAATGAATCATCAAATATGTATATTTCAGGATCTCTAGCAATTGCTCTTGCGATTGCTAGTCTTTGTTTTTGACCTCCTGATATATTAGTACCACCACTTGCTATATGACTATCAATATCTTTATCCATTTTAGATACAAAATCTTTAGCTTGCGCTATTTTAATGCTTCTTTCTATTTTCTCTTTTGTAAACTTTTTACCATTACTTCCATAAGCAACGTTTTCTTTTACTGTACCATTAAACATTACTGCTTTTTGTGGTATATAACCTAACTTATTATGAAGATATTCTAAATCATAATCTTTTACATTAACCCCATCAATAAGTATTTCTCCTTCTGTCGCATCATAAAATCTTGGTATTAAATTAATAAGAGTACTTTTCCCACAACCAGTTCTTCCTATAAATGCAATAGTCTCTCCCTTACTTGCTTTAAAACTAATATTCTTAAGTACATATTCTTCTGCATCAGGATATTTAAACGATACATTTTTAAATTCCACTTCTCCTTTTATATTTGTATCTTCCTTAAAACTTCCACTTTTAATTTTAACATCAGTTTCTAATACTTCTAATATTCTTTTAGCACTTACACTTGCTCTTGGAAACATAACAAATACTATTGCAAGCATCATAAAACTCATTACTACTTGCATTGCATATGATGAAAATACAATCATATTACTAAATATACTTACTTTATCAGTTAAAGCTGCTTTATTAAGTAAATATATACCAATTGCATATATTGAAAGAGTAAGTGTACTCATTATAAGACTCATCCATGGTGAGATTATTGACATGATTTTTTCTATAAATAAATGTGTATTAGTAAGTTCATTATTTGCTTTATCAAATTTATTTTTTTCATATTTTTCTGCATTATACGCTCTTACTACCCTTATTCCTTTTAAATTTTCCATAGTAATTCTATTTAGATTATCAGTTAATTTTTGAACAATTTTAAATCTTGGTAAAACAATAAGCATTAACGTACATATAACAGATAGCATAACAACTACCGCAACTCCTGTTGCAATACTCCATCTATAATTTTTACCTAATATTTTAAGAATTGCCCAAACAGCTGTAATAGGAGCTTTTATAATCATTTGAAGTCCCATTGATATAAACATTTGAATGTTTGTAATATCATTTGTTGTTCTTGTAATTAAGCTACTAGTTTTAAACTTTTTTATCTCTTCCATACTAAAACTTTGTACCTTGGAAAATAAAGTTTTTCTAGTCTTTTGAGAGAATGTTGCAGAAATATAAGATGTTAAGTATCCAACTATAAATGCTGATATAAGCGAACCTAATGCACATAAAAGCATATAACCACCTTGTGATAGTATGTCAGACATCTTGCTTCCTTCTGTTTGAACTAGCTTTGTTATTTCAGACATATAATCAGGAAGTGTTAATTCAGTATAGGCCTGTCCAAATATACAAACGATGGCTAATACAAATAATAACCAATATTTCTTAAAATATTTCTTCAGCTTAAGCATCTTCTTCCTCCTTTAATTCTTCTTCCATATTCTTAATAATCATATCAATCATATGTAATACGGCATCATGATCTTCTTTTGTGAGTCCTCTGCTGCACACTTCTTCCATATGCCTCATCTTATCCTTACAGGTTTCTAAATACTCTTCACCCAATTTACTTAAACGCACTGTAGAATGACGTTTATCTTGAGGATTCTGTTCACGAATAATATAACCTGCTTCTTCTAGACGCTTGATTCTTACTGAAAGTGTTGCATCAGAAATATGAAGATATTGTGCCACTTCTTTTTGAGAATGACCATGTTCTTTAATCACAAATAACAAGCGTGATTGATCACCTGTTAAAGGCATATCCTTAAAGTTGCGCATCATATACTTTCCTACTACTTTTCTAAGTACTGCGACCTTATCTATCATCACTTTGACATTCTCCTGCATGTCCGTTGTGCACCTCCTTACTATTAGTTAGCATGCTAAATATTATAGTTAGTGTGCTAACTATTGTCAATAAAAAAAGAGTAGTATTTTTTACTACTCTCTAATCTGGCCATTTCCTTCAATTTTGTATTGGTAAGAACACATTTCTTTTAAACCAAGTGGGCCTCTGGCATGAAGCTTCTGCGTGCTGATACCAAGTTCTGCCCCAAAACCAAATTCTCCACCGTCTGAGAATCTTGTAGAAGCATTATGATACACACAGGCACTATCTAAGCTGTTCATAAATAATGCAGCTGTTTCATCGTTTTCAGTAATAATGGATTCTGAATGCTTTGTAGAATATGTATAAATATGATTAATTGCTTCTTCGACTGAGTTAACAACTCTAATATTCACAATATAGTCATCATATTCTGTTGCATAACTGTCATCTGTAACATGTTCACAGTGAATGATCTGACATGTTGCATCATCCCCTTTGATTTCTACTTTTTCAAAGGCTTTTTTAAGTTCAGGTAAGAACGTGTCTGCCACATCCTTATGTACAAGTATTGTTTCTATCGCATTACATACTGAAGGTCTTTGAATCTTTGCATTGACTGCAATAGTTAATGCTTTTTTAAGGTCCGCATCCTTATCAACATAAAGATGGCAGATACCAGCGCCTGTTTCAATAACAGGTACTGTTGCATTCTTAACAACAAACTGAATGAGTCCAGCACCACCTCTAGGTACAATAACATCCACATATTCATTGGCATGGATCAGTTCTCCTACGATGGCGTGATCTAGTTCTGTAATCAATTCAATCGCCCCTTCTGGTAAGATATCCTTTGTAGCATCCTTCATGATTTCTACTAATTTCTTATTTGTATGAATGGCTTCTTTACCACCTCTTAAAACACATGCATTGCCTGATTTTAAGCAAAGAGAGGCAATATCTACAGTGACATTAGGACGGGCTTCATAGATAATTCCAAAGACACCAATAGGCACTCTCACTTTAGAAATTTCTAGACCATTTGGTCTTGTCCAGGATTCCATCACTTCACCAATAGGATCAGGTAATGTGGCCACTTTCTTGACTCCATCACTCACTCCTACAATACGTTCATGAGTAAATAAGAGTCTATCCTGCATAGCCTTAGTCATATTGACTTCCTTGGCATGTGCCATATCTTTTTTATTGGCTTCTAATATTTCATCACTACGTGCAATTAATGCGTCGGCAATTTTCTCTAGTGCCTGATTCTTTGTGCAAGTAGGCATATTCTTTAAAAGACGTGCAGCTGCTTTTGCACGCTTTAATTGTGTTTCTAATAATGTATTCATTATCTTTCCTCCAATACAACCATGTTATTCGCATGTACTACTTCATCATAGTCATGACGATGTAATATGTCATCTATTTCAGAAGACTGGTGTCCTTTAATCAGTCTGATTTCATCACTGGCATAATTGACAACACCCTTCGCAATTGTATTTAACGCTTCGTCCTTGATATCAACAACCTGTCCCTCTAAGAATCTTCCTTCCACATCTTTAATACCTGTAGGTAAAAGGCTGACATGCTTGTCAACAATCGCTTTTCTACATCCTGCATCAACTATAATTGTTCCTCTTGGTTTAGTACGATAGGCAATCCAATGTCTTCTAGCATTCATATTTGTGCCAGAAGCCCCATTGAACCAAGTCCCTTCATTATCTAAAGCATTTAATATACTGTTTTCTTTCTGTCCATTCACAATACACATATGACTACCTAATGCATTGACCATTTGAGCCGCTTTTAGTTTAGTTGCCATACCACCTGTACCTAGACCACTGACTGCATCTCCTGCATAGCTCAAAATTGTATCATCAATCTTATCTACATAGTGGATAAGCACAGCATCAGGATCAGTATGAGGATTGCCTGTATAAAGACCATCAATATCACTCACGAGAATTAATAGTTGGGCTTCTACTAAAGGAACAATAAGTGAAGCCAATGTATCATTGTCTCCTACCTTGATTTCATCTACTGCCAAAGCATCATTTTCATTAATAATAGGAACCACACCATAATTGAGTAGTGCATTGATTGTATGGTTTAAGTTCATTAAACGATGACGATCATCAAAGTCATCATGGTTTAATAAGATCTGAGAACATTTCATATTAAAGACCTGGAATATTTCTTCATAGATTTCCATTAGTCTTGCCTGCCCAATTGCAGCTAAAGCCTGTTTTTCCGGTAGTGTTTTCGGTTTACTGTCTAGTCCTAATGCGCCCATACCTGCCGCAATGGCTCCTGAAGAGACTAGAACAACGATATAGCCTTCTCTTTTAAGTTTGGCAATCTGCCATGTTAGCATCAATATTTTTTCTTTATTAATTTTTCCATCTTTGTCACAAAGTGAGCTTGAGCCTACCTTAATAACAATTTTCTTTACTTCTTCTATTCTACGTTTCATCGAAAACACTCCTTTATTGTATAGTCTATTATAGGGGGTAAAACACTTTAAAAGCAAATAAAACATACTGATTTTTGTCTTTTCACAAAAAAGACTCCCAGTAAAGGGAGTCAAATGTATTAGTGGCTTAAAGTTTTGTTTTCTACTTCTGTATTTAATAATTCTACGAATTCTTCAAAAGTTACTGTAGTCTGTTTCTTTTCACCATGTTTACGATAAGTCACAGTACCATTATCTCTTTCATTATCACCAAGTACTAACTGATAAGGGATCTTCTTTAACTGTGCTTCTCTGATACGATAACCAAGCTTTTCATCTCTATTATCGTTATTTACTCTGAAATGTGCTTTTCTTAACTTAGCCACAACTTCTTTTGCGTATTCATCATGGTATTCAAGTTTAACTGGAATAACCTGAACCTGAGTAGGTGCTAACCATAGAGGAAGGTTGCCTTTTGTTTCTTCTAATAAGAAGGCAATGAAACGGTCTAATGAACCTAAGATTGCTCTATGAATAACAACTGGTCTTACCTTATCACCATTTTCATCAACATAAGTTAATTCGAATCTTTCTGGTAGCTGGTAGTCTAACTGGATAGTAGATAAAGTAACATCATGTCCTAATGCACTCTTTACCTGTACGTCAAGTTTAGGACCATAGAATGCTGCTTCGCCTTCTGCTTCATAGAATTCTACATCCATTTCTTTTAATACTTCACGTAATTCATTTTCACTCTTTTCCCATAATTCATCATTACCGAAATACTTTTCTTTGTTGTTCTTATCTCTTAATGATAAACGGAATGAGTAATCTTTAAAACCAAAGTCTTTATATACATCAAGAATCAAGTGTGCTACATTCTTGAATTCCTGAGCAATCTGGTCTGGACGACAGAAGATATGTGAATCATTCTGTGTGAAGGCTCTTGCACGTTCAATACCAGTTAAAGCACCACTTGCTTCAAAACGGAAATCGTTCGCAATTTCCGCAATTCTAACTGGAAGATCACGATATGAATGTAATGTAGATTTATACATAACCATATGGTGTGGACAGTTCATAGGTCTTAATACATATGCTTCATCATCTAATTCCATAGCTGGGAACATATCATCTTTATAATGAGCCCAATGTCCAGATTTCTTGTATAACTTAACGTTACCAAGAGAAGGTGTCATAACATGTTCATAACCTAATTCTAATTCTTTGTTCATGATGTAATCAGATAATAAACGTCTGACAGTGAAACCATTTGGTAACCACATTGGTAAACCTTTACCTACGATATCCGCAAACATGAAGATACCTAATTCTTTACCAAGTTTTCTGTGATCTCTTTCCTTTGCTTCTTCTAATAACTGAATATGTGCTTCTAATTCTTCTTTAGTTGGGAAACATACACCATAGATTCTCTGAAGAACCTTGTTGTTCTTATCACCTTTCCAATAAGCACCTGAATGTTTGATTAACTTGAAGTTCTTACATAATTTAACTGTTTCTACATGTGGACCACGACATAAGTCAGTGAAATCACCCTGTGAATAAGTAGTGATTGTACCATCTTCTAAACCATTGATTAAGTCTAGCTTATATTCATCATTCTTGAATTCTTCTAAAGCTTCTTCTTTAGAGACTTCATGTCTCACGATTCTCTTACCATCTTTACAGATTTTCTTCATTTCTTTTTCAATCTTAGGTAAGTCATCATCAGAAATAGTCTGATCACCTAAATCGATATCATAATAGAATCCTTCTTCGACGACTGGACCAACCCAGAATTTAGCCTGTGGGTAAAGATGTTTAACTGCCTGTGCTAATACGTGTGCACATGAATGATTTAAAGTATTTAAATCTTTGTCATTTAAAAAATCGCTCATATTCTCCTCCTATAAATAAAAAGAGACCTCATCAAAGGACGAAGTCTCGTGTTACCACCTTTATTCGTTATGCAATGCATAACCTCTCATCTCTTAACGCGAGTCACGGAATCTCTTTCGAGTTCGGCATCACAGGGAGTACCTTTAAGTAAATATCTTGGAAGTTTCCACCATTTCTTCCTCTCTAGTAAGCTTTTATCTTAAAGACATATCCTGTTTCGTAGCTTGTGCCTTTATTGTACACCACTTCAGTTAATTGTCAATAAAGAAAAAAAAGGAATAGGTCACCCTATTCCCAATGGAGTCAACTTAAGAAGTTGGCTCTTTTTTATTGCTATTTTTCCTATTATAAGTGTATATTTATGGTGTTGTAGTTAAGAATAAAAGATTGCATATGTTTATATAAAGCCATAAATATAGTATAATGTAGTTAAGAAAGAAGGCGATTATATGTTTGTTAGAGCTGTAAAAAATAATAAAGGTAAGAAAAATACCTACTTCTGCTCACTTGTTGAGTCATATCGTGACGAATCCGGTGTCCCTAAACACCGTGTCCTTATCAACTTTGGACAGGTTGATGAGGAAGCTGTCCCTTATTTAAAGGCTGCTTTCGCTAAAAAGAAGCCTCGTCTTGTTTATGATGATGAATGATGTAGTTAAGTCTTCTGAACTATCTGAACTTTTCTTTGACTTCAATACTTTAATACATTCTACCAGGGTCAATGAACTCTGCAGAAAGAAAAAGTGCGATTTCACTCGCAGCAGAAACATGAACTTCTATTCTATTATCTACTATTTCATCTTCAGAAACAGAACTACCACTAATGCTGAGCTTACACATTTCTACTCTTCTATAGACAGATTTGAAAAGAGAATCAGTAAGCAGGCACTGAATAAAGCTATAAGAAAGCTCAACCCTAATGTCTTCACATATCTTATTAATCAGTTCGCATCTATCTATTATTCAACTTCACTTCCTAAAAAATACCGAGATCATCTTCTTATTGCAGAAGACGGTACCTATATGGAGATTCCTTATAATATGCTTAATATCAATGAATTTCAGTTCGCGCTTGGATGTCATGTACGTAATATGTTTGATGTAAAGAAGGTCCAGTCAAAGGCAGGAGGGCTATATGATGTTACCAATGGATTATTTATAGACTTTTCATTGAGACAGGCTCCCTATTCTGAGACGCCTCTAGCCTTTGCACATCTCTACAGGACAAGGGAGATGCTGGAAAATCAAAAAGTCATCTATCTGGCTGACAGATATTATGGATCTGCTGAAATCATATCTCACCTGGAAGACCTAAGATACAGTTATGTCATCAGAGGGAAATCAAACTTCTATAAGAAGCAGGTTGCGGGCATGGAATCAGATGATGAATGGATTGAAGTTGAAGTTGATGAAAAATGGCTTAAAAGATTTCGATTTTCTCCAGAAGCCAAGAAACTGAGAAAAGAAAATCCAACCCTTAAGATCAGGGTCATTAAAAGAGAGTATCGATATACTGATAATAAGAATAAGGAGCACTGTGAAAACCTGATATATTTTACTAATCTTAGTAGCGAAAGCTTTACAACTGATGAAATCATGGAAATCTACTCAAGAAGATGGGATATAGAGGTTTCGTATAAGACAATGAAGACAACACAGGAAGTTGAGAGACATATAAGCAGTGATGGAGATGTTGCAAGAAATGATATATATGCCAAGGTTCTGTTTCATAATATAGCCGGTGTTATAAGAAAGGAAATGAATCAGGAATTAAAGAATAGACATGTACCAGATACTAAAGAATGCGTAACGAACATAACGCAGCTGCACTCTATTATTCATGAAACGAATTTCCTGTACTGCTTTATGTTTGGATTGAAGGAAAGAATCAAAGAAAAGATAGATAATATCACGAAGCATCTAAACAAAATAAAAGTACCTGTTCGTCCAAACAGGCACTTCCAACGCTGGGGTAGAATCATGAAGAGTCCGCCATCATATCGCTTTAGACTTGATGGAAGGAACAATCCGAAATACAGACGACACCAGTCTGTTCTAATGACCGTAGCCCCGTAGTTAAGAATATACATATATATTCTAACACACAATTTTTAAAAATGGGCTGATTTTTTATGGGGATTTATGCGCTTTTTTTGGAAGTTGAAATCCAAACTCAAATTAATCCTCACATTTTTCTATAAAACTAAAAAAAGCATCAACTTAGTGGATGTCTAAATCCTTAAGTTGATGCCATTGAGATGGGTATTTCTACCCATCTCATTAACATTCTCCATTAAATACTTCTGGAAGGAATACTTTATGTGTTTTACTTCTATGTCTTACAATTAAGTAAGTAAGAAGTGCAGATACAACAAGTAAACCAACAAAGAAGAAGATTTCTGTTGTAGGAACTGCAGTAGCATTCGCAATCACTGATCTAAATCCATTAACACTATATGTGAATGGAACGAATGGATGTAATACTGTATACCAATGTGGTGCAGTTTCAAGTGGATAAGTACCAGCTGAAGCACCAAGGTTGAATACCATGAAGATCAATGCAATGAATTCACCAATACGGCCAAATGCGATTGCAAGGAATGCGATGAATGCCATAAAGGCAAGTGATAATAAGAGCATAAATGCGAGACATAATCCTGGTCTTGCAGGAGTAAATCCGCAGAATCCTTTTAAACTGAAGTATAAGATTAATGCCTGTACAATTGATAATGGAACCATAACTGTTGCTTTCGCAAGTAAGAACTTAACTGGGCTATCAGTTGTAGTCATTCCTTTACCAAATGGATACATTAAACTTAATGCCATACATGCAACATATAATGCAACACTCATCATATAAGGTGCCATCGCATGTCCGTTATTTGGCATATTTGTTAATTCTTTCTTTTCTGTATCTACTGGAGTAGACATCTGTTTATATGTCTTGCTTGTAGATTTGATATTGCTCTTCTTAGAAGCATCTTTTAGACTGCTTGTAAGAGTACCAGTACCTTCACCGATTGTATTTAATCCTTCACCTAAAGTTGCAGAACCTGCTGCTAATTGGTTAGATCCAGAACTGATCTTTAATGCGCCTTCAGCTAACTGTGAAGCACCACTATTTAATGTGGCATTATTTGAAGCAAGTGTGCCTAAACCATTATTAACCTGTTTAACACCACCTGTGTAAGTCTTTAAACCACTCTGTAATGTGCTTAAGCCATTATCAATCTGACTTACTGCACCAACCATACCAACGGAAGTAGAAGTACCCTTCATACTAGCCTGTACAGTCTTTAGGTTAGTTACTAATGAACCAACTGCTGTGTTATTGGCAGTTGCTAACTGCTGTGAACTTGCTAATAACTGCTGAGTCTTAGCATTGGCTGCAGTCTGATTCTTTAATACAGCTGCATTACCATTTAACAATGTAGATAACTGTTTTAAATCATCTGTATTGATACTAGATGATAACTGAGATGCAACCTGCTGTAATGTAGCAGCCTGAGTTGCATGGCTTGTAGCCTTCAACATTAATTCTTGAGCGGCCTGTGGCTGGGTTGCCTGTAATTGTTCAGCCTGTTTCTTTTCCGCTGCAGCTAACTGATTTAACTGAGCTGCATTGTTATTCATTGTTGAGATAGTAGTAGATAATGTAGAAATCATACCGTCAACTTTCTTAGCTGCCTGGGCATCATTTTCTACTAAGTTATTACTATTAATAGCGCCCTGGATCTTAGTTAATGCTGCAGATAACTGTTTAGAACTTTCTGCCATCTGTTTATTGCTAGAAGTTAATGTATTTAACTGACCAGCACTTGCATTAATTCCATCACCTAACTGCTTTTCGGCTGCCTGAACAGCGCTTAATAATTGTGAACTACCAGCTTTTAACTGAGCAGCACCATTGTTTAAAGTGGCACTGTTGTTGTCTAACTGCTGTGCACCAGCTTTCGCAGTAGAGACGCCTTCAGTATAAGCACTTAATCCCTTCACTAAAGAATCAGCACCATCATTGAATACTAATGCACTTGAAGCAAGTGTATTCAAATTTTCTGTAATAGTAGCATTACCATCTTTGGCTGTATTGACACCATCACTTAATTTCTGTGAACCATCTGCGGCTGTTTTAAATCCTTTGCTTAATGTTTTTACATTCTTAAATAAGATCTTTGAATAAGTCTTAGTCACTGTTGATGAAATTTCAGCTTTTACTTTAGCCATTGCTGAATCATCCATCTTAGTTGCAACGTAGTTTGTCTGTGGATTTGTTGTATATGTGAGCATCATTGTCTGTGGATCATCATCCAATAATGTCGTCGCATTTTTAGAGAAGTTTTCAGGAATAGTAATTATCATGTAATACTTTCCATCTTTTAAACCTTTCTGCGCTTTACTAGAAGAAACAATATTGAAATCCATTGAATCATTCTTCGCAAGTTTATCACTTAACTGTTTACCAATATCCATAGTAGAATCATTATATTCAACTTCTTTATCGTTATTAACAACGGCTACTGGAAGCTGATCTGTGTTACCATATGGATCCCACATAGAACCTAAGAAAACACAAGCATAAATCATTGGAATGATCATAATTGCACAAAGTACGATTTTAAGCCAAGTACTTTTCGCAATGTTTTTCCATTCTGCTTTAATCATATTACCCTTTCCTTTCTGTCATCTACCTAATGACTAGTAGTCATTTTAGTTGACCGTTAGTCATTTATCAATTTACAAATGAGGTGATTTGATAAAAAAGCACAATGTAAGCGCAAATCATTTTTAAT
>ERZ779737.1798-NODE-1798-length-15758-cov-3.200599_pt1 | contig 15758 bp, 10 predicted proteins | sample MGYA00511889_ERZ779737 | MGnify/ENA primary metagenome ERZ779737 (study PRJEB29588, sample SAMEA2163575) | human gut metagenome | biome: human gut; feature: human-associated habitat; material: faeces | place: Denmark | collected 2008/2010 ...
GGACTTCCGAGCCGGATACGATGCCGCGTTTGGCCTGATAGGCCACCCGGATGGGCGCCCCTGCGAACACGCCGGTTTTTTCATAGGTGAAGGCCGGGGTTTTGCCCCAGGTCCACTCCCAGGAACGGTATTTCTCGTCCCGCAGGCGGCAGACCTCCGCCTCCTGCTCCGGCGTCAGGGTCAGATGCGGACTCCCCGGCGGCACCATTTGCCTCAGCAGCCGATCCTGAAATTCCCCAATGGTCATGGGGCTTTCCAGATGCTCCTGAATATTGGTGACGGTGCAGATGGCGGACTGGGTCCCCCGGCTTTGGAAGCAGTCGTTTTTCCGGTGGGTGGTGATCTGATCCAGCACGCCGAGATCCGAGGAAAACAGCAGCGTGCCGTGGTGCAGCAGCCGGCCCTTTATCATCCTTTGGGCGCTGCCGGAAATTTTCAAATCGCCGATGGCAATGTCGCAGGTCCGGTTTTTCCGGGCGGGAACGCCGATGGCGTTCAGCGCCGCGATCACCGGCGAGAGCACGGCGTCATAGTCCAAAGCGCCGTTCGTGCGGATAATATAGGTATAGTTCACATTGCCCAGGTCGTGATAGACCGTCCCGCCGCCGCTGATCCGGCGCACCACGGGAATCCCCCGCTGCCGCAGGGCCTCCACATGGACCTCCCGGCAGATGTTCTGATAGCTGCCCACCACCACCGCCGGAGAATTCTGCCACAGCAGGAAAATATCATCGTCCTGATAGGTCTGATAGATGTACTCTTCAAAGGCCTGGTTATAAAACGGATCGTGGGAAAGATTTTGCACAGTTAGCATATAAGCCTCCGCCTTTCGCCTTTGCTGCAAGGCACGCTGATTTTTATGTCACCGGTTTCATATTTTAATGGCGCAGAACACCCTTTTTGGGTCTCCCACGCGCACCCTTCTTTACCGTTATTGCAATTTTACTGCCTTATCGGCAGTCTTTGAGCACCATATTACAGGAAACACCCCGGCGGTGTCAATGAAAAACTTCCTTTCCGCAAAGCAGCGCTGCCCCGCCGCATCCGCCCCTATATTTTTACAGTGCCTTGTTATCTCCCGCATATCCTGCTATAATACCATCGATTGACAAGGGTAGACACAGTTTGCCCTTGTCAATCGATGGTATAGAAAAAAATAAAGGAGTCTCCCCTTATGCAATCTATTAAGAAAAATATACCGGGCCTGGCTGTGTGCCTTGCCATTGCCGTTCCCTCCTGGCTGCTGGGAAAGCTGGTGCCGGTGATCGGCGGACCGGTTTTCTCCATCCTCATAGGGATGCTTATTGCCCTGTTCTGGACACCGGGCGCATCCTGCAAGCCGGGCATAGGCTTTACTTCTAAGAAAATTTTGCAGGCAGCCGTGGTGCTGCTGGGCTTCGGACTGAACCTGAGCGTGGTGCTGGAAACCGGAAAGCAGTCCCTGCCCATCATCGTCTGCACCATCGCCACGTCGCTGCTGGTGGCTTTTGCCCTCCACAAGCTGCTGCATATCGACGGCAATATCAGCACACTCATCGGTGTGGGCTCCTCCATCTGCGGCGGCAGCGCCATCGCCGCCACGGCCTCGGTCATAAACGCGGATGATGAAAAGGTTGCCCAGTCTATCTCCGTCATCTTCTTTTTCAATGTACTGGCCGCGCTGCTGTTTCCGCTGCTGGGGCAGGCCATCGGCTTTGACACCACCTCCGGCGAGGCCTTCGGCATTTTCGCCGGAACTGCGGTGAACGACACCTCGTCCGTCACCGCCGCCGCATCCACATGGGACAGCATGTGGGGGCTCGGCTCGCAGACGCTGGATAAGGCCGTCACCGTTAAGCTCACGCGCACGCTTGCGATAATACCCATAACGCTCGTTCTCGCGCTCGTACGCTCGAAAAGATCGGCAGGCGAAGGCGGCAAGAAAGTCAGCCTCAAGAGCGTTTTTCCGATGTTTATCCTCTATTTTGTGCTTGCCTCGGTCATAACGACCGTCGCGCAGTCGCTGGGCGTTGACGCAAGCGTGTTCTCGCCGCTCAAGGAGCTGAGCAAGTTCATGATCGTGCTCGCCATGGCTGCGGTGGGGCTTAACACCAACCCAGTCAAGCTCGTCAAAACCGGCGGTAAGCCGCTGCTTCTCGGCTTCTGCTGCTGGCTCGGCATAAGCTGCGTTGCCCTTGCAATGCAGCATGTTCTGGGGCTTATCGCGTGATGAAATGGCTGATTATCCCGGCCGCCGCAGGCGTTTTGACGTTGCTGGCGGCGGCTTATGCCGCGGTGCGCATCGGCGGCGTCGTTCCGCCGCGCTGCGACGAGGACGTTTTCTCAATGCCCGATACGGAGCAATATAACGTTTTTCGCGCGCAGTCGGAAAAAATGATCCGCGACACGCTGAGCATACCGTACGAGGATGTGTTCATCACGTCCTTTGACGGGCTGCGCCTGCACGCGAAGTTCTATGCCGCGTCCGAGCGCAAAGCGCCGGTGCAGATCATGTTCCACGGCTACAAAAGCTCGGCCGAGCGCGACTTCTGCGGCGGTCTGCGCGAGGGCATCGACGGCGGCTTCAACGTGCTGCTGGTCGATCAGCGCGCCCACGGCGAAAGCGAGGGCAAGTACCTTACCTTCGGCGTGAACGAGCGCTTTGACTGCCTTTCGTGGGCAAGCTACGCCGCCGAACGCTTCGGAAATGATGTTAAGATATATCTATACGGCATCTCGATGGGCGCTGCGACCGTGCTCATGGCCTCGGCGCTGCCGCTGCCGAAGTCGGTGTCCGGCATTGTCGCCGACTGCGGCTACACCTCGCCGAAGGCTATAATCTGCTCCGTTCTGCGCGATCATCACGTTCCGGCAGCGCCGGTTTACGCAGTCGCGCGCCTCGGCGCAAGGCTCTTCTGCGGCTTTGATCTTGATGCGGCATCTGCGCCGGATGCGCTCAGCCGCAGCCACATACCCGTTTTGTTCATTCACGGCGATGACGATCGCTTCGTGCCCTGCCGCATGAGCCGCGAAAATTTCGAGGCCAGCGCCGCCGAGCACAAGAAGCTGCTCATCGTCCACAACGCCGGACACGGCCTGAGCTATATGCTCGACCGTCCCGCCTACCTCTCCGCCCTCCACAGTTTTTTAGAGGCGAATTTTTAGTGGCGCATTGACGCAGCTACCAATACATTTATCTCTGGTGTCCCGGTTCGAGACTGCCGACAAAACCGTAGTTGCCTCGCGTAACATGAGTGCGCTGCTGAATTTTGTGCCGCACTACAATGGCTCTCTGCTCTCAGCTCTCAGCTGCGGCAAAGCCGCACGGTTTCCTCCGCATATTCGATACCGGGCTACCGCAATATGCGTATTCGTAGGTGTGGCAAATCGCAACTAAAAAGCTCCAAGGCATTTTGCCTTGGAGCTTTACGTTTCGTTATATCAGGTGAAGCTGGAGATCATGCTGATGGGCCAGCTCAGGATATCGCCGACGAGGCGAACCTTGCTCTGGACGAACAGACGAGTGTCTTCATCGGTGACCTTGTCCTTGATCTTCTGGGCTACATCCTTGGGATTGATCTCAAGAAGCTTGCCTGCAACGCCGAGGATCTTGCCTGCGTCGAGGTACTTAACGGTCTCAACGAGGTTATCCTTCGCAGCCTCGTAGTCAAAGTTGGCGATTGCCTTAATGCACATGTTGTTTTCCTCCCATATTAATCTTTGTTGTTCAGATGCAGTAACTATACCACATTAAGCTACATTTTGTAAACCGTATTCCATCATACAGTGTAAAATATTTTAGCACAAAGTGTACGATATGTCAAAAAGAAAAAACTGCAAGCCTATTTTTTGCGCATAAATGCGCAAACGAGGCCGTGCAGGCCGCCTTTCTCGCGGTTTGCCGCGCGCAGCAGCGCCTTGACCTGAACCTCGGTGACGGCGCCGGTGAAGCGCGCAAGGCCGCGATACGGCAGGTTCAAGGCAAACTCCGTGTTGTTTGCGCCCTCTGTGTTCCCGGTCATGCGGAAGAAGCCGTAGACAAGGCGCAGTGCGCGATAAAGCAGTCTTCCGATGCCGGGTCGCAAAGCGCCCTGCACGAGCGCGGAATTAAACTCCAGCGGCTCATCCCTGTTCCACAGATGCGGCGGTATCTCGCGGCCGAGCAGCGCGGCGAAGCTCTCATCCGGCACCGACTGCACCGCCGCATGGCGGTACGGCGCGAAAACGGGGCCGGTGTAAGGGTCGGTCGCACCGTCGCCCGGCTTTTCAACGACGCCGCGCAGGCGGATATCGCGCGACGAAGCGCCGATGAGGATCTCGTATCGTCCGCCGGCAGTCGCCCAGCGGTTTTCGGCAACGTTCCAATACTGATACGCGCGCTCGGGCAGCCGGACGAAAACGCGCTTTGTCTCGCCGGGAGCGAGAGCAACTCGCGCAAAGCCGCGCAGCTCCTTCTCGGGGCAGAACACGCCGCCCTTCGGCGCGGCAACATAGACCTGGGCTATCTCCGCGCCCGGCACGCTGCCTGCGTTTTTTATCGTGAAGCTCACGCCGTCGGGAGCAAGCTCAAGGCCGCCGTACTCAAAGCTCGTGTAGCTCAGACCGAAGCCGAACGGATACTTGACCGCCTTATTCGCCGTGTCGTAATAGCGATAGCCGACGAAAATGCCCTCGCGGTATTCGCTCGTGCGCTCGGCTCCGGGGTAGCGGATAAAGCACGGCGTGTCGGACAGCCTGAGCGGCATGGTCTCGGCAAGCTTGCCGGAGGGGCACGACTTGCCGGAAACAAGGCGCGCTATAGCCTTTGCTCCGGCCTGACCGCCCAGATACCCGTGCAGCAGCGCCTTGGCGTGTTTATCCCAATCCGTTTCCACCGGGCTTCCGCAGGACAGAATGACTACGATGTTGGGGTTAGCCTCGCTCACCTCGCGCAGGAGCCGTATCTGGTTTTCCGGTATGCGCATATGCTGCCTGTCAACGCCCTCGGCCTCGCTGCCCTCGTCAAGTCCCAGCCACATGAGCACCGTGTCCGCACTCTCGGCAAGCTTACAGGCCTGCTCGCGCAGCCTGCGGCTCTCGCCGCCGCTTCGCCTGAAGCCGGGCGCAAAGCCTATGACGTTCACGCCCTCTGCGCGCAGCGCGTCAAGGCCGCATTCGAGCTTGGTCGGCTCGATGTGCGAGCTGCCTGCGCCCTGATAGCGCGGCGTTTTCGCAAAATCGCCGATAACGGCGATGCGCGCGCCGGGCCTGAGCGGCAGAATGCCGTCCTCATTTTTCAGCAGCACCGCACACTCTTCCGCAAAGCGCGCGGCAAATTCGTGGTGCTCGGCCATGTCGCAGCCGGGCGCGTTCCCGAATGCCTCCTCGGCATCGGAAACAAGACGCAGCAAGCGCGCAACGCGCTCGTCGATAAGCTCGCGCTCAACCGCGCCGCTCTGCACGGCCTCAAGTATCTGCCGGTCGGTCTCACCGCCGGTGCCGGGCATTTCAAGGCTGTTACCGGCGATCAGGCCGCGAACTCTGTCGTTATCGCCGCCCCAGTCGGTGACGATGAGGCCGTCGTAGCCCCACTCGCGTGTGAGGATATCCTGCAAAAGGTGCTCGTTTTCGTTGGTGTACTGGCCGTTTAGCATGTTGTACGAGGTCATGAGGCACTTAACGCGCCCCTCCTTGACCGCGATCTCGAACGCCGGCAGGTAAATTTCACGCAGGGTGCGCTCGTCCATGACCGAGTCGCTGGTCATGCGCAGCGTCTCCTGCGAGTTTGCCGCGAAGTGCTTGACGCAGGCGGCGATGCCGTTTGACTGCACGCCGCGGATGAGCGCCGCGGCGCATTTTCCGGCCAGCAGCGGATCCTCGGAGTAGTATTCAAAATTGCGGCCGCACAGCGGACTGCGCTTGATGTTGACGCCGGGGCCGAGGATCACGCCGACGCGCTGCGTGCGCGTTTCCGCGCCGAGACGGCGGCCCATCTGTTCGATCATGGCCTCGTCCCAGCTGTTTGCCGCCGCGGACGCGGTCGGGAAGCATGTCGCCGGGTACGCCGCGTTCAGGCCGAGGTGATCGTTCTTGCCGATCTGCTTGCGCAGGCCGTGCGGCCCGTCGGTCAGCATCATCTGAGGAATGCCGAGGCGCGCAACGCCCTTCGTGTGCCAGAAGTCCGCGCCCGAGCACAGCGAGGCCTTCTCCTCGTCCGTCATTTTCGATATCAGTTCTGCATGATCCATCGCTCTTCTCCTTCTTTAATGGCGAATTGACGCACCTACCAATACATCTATCTCTGGTAGCCCGGTGTCGAGACTGCCGACGAAACCGTATTTGCCGCGCAACCCAGTAGTGCGTTGCTGAGTTTTGCACCGCACCACTGTAGGGAACAGGCTCGCCTGTTCCGTTTTTTTAGTGGCGCTTTGCTGCACCTACGGATACGGTTATTGCGGTTGCCCGACCGGTGGGTACAGGCAAAACCGTTACATATGGAAACAATGTAGCGCCTACGGCGCGGATATAATTACACCTCATCTGCCGCAAGCGGTTTTTTAGAGGCGCGTCAGCACTGATACCGATACGGTTTTTGCGTCAGTCCGACCGGAGGGTGCCGACGAAACCATAACACGCGGAACGGATAAATCCGTTCCCTACAAGGTGCGGAGCAAATTTTGCACTAATATAGAACAACCTTGCGTAGTGCGCGGCACACACGGTTTTGCACGCACCCTTGAACCGGGCTACCGCAATAAATGTATCCGCAATATTTTAATGCGCCTCTAAAAATACGGTTTCGTCGGTAACTTCGACACCGGGCACCGGCAATATGCGTATCCGTAACTGCGGTAATTCGCCTCTAAAATTACATTTCTTCGACGGCGAAGACGTTGGGGAGGGCGGTGATGGCCGGGACAAGCTCGGTGCCGCCGAGCTTCGGCGTTGTCTGAACCGACAGCAGCGCGTAGTAGCGGTGCTCCTCATCCTCGCCCTGGGTGCGGCTGACCTCGAGGTTCGAGACCTTGAGCGAGCGCTCGCTCATCATCTCGAGCACGGTCTGGATGGTGTCGGGCTTTGTATATTCGATGTACAGCGTGCATAGCCTGCTGCTTTTGGCGAACTTGAATTCGAACTTTATCAGCACGATCTCGGCGAAGAGTATGACTGCGGTCGCGAAGACCGCGCACTCGACGAAGCCTGCGCCGCAGGCAAGGCCGACGATGGCCGAGGCCCACAGTCCGGCGGCGGTGGTAAGGCCCTTGACCTGACGGCGGCCTGTGACAATGATCGTGCCGGCGCCGATGAAGCCGATGCCGGCGATGACCTGCGCTCCGAGTCTGCCGACATCGGTGTAAAGCCCGAGGCCGAGCAGCAGGTACTGGCTGGTCAGCGTCGTTATTGCCGCGCCCAGGCAGATCAGAATGTGCGTGCGGAAGCCTGCCGGGCGGCGCTTTATCTCGCGCTCGGCGCCGATGACCGCGCCGCATATGAACGCAAGCAGCAGGCGCAGCGCCATGGCCAGCGTTGTGGATTCCCTTATAAAATCAAAGCATGAAAGCATGGCTGCACCTCCTTACTGACTTTCCTCGATCGAAACCGTGCCGCCGAGCGCCGCAAGCTGCGCGAGAAGCTCGGTATGGTTCAGGCCCTTTGGCAGATACACGCTCAGGTGTACGCCAAGCTGCGCACGCCTGTCCTCCGGCTGCTTGCTCAGGTCGATGTCGAACACAGTGACGCCCTGCTCGCGCAGTGCAGCCAGCACGCCGCCGAGGCACTCCATACCGTCAAGCTCGGCGAGGATGTTCATGTACCGCGAGCGCTGTATCAGCCGGTTTTCCAGCGCCGGGAACGCATACATGCACACTAAGATCAGCGCGACCGACACGGCCACGCACTCGTAATAGCCCGCGCCGATCGCAAGGCCGAGGCACGCCGACGCCCACAGTCCGGCAGCCGTGGTCAGACCCTTGACGCGCTTGCGCCCGGTCAGGATGATCGAGCCTGCGCCGAGGAAGCCCACGCCGTTTATGACCTGCGCGCCGAAGCGCGAAACGTCGTGCGTTGCCCCGACGGACTGAGCTGCCGCTGCCCATTGCGTTGACAGCATCAGGTCGATATACTGGCTGAGCATTATGGTCATCGACGAGCCGATGGCCACAAGCATATATGTTCTGAATCCGGCCGGCGAGCTGCGCCGCTCGCGCTCAAGCCCGAGCAGGCCGCCCACTACGACCGCCAGCAGTATTCTCACTGCCACAGACAAAAAACTCATTTTTTTAGTAGCGCTTTAACGCCGCTCCTTTACATTTATGTTGGTAGCCCGGCTCGAAACGTTGGCGGAAACCATATTGTTTCGCATTCCGGGAGATTGTGCTATATTAGTGCAAAATCTGCGTCCGCACCTTGTAGGGAACGGATTTATCCGTTCCGTTTTTTTAATAGCGCTTTAGCGCTTCTCCTATACGTTTTTTGCGGTAGCCCGGTTAGAAACAATGGTGGAAACCATGGCGTTTCGCAAACCGGGAGATTGTGCTATATTAGTGCAAAATCTGCATCTGCACCTTGTAGGGAACGGATTTATCCGTTCCGCTTTTCAGCGCCGCTTTCTTCGCATTCTGCGGCTGCGGCGGACGAGGAGCAGGATGAACACCAGCAGCAAAAACACCGCGATCGAGCAGACTATGACCGTTGCGAGCTTTTGCTCACGGCTCAGCTCCTGCGGCCGAACGGTCTGCGGCTCGGGCTCTTCAAACCGTGCCTCGCCCTGAGAAACGAGCGTCACGGTTCCGTAGACCGTGCCGTCGCCGGGGTCTGAAAACGTGACCTTGCCAAGCTCCGTGCCCTCGACCGGAACATCCGTCAGCGTCTCCGCATAGAGCGTGACCTCGCTTTTGAGCGTTGATGAGTCCAGCGCCTTTTCCGCAAGCGCGTTTATCTCCTGCGAGCACACGAGCGTTATCTCGCCGCGCCTGCCGTCCTTTTCGATCGGCTGCGCCGCGGCAGGGTAGCCGCGCTCAACGATGCTGCGGTAAGAATAGTTTTCAAAGCACCAGTCGAGCAGCGTCACCGTGTCGGCAAAGCTGTCGAATTCTTTTGCTGCCGCGTCGCCGTCCGCGCCGAGGACGACGGCAATGACGTTCACGCCGTCGCGCTGCACGGCGCTGACCAGGCAATAGCCGGCCTTTTCGGTGTAGCCGGTTTTGATGCCGACCGCGCCGGGGTAAACGTACTTGTCCGAATACGGCGAATCGGGCGTTATGAGTGCGTTCGAGCTTTCCAGAACGCGCGCCGGCGAGTCGTTGGTCGCGCTCGTCGTGTATTCGCGGCAGCCGACAAGCTGAGCAAAAAGCCGGTGGCGCATGCCCTCGCAGGCGATGAGGAAAATATCCCTTGCGGTGGTGTAATGGTTATCGTCCGGCATGCCGTGGGTGTTTGCAAAATGCGTGCCGGAGCAGCCCAGCTCCGCGGCGCGCGTGTTCATGCGCTCGACAAAGGCGCTTATCGAGCCGGAAATGTGCTCGGCGATGATGTTGCACGCCTCGTTTGCCGATGCAAGCGCCGCGCAGTATAGAAGATCGCGCAGGCTCATCGTCTCGCCGCGGTCAATATACGCGGTCGAGCTGTCATGCTCAAGGCCGGTTTTGCACGCTGCCGAGGCCGTCACCATATCGTCGGGCGAGGCCGTTCCGGCCTCTATCGCTTCGACTGCCAGCAGCAGCGTCATTATCTTCGTAAGACTTGCCGGCTCGCGGCGCGAGTATGCGTCGATATTGAAAAGTACCCTGCCGCTGCCCATATCGCCGAGCAGCGCGCACTGTGCGCTTTTGAGCTTCGGCGCGCCGTCATCCTCGGCAAAGGCGCAGGGGAGCGCCATGCCCAGCACAAGGCTCAGGCATAGGGTGAGTGCCGTTATGCGCAGTTTCATCATTATCTATTCCCCACAGCTTCCGTTTATACCATATATTATAGATATATTTTGCTGCCGGCGCAAGCGGTAATCGATGTTGTTTTATACGTTTGCAAATTTGCAAAGCTGTGTTATAATAAAGTTTCAGACAAGAATATTATATAGGAGGTAATAACCTTGACTAAAATAGACATTTTCTCCGGATTTCTCGGAGCAGGAAAGACCACGCTCATCCGCAAGCTCATCGCGGAGGGCTACAAGGGCGAGAAGCTCGTTCTGATCGAAAACGAGTTCGGCGAGATAGCCGTTGACGGCGGCTTCCTGCGCGACGCCGGCGTTGAGATAACCGAGATGAACTCCGGCTGCATCTGCTGCACCCTCGTCGGCGACTTCACCGCCGCACTGCAGAAGGTCATTGATAAATATCACCCCGACCGCATCCTCATCGAGCCGTCGGGCGTCGGCAAGCTCTCCGACGTGGCAAAGGCCGTCGCGAGCGTCCCCGGCTGCGAGATCGGCGCAAAGGTCACCGTCGTTGACGCCGGCCGCTGCCGCATGTATATCCGCAACTTCGGCGAATTTTTCAACGATCAGGTTCACAATGCCGACGTTATAGTCCTCAGCCGCACCGACTCCGCCGCCGACGGCAAGGTCGTCACCGCGACCGCTATGCTCAGCCAGCTCAACCCCAATGCGACCGTCATCACCACTCCCTGGTCGGAGCTTGACGGCAAGCAGATAGTTGACGTTATGGAGCGTATCGACTCCCTTTCCACCACCATGCAGGAGATGGAGCACCACGATCACAACGAGCATCATCACGACCACGATCACGACCATGACCATGAGCACCATCATGACCACGATCATGAGCACCACCATGACCACGAGCACGAGCACGGCGAAAGCTGCTCCTGCGCCGCCTGCCGTCGCGGAAAAAAGTAGCCTCGCGTTCCCGCCGCTTGCTGCCGCGGGGACATTTTTTTCTTCGGCGGGAACGCTTCGGCACGCGTCCTGCAAAAGAAGAACGAAAGGCGGGAACGTCTCCCGTCTCTTTTTTTGCCTTGCGAAAGCGGGCGGGAAATTTAGATTCTTTTCACTTATATTTTCATCATTCGGCAGTTATGGGCATATCATCCGTTTTCAAGGTTTTCGCGGGACGCCACCACCGGCAGTTCGTCCGAAAGTGCAGACCGATCGTCAGAAAAATCAACGCGCTGGAAGCCGAGTACCAGAAACTGTCCGACGAGGCGCTGAAGGCGAAAACGCCGGAGCTGATGGAGCGCCTCAAGAAAGGCGAAACGCTGGATCAGCTGCTGCCGGAGGCCTTCGCCGTCGTGAAGAACGCCGCGCGGCGTCTGTGCGGGACGACGGCGATCGTCTGCGACCACGAACTGACGTGGGACATGGTGCATTTCGACGTCCAGCTCATCGGCGGAATCGCGCTTCACCGCAACAAAATCGCGGAAATGGCGACGGGCGAGGGCAAGACGCTGGTGGCGACGCTCCCGCTTTACCTCAACGCGCTCACGGGAAGAAACTGCCAGCTCGTCACGGTCAACGACTATTTGGCGCGCCGTGACTCGGAGTGGATGGGGCACCTTTACAAATTTCTCGGGCTGACGGTCGGCTGCATTCAGAATTCCATGCCGCCGCACGAGCGCCGCGAAGCCTACAAGTGCAACATCACTTACGGCACGGCTTCCGAGTTCGGCTTCGATTATCTGCGCGACAACGGCATGGCGACGTCCGTCGCCGAGCAGGTGCAGAGCGACCATTACTATTGCATCGTCGACGAAATCGACTCCATTCTCATCGATGAGGCGCGCACGCCGCTGATCATTTCCGGTCCCGTGCAGGAAGACCGCGCCGAGCCTTTCGACCAGTTCAAGGCCGGCGTGCAGAAAATCGTCGAGAAGCAGACGCGCTTGTGCAACACGCTCGTGGAATCCGCGCGAAAGCTGCTCGAACGCGCCGCGCGCGACAACGATTTGCGCGCGGAGCAGGCGGGGCTGGTCAAACTCCTGCAGGTCAAGCTCGGCGCGCCGCGCAACAAGCAGTTCCTCAAAATGATGGAAAACGGCGAATGGCGCAAAAAGCTCGACGCCTTCGACGCGGAAATGATGAACGCGTTCAACCGGGAACGCCGTTTCCAAATCAAGGAAGAGCTTTATTACGCCATCGACGAAAAGCGCCGCGAGTCCGACCTGACGCAGCTCGGCCGCGACACGCTGCGCCCGGACGATCCCGACGCGTTCGTCCTGCCCGACATCCCGTCGGAATTCGTCGCCATCGACGCGCGCGAAAGCCTTTCCTCCGAGGAGCGCGCCAAGCTCAAGCAGGAGGCGGAAGACCGCTTCGTCCGCGCGAGCGAGGACATCCACTGCATTTCCCAGCTTCTGCGCGCCTATGCGCTTTTCGAAAAGGACGTCCACTACGTCGTCAAGGACAACAAGGTGATGATCGTCGACGAAAACACCGGGCGCATCATGCCCGGCCGCCGCTGGAGCGACGGGCTGCACCAGGCGATCGAGGCGAAGGAAGGCGTGGAAATCGAAAAGGAATCGAAGACTTACGCCACCATCACGATTCAGAATTATTTCCGCATGTACGAAAAACTCGCGGGAATGACGGGAACGGCGGAAACCGAAGCCGGAGAATTTTACGACATCTACCGCCTCGGCGTCGTCGCCATCCCGACGAACAAGCCCTGCATCCGCATCGACGAGGACGACATGATTTTCAAGACGCGCCGCGAAAAATACGCCGAAGCCGTCAAGGAAATCAAAGAGGCGCACGAGCGCGGGCAGCCGGTGCTCGTCGGCACCGCGAGCGTCGAGGCCTCCGAAATGCTTTCCCGCAGCCTCAAATACGCCGGCATTCCCCACAACGTGCTGAATGCGAAAAATCACGAAATCGAAGCGCAGATCGTCGCGCAGGCGGGCCAGCGCGGCGCCGTGACCATCGCCACCAACATGGCGGGCCGCGGGACCGACATCAAGCTCGGCGAAGGCGTGCGGGAACTCGGCGGGCTCTTCGTGCTCGGCACCGAGCGCCACGAGTCGCGCCGCGTCGACCGCCAGCTGCGCGGGCGCTGTTCCCGCCAGGGCGACCCGGGCCGCTCGAAGTTTCTCGTTTCGCTTGAAGACGACTTGATGCGCCTCTTCTCCAACGCCGGAGTCATCTCCCGCGTGCTGCAGAAGTCCTTCGTCGAAGGCCAGCCGCTGCAGCATTCGTTGCTGAACCGCTCCATCGAAACCGCGCAGCGCCGCGTCGAGGCCGTTCATTACACGTATCGCAAAAACACGTTGCAATACGACGACGTCTTCAACAAGCAGCGCGAAATCATTTACGGCATCCGCAACGAAGCGCTGAAGACCGACAAGCCGCGCGACCTGCTTTTCGCCCTCGTCGACGAAGAACTCAACGAACGCGTGGACGCCGCGCTGCCCGCCGACGAAAAAACCGACGTCAACCGCGTCGCGCTCGAAGATTTCGTCCGCTGGCTCAACACGACGTTCCCGCTGCGTTTCTCGGCGGACGAGCTGCTCGCCGCCCGCGACGAAGGAGCCGCGAATCTCGTCGTCAAGCGCGTGCGCGACGCCTATGCCGAGCGCGACGCCTTCGAGGGCTCGGACGCGCTCAAAGGTCTGGAACGCTACATCGTTTTGCGCGCCATCGACAAAAATTGGCAGGATCATCTCGCCGAAATGGCGGATCTGCGTCAGAGCATCGGGCTGCGCGGCTACGGCCAGCGCAATCCGCTCGTCGAATACAAAAACGAGGCGTTCACGTGCTTCAAGACGATGCTCGGCCGCGTGCGCACGGACGTCTGCACCGGGCTTTTCCGCTCGGCGACGAGCTACGAAGCTTTCGAGCAGCTGATCCGCCGTCTGCGCGGAGTCGAACCGGCGGAAGAAAATTCCGCCGCGCGGGAACGCCCCGCGGCCGAAGCCGTGACGAAATCGCCCGCCGCCGCAGTGCTGCTCGGCGGGAACGCCGCCGCCGCGATTCCTCCTCACGGGAACGCCGCCGAAACGGAAGCGCCGGAAGGGCAGGAAATCGGCCGCAACGACCTTGTGGAAATCTCCCGCGACGGCGAAACGCGCTCCGTCAAATGGAAAAAGGCGCGCGCGCTCATCGCGGACGAAGGCTGGACCTTCGTGAAAAAACTCTGAGCTCGCCCGCGCCGCGGGAACGACGTTCCGGATGATGCTTCCTCCGCAAATTCCGGATTCGGAGTGGCTCGAATCCGTCTCCCCGACGACGCTGCGCGAGGGCAAGGCGCTCGCGCCCGCCGCGACGGACGTCGTTTGGGACGCGCCGTTTTTCCGCGGCGCCGTCGCGGACGGCGGATCGCTCTTCCGCGTCGCGCTCGACCTGCGTTCCCGCACGTTCCCGCGCGCGGAATGCTCCTGCGAAACGGGGCGTTCCCGCCGCGTCTGCCGGCACGCGCTCGCCGTTTATTTCGCTTATTTCGCGCCGCTGCTCGCCGCCGCGGAAGCCGCGCGCCGCGCCGCGGAAAAACCTCTCGAAAAAGAAGCGCGGGAACCGCGTCCGCCGTCAGCCGGCGCCGCGAAGTCCGCTTTCCCTCGGCCGCCGTCGGCGGAACATTTTTCCGCGGGGAAAACGTTCGCGGGGAAAACGTTCGCGGGGAAGACGTTCGCGGGGAAGACTTCGGCGGAAAGCGCCTCTCCCGCGCAGAAAAATTTCCGCGCGGAAATCGACGGCGGGAGCGCGTGGCTCTCCGTCGTTCTGCCTCCGCCGGAAGCGCCGTTCCGCGCCGCGCTGCGCGATTTGCTGAAAAATTCCGGCTTCGCGCTCGACGCGCGTTCCCGCCGCTGGTTTCTGCGCGGAGAACACGAGACGCTGAATTTTCTCGCCGCGCACCGGGATTTTCTCGAAAAGGACTGCCGCGCCGCTTTTTCTCCCGCGTTCCGCAATTTTCTGCGCGGGCTGCGCACGGCGGAAAACGTCCGCGCCGCGCTGGAGGCGGGAGCGGCGCGCGTCGTCGTCGGCACCAAGGCGGCGCAGGACGACGCCTTCGTCGCGGAGCTCGTCGAGACTTTCGGCGGCGAAAAAATCGCCGTGGGCATCGACGCCAAAGACGGCTTCGTCGCCGTGCGCGGCTGGGTGGACGTCACGGCGCGCCGCGCGACTGAGCTCGCGGGAACGGTCGCCGCGCTCGGCGTGAAAACCGTCGTCTACACCGACATCGCGACGGACGGCATGCTTTCGGGTCCGAATTTCGCCGCGCTCGAAAAGATGCTCGAAAGCACGGGCGCCGGCGTCATCGCCTCCGGCGGCGTTTCCCGCCGCGAAGACGTGCTGCGCCTGCGCGAACTCGCGGGAACGCACGCCAATCTCGACGGCGTCATCGTCGGCAAGGCGCTTTACGAAAAGCGCGTTTCTTTGCCGGATCTTCTCGCGATCGCCGCTTCCTGAGCCGCGCGCGGCGTTCCCGCGCGCTCACTCGGCGGCGGGAACGGAGGGAGATTCTTCGCTCGGCGGTTCCGCGGAGGGAGCGTTTTCCGTTTTTTCGGGAGAAACTTCTTCTTCCGCGGGAGCGGCCCGCGGCGTGTCCGCCGCGGCTTCGGGAACGCCTTCCGGCGCTTCGGGCGCGGGAGGAATTTCCGCGGCGATGTCGTCGGGCTTTTCTTCCGTCGCCGCAGCTTCCGCCTCGTCCGCCTTCGTCGCGGCTTTCGCCTGCGCCGCGGACATTTTCGGATGCGTGAAAAGCGAGCCGTCGGAGAGTTCGGAGACGTAGCCTTCGAGCACGAGCCAGCGCACGGTCGCGAGCAGGCTGCGCGCCTCGGCGTCGCCCTGTTCCCACTTCACGAGCATCTCGCGGGCTTCCTTCATCAGGGGCGATTCGGCTTCGGCCCTGGCC
>ERZ779737.1799-NODE-1799-length-15751-cov-5.516246_pt1 | contig 15751 bp, 19 predicted proteins | sample MGYA00511889_ERZ779737 | MGnify/ENA primary metagenome ERZ779737 (study PRJEB29588, sample SAMEA2163575) | human gut metagenome | biome: human gut; feature: human-associated habitat; material: faeces | place: Denmark | collected 2008/2010 ...
CGGAGGGCTTTTGTATCATAGGAAAATTACGGAGTAATTTCCTATGATACAAAAAAACCGCGACAAAACCGCCGCGGTCTAAAAGTCCAACCATAACGCATCACACTGCTATGCCTGTTATAAACTCTTCCAAACCGAGGTAACGGTACTGTATGCACTTGCAATCTCTGTTCTGTTCACTCTCATACAACACTACCTCGCTTTCTTTTAGATTTGACAGGGTTATTATAATGCAGTGCCCGCCGCCCGTCAACTTATTTGTGCATCTCTACTTATCTTGCAGAATTTTGACTTGTGATCAGACAAATCTTTTTCCCCTGCAAAAGAGTATTTTCCGATATGTCATAGTTACGTTCTTGAAACTTATACTTTAAACACAACTTAACCGGCTCCAATACAAGCAGACTTGCAAGTTTCAACATCTCCTGCACACTACCGCCGCCATTCTCGGATAAGTTTAAGATAATTTTGTGATAATCTCCCTTACCAATACGTTGAAGTATCGGCTGTAACTCCAAAAATTCTTAATTATTTTTCTTTCCCCTTTGGGCAAATATCCAAACATCCGTTCAAACTACTCCTCGTCTAAGCCTAATAGCGCCTTATCATATACCGATATTTCCTTAATGGCATTTCTTACCAAAATTTCGTTGTCTGAGGTGCCCATATAAATTGACAGCATGATTGTTCCCAAAAGCCCCACCACCGCCGGAACCGCTAAAATCTTGATGGAAATGACAACGGGGATCAGCAAACTCAACAACGGTAAAAGAAAAACCAGCGCATTTAATACTGCGATCACGGAAGCGAACATCACTTCGTTCTTGGAATAATTCCTGAAATGCACTGTCGATAAGCCTACAAAAAGAGCCACCATGGGAACATAACAAACCGAAAAGATAAAATAGATCATACTTTCTGATATTGTTTTTTCAAACACCAGTGCACATAGAGCCTGAGAAATCAGGCTGGAAATAAAACCAATGCCCGTGACAAATACCAGATTTGCCAACCATACACTTTTTGACCTTTCTCCTGCCGCAATATAGCAGTTCACCCTGAAAAGATCCCCTGCGGAAAACAATATATAAGTATATGACAAAGGAATACAAAGACCAATGAATGACATCACTGTATCGTACTTAACCCCCAGAAAACTATGTAGCAACACGAATACGATCGGGGTCACGACAAGCCCCGCAATCTTTTGTTTGGAACTGCATAATATTTTAGCTTTATACCACAAAAATGTTTTCATGTTCCCGCTCCTTTGGACAACAAAGCCTCTCCGGTCAGCTTTCTGAATAAATCCATGCCGGTCAAAAGAAGAATGATAAGGAAAAAAATCTCTGCAAAATATACATTTACATACATTTGCTCTGTTGCAAACAATACATTAAAAATAATAGCGAAAATAATATTTACAAAACTTCTCCACCCCTTCCGGATCTTTAACGAAGTCATCACCAAAAACAACAACGTTACCGGCGTCCCTATCACACAGAGAATACTTCTGATGAAGAATAAAATATTATTTTGTTGTCTGCTCACCATTACAATACCTATGATAAAAAAATACAGCACAATAAACGCTTCTATTCTTACAGAATGAAAATATAGCTTACTACTGACCAAAGGTTTTGTGCTCCCTTTGACGGCGATCATGTATTTCACGGTACTGTCACAGCATGACAAAGTAATCTGATTTGCGGCAACCATGATTATTACAATCCATGTTGCTGCTATTACCTGAACATATGACATCCAGCCTAAAATCAAACAGCTTACCCCTGCTGCCATACATAACATCATCAAAAAATACACTTTTCTTTTTTGGGTGGCAAATTTTTTCTCCTCCAGCCATAGCATCGACTTATCCAATCCGATATTCATTTACATCAGCACCCTTGCATACATCTGTTCCAGTTCTGACTTTTCTGTCTCTGATCTGCCGCATTTACTTAACTCTTTTTCTTCTTTCAAAACTCCACCTTTTATAAATATTGCTTTGTCGCATACTTTCTCTATTTCAGTTAAATCATGAGAACTCAACAGAACTGTGCAGCCTCTTTTCTTCAGTTTGAGCAACTGATTTGTAAGAAAATATTTTCCCTCAAAATCAAGTCCCAAATACGGTTCATCCAATACGATCAGTTCCGGATGAGTAACCAAAGTACGCCCTATGGCAAGTCTTTGCTTCATTCCTTTAGAATATTTTGTAACAGGCATTTTTTCTTTTCCGCTGAGGGAAATCTCCGAAAAAATAGAAGATAAGCGTTCCTTTCTCTCCTTTGCACTACTCTCAGGATGATAGATTCGATCATAGAACTCTAAATTATCCCATGCATTCAAAGTAGAAAAAAGTCCTGTGGTATCCAGCACAAATGCGATCTTCTTTCTCTCAGATTCACACTCCTTCTCTTTGACATTGAATCCATTCAGGTAAATATTGCCTGAATACTGCGTATAAATACTTAATACACAATTGATTAGCGTTGTTTTTCCGGCTCCGTTTGCTCCCACCAGTGCTACGGCTTCACCACTGTTGATTTTAAGATTAATCTGATCAAGAATCTGTACCTCATCCATTGCTTTTGTCAAATTTTCAATTAACAGTTCCATTCCATCCCTCTATCCCACAAAAATAGACTATTACTTTCATCAGTAATAGCCTACAATAACCGCCACCGTCCCTCAATATCTCTCCCCGCAAACGGTCTTATTTATTCTTGAACGGTATGTTGCTTCTTCAAATACACCTCAGCTTTAAATATATCATCCTGCGTTTCCAATTTCAGGGATCCATGGTTTTTATCTACAATCTCTTTGATATTTCCGATCCCGATTCCGTGATGCTGTGAATCCCTCTTTGATGTTTTTGGGAGCCCCCTTCTGTCAAACACAATATCACCAACATAAGAATTGCTTACCTGCACAAACAAATAATCCCTGCCCTCCTCAATATGTACCGTTATTCTCCCGGCTTCTGTCTTAATGACTGCTTCCACCGCATTCTTGACCAGATTCGCACATACTACGCATAGGTCTCTGTCAGCAATAGGTATCTTTTCCGACATATAGCCGTTGATATTCACTTCATACTTATCTCTGAGGGGAATGAAATAATAGTTCAGTATGGTATTGACAATATTGTTGCCCACATCAAAATATTTTTGACTTATTTTTTTCACCGTACCGGTTATTTTCTCCAGATAGTCCTGCATTTGACGGCACTCGTGATTGTTGCAGAAGCTTTGCATCTGTAAAAAATCATTGATGACATCATGCCGGAATTTTTTTGTTTCTTTCTCTCTTTGCAGCAACTGCATAAAATACTCTTTCTGCTGGCTGATTTGTGTTTCAACCAGCTCCTTCTGAAAACGGTAGGAATACGCAGAACCGCAGTAGTATAAAACTACAAAAAATAAAATGACAATGGCAATGCCGCCAATCAGCATCAGATTCCGCCCCCAATTTCCCATGTTGCTGACAAGATGCTCTACAATCACATAAGCAAAAAAAGACTGCATTGCCATGATAATAAACATAATCAGATCCAACAATATCCATACTCTGATTGGGAAATTGAATGCCTTGGCATTGTATTTATCTTTGGTGAGAAAATAAAACAACCAAACAATACCTGTTATCGCTGCCATGACAGCCATTTCGATCCTATCTTCCATATCCGGTTTTTGTAATGTAACCACCAAGAGGCTCACTTCAATCATGGAAAGGAAAAGCCAATTCGCAATGCCAAAAACGATTGCTTCTCCGAAAGAAATCTCAAAAATCAGCCAGAGAAAAAAGATATGCGCTATCAGAAAATACGGAACAGGGCCGAGTAAGATTTTATTCCAATCAAATCCTCCTATTACGCTCCCTGACCACAACACAAGAAACAATATGCATAAAACAAGATGGTGGGATTGAAACTTTCTAAAGCTGCGCCGCATCATTACGCGGAAAAATGAAAAAAACTCAAAAGCCATCAACAAATTGTACAATACCACTTCTACTGACATCCCTATCTCCATCTTGTATCATAGAACATATACGCATTCATGAAAGGAACACGGAGGCGTCTTGACAATGCTACCTTGTCTCCATTGACCATATAAATTACATTTTTTTGAATATCCTCTACCATCCCCATATTGACAATAAAGGACTTATGACACTGAAAAAATATTTGCCTGTTCAATGTAGCAAGCCAGTCAGCAAGCGCCTTTTCACTCCGAAACTCGCTATGCAGCGTAAACACCAAAGTTGCAGATCCATTTGACTCCACGTACAAAACATCCTTTTGCGAAATGCTGTATTTTATGCCGTCTCGATATACGTCGACCTTCTGAAACGCGACCATGCTTTCTCTCACATCATCCATGGCACGAAACAGCTCCTCCCTGTCTACCGGTTTTGAAACAAATCGATAAGCTCCTATCTTGAATGCATCTCTAAATCGATCTGTGCAGGCTGTCAGCATGATAATTTTATATTCGATATTTCTTTTACGGATTTTGTGCCCAGTCTCAATCCCATCCGTTTCAGGCATATCAATGTCCAACAATAACGCATCAAGATTATCGTTTTTTTCAAATAACTGTCTTGCAGAATCATAATGAATCAAATTTATCTTTACGTCTTTTTCTGCTGAATACCGATTCAACATTTCCTCTACATAGCTATGAACGTACCCTTCATCGTCACATAGCCCAACCACAAGTTCATTGTGCGCTGTATCCATCCTCTGAATCCCCTATTCTTCCCACGATTTCCTACATCACATTTTACCCTCAAAAAATCTCTCTGAATGAAATTATAGCATATCCTTTGAAAATAAAACAGAATCTTGTGAAGTAATTTAGCGTTTTCCGTTGCCGTTTTCACCCACATACTCCCGCAGATGCTCCGTCATCCTGTGGATCGTGTCGGCGGTCGTCTCCCCGTCGGAAAACAAATTTGCAAACAGCGTTTCAAAATCCTTCGTAAAATCCTTGGGCAGACCGGACGCATGTTCTTTTGCGTACTGCACCATCCGCTTCTCTCCCGGATGGGTCAGGCGGTTTGCAGCAAACAGAATATCGAAATACGACTCTAAGAATGCCGCCGTCCTGTGGTTTACGCTCACCAGATCGCCCCGCTTCCACGCCTTTGCAATCTGCCCGTCGTAGGACGGAAGATTGCTCGTAAGAAGCCGCATATTCTGCTCTATGATATTCGTCCGCAGCTCCTCCGGGTACGGAACGGCAAACCGCTTCTGCATGGCGGTCAGCTCTCCGTTCCTGTCATAGAGCACCCGGCTGTGCAGTAAATTATGCCACATGCAGGTTGTGTACCCGTTATGGGGGAGATGGCGTTCCACCACGGACGCCACCTCCTGTTCAAAATCCTTAAGGTTCCGGTACAGGATGTCAATGTCGACGCCGTCCTTCAACGTGCAGTCGTCCTCCAGCTCCCAGAAATGGTTGCCGATCTCCCGATATCCGCAATATCTGCTCAGAATGTCCTCTCGAAGCCCCTCCTCCGGGATCCTCCCAGCGCGATGGCCTCCACCTCCGGCAGCTCGGCAAATTCCTTCCACAATCCTTCAAAAAACATTCCCATCCTCCCCCTTTTTGATTTTTGCAGCGCATACCTCCCCGGGCATGCACCATGCCTACTCGATCAGACCGCTTTCCTTGAGAAGAATCTCAACATCGGTTCCCTTTACCTTCTTTAAAACAACCTTCAACAGTTCCTTTTCCTTGAAGGACAGCTTCACATCCGTGATTGGCTTCTTGTCGATGGCGTAATAGCAGGCACGAAGCAGCTCTCTCACATCATACTTGCTGCCCCACACCTCGGGAACGCCGCGGTCGATATCAAGCAGTGTATACACGGACTCCATACCGGTACGCATGGAGTACTCGATCGTAAAAATAGTGTCTCTCGGGGTCTCGGCAAATTGTCCGAGGAAAGCAAAGTTGACAGAGCCCTCCGGCACTACATGAGGGCGATCCTCATTCTTTCTCGGCTGGAAGAATGCGTTGATATACGGCATGAAGCAGGTCGTGGTGTTGCATGCCTCACGTGCAAGCGTATCGATCTTGTCCTCGGGAACACCGATGTGATACAGCCATTCCTTGCAGACCTCCTCACCGGTACAGTCGCGCATTGCCTTCTTTATATAATTTCCTTCCCTGTCTGTGTGCAGTGCATACAGCCACACAAGCACCATATTCTTATCCTGGGACTTGAACTGGGGCTGACGGTTGATCGTCCATGACAGATACCAGTTATCGGCGCTGTCCTTTACGGTCACGATGCCGCCTGTGGTCACCTTGCCCGCTCTGGGATCACGCTTGCAGATATTCATGATATGCCGGATCACTTCCTCATCCGAGGTCGCAACCGTGGCACTCATCCAGTTTGTCGCCTCAATGTTGCTACAGAAGGCGTCCGGGTTGCCAAACTCACCGTTTGCTGCCTGTGCTGCGATTGCCTTCCACATATCCCACGACTCGCCGCAGCCGTCCTTTAATTTTGACAGATCCGGCTTGTGGTTCTGATCTCCGTAGCAGGAAGAGTCGGTGCAGCAGCCGTTTGTGATGAACACCAGATCATCCTCCACCAGATCGATGGACTGCTCCCTGCCGTCCTTCACATAAAGGATCTGCCGCGCGATCTTTTTGTCTCCCACCGTCTCGATGATGACATTCTTCACATCCATTCCGTACTCGATCTTGACGCCATGTGCCTCCAGATATTTTACAAGGGGCATGATCAGACTCTCGTACTGATTCAGCTTGGTGAAACGGAGTGCGCTGAAATCGGGAAGTCCGTCAATATGATGCACATATCTGCACAGGTAGCGCTTCATCTCCAGCGCGCTTGACCAACGCTGGAATGCGAACATGGTCTGCCAGTAGAGCCAGAAATTTGTCTCCCAGAAGGAGTCCGGCAGCACATCCGAAATCTTTTTCCCCTCCAGCTCCTTCTCCGGTGTGATGAACAGCTGGGAAAGCGCTAAGGCTGATTCTTTGTCGAGATTGAATTTCTTGTCGGTGTGCGCATCCTCTCCGCGGTCAACCGTTGCGCGGCAGAGCGAATAGTTGGGGTCATGCTTGTTGAGCCAGTAATACTCGTCGAGCACGGAAACCCCCGGCGTCTCCAGAGAAGGCACATCCCGGAACATGTCCCACATCACCTCAAAGTGATTGTCCATCTCCCGTCCGCCTCTCATAAAGAAGCCCTTTGTCACATCCTTGCGTCCGTCACAGCTGCCGCCGGCCAGCTCCAGTTTCTCCAGAAGGTGAATATGCTCCCCCTTCATCTGCCCGTCACGCACCAGATAGAATGCCGCGGTCAGTCCGGCAAGTCCCGTACCGATAATGTATGCCGATTTCTTGTCTACACCTTCCGGTTTCTCGGGATGTGCAAAAGATTCATAAGTTCCTGCTGAATAGTACATAATGAAAACCTCCTTAAATTCATTTTCTGTCTTCATTATATCCGTATCCGCAGAGTTTACTATAAACAGAACCGGCTTCCTGATGTGTCTTTTATCAAATGTCCATTTTTGATAAAAAACCGCTTTCTCAGACCTTGAAGCGGGACAGCGCCTCTTTTACGGAGCCCCTGACCATGGTGCCAAGCTTCTCCACGATCTCCTCCGGCTCCTCCTTCATGTCCTCCTTGATCCAGTCCAGCATCAGCCCCACAAAAATATAGGAATAAACTCTTGCAATGAACTCCTTGTCCTCCTCGCGCACCGTCATGCCCTCCGCTTCCTCATTGACGACGCCCATCAGGAGATTGTCCACCAAGGGCTTCAAATATCTCTCCACCTGCTCCCTGTGCACGCAGCGGTACACATTCATCACAAACGGCTTGTTGTCCCGCACCGCCTCGAATATCTGGAGAAAGCCCTGCTGCCACGTTTCATACGTTTTCTTTTCCTCCAGCGCCTTTCTGGCATCCTCAAGACAGGCCCACTCCACCAGATCATAGATATCCTTGAAATGATAGTAGAAGGTCATGCGGTTGATCCCGCAGTCCTCCGCTATGTCATTGATGGTAATCTTCGTCAAAGGCTTTTTCAACAGCAGGTTTTTTAACGACTGCTCCAAAGCGCGTTTCGTAACCTGAGACATGGTACACCTCCCGTACTCACTTTCTGACCTTCCGCATCATCACAAGCAGACCGCCGAATGTCCAGAGCGCTCCGATGTGGATCCACGCACAGTCGATTCCGTTCACCCACGCAGGGTTTCCGAACACGAGAAAGCACTTTGCGATCAGCATGCCGTACACAAACATTCCGGCGATCCCGGTGAGGGACTCATCCTGCACGCCCCAGCCAAGCAGCATATCTTCCTCCGCACCATTATACCATTCCGCCCGCACATTTTCCACGAAAACAATTCCCGTTCCGTTGCCCCGGATTTCCATGCAAAAAATCATTGAATTTACAGTTGACTTTTTATGGGGAAAATGGTATCATCATATTCGCGTGATGAAAACATCAGCCGCGAAAACAGAATATGCGGAAGTGCTGGAATTGGCAGACAGGCAAGACTAAGGATCTTGTGTTGGTTACAACGTGTGGGTTCAAGTCCCATCTTCCGCAGTGTTTTTTTAAGAAAAAGCCTTGAGTTTCAAGGCTTTTTTCTTTGTCACTATGCACTTATCTGCATGTGCTTCTTCTCATAAACTGCCGCCGCTACGCACCAGATTACAATGGAGCTGTTCGTGCTGCTCTGGCTCATAACGGACATCCATGTGGCTACGGGTACGTGCATGGACTGTGCAATATCCGGAATGACAACGAGCAGCATGTTCCATGTGACCGGATGAAAAACGAGCATCCACCTTGGATAATGGGTTTTGCCCACAAGCAGCATCACGAAATGAATCCCGATCAGCAATACCATCGGAATATACATGGGAAAAATTGCGATGAGCATATCGTCCTGATAAGCGGTAACCGCCGTGACTGCAGCCTCTGCTCCGATACGCGGGCCCAGATATGTGGTAAACCATGCAAGGGTCGCCGACCAGGTATGGATTGCCAGAGCTACCACAACGGTGAATATACCGAACAGATAATGAACAAATTTTGTTTTTCTGTACTTTGCGTCGATATCCTCATTCAGTGCTTTTACCATAAAGTAATAGAGAAAGCTCCCGATTGCTCCCAGCCCGACGATCAGTACGGGTCTCCACAATCCATAGGAGCCGGACAGATAATAGGCTCTGTTGAACATTCCCGTGTCCGCCTCCTGCAGGGGAATGCACCCAAGCAGCCAGTCGCCGGCAGCCATAAGGATACCTCCGATTGCACCAAGAATACACCATCGGATAAACTTTTCTTTTTCTTCTATTTTCATTTTTTTCGCCTCCCATTACAGTTCATGCTTCGCTTTCATCCCGGACATAGCAGTAAATGGCATCAAAAATAAGGTCTACATTCGTTTGAAGATCGTCTTCAAAAAAAGTATCCCTGCTCTGATATGCGGTATAAATGGATTTGATAAAATTCACTACCACGCCGGGACTGAAATCCGTGCGGAGCCCGGTTATGTACGGGATGATTTTTTCGATCCGTTCCATGTCCGGCTCATTTTCAAAATAAGCCCCGGCGCCTATGTGGGTCTTGAGCCATATCATGTCTTCCAGCGTCAGCCGCAGCAGAAAATTCGTCTCCGGTCTGAAATATTCCCGATACCAATCGAGAAATTCCCTGACCGGAACCGTGCTTTTTCCGTTCCGTTTTTCCATAAAGTCCGCAAACGAACGGTCTTCCAGTTCGTTTATCATGGCGACGGCAAAGCTCTCTTTTGAACTGAAAAAATTATAAAAGGAGCCAACCGATACACCGGCTTTCTTCGCCACGGAAGCGACTGTCATTTTCCGGAAACCAATGGTGGTGCTCAGGTCCACTCCGGTCTCCAACAGTTTTTTACGGATTCTATTTCTTTGTTCTTCGGTAAATCCACCTGCCATATCATCCTACCTCAGCTTAAAATATCCAGATTTGTGCCAACCCGCAAAGAAGGGCAAATGCCACTCCCATGGGAAGAACCTTGCGCTCAGCCTTTACATGAAACCACTTCTGATGATATTCCTTATGTGAACATTTCCCTCGTTTTGTTGACGGTGAATATATCGCAAAAATGTTCATCGTGTTAAGATGCTTCGATGCTTTGGGAAAAATTAATTTGTCAAATACACGATTCCCGGCGTATACTTATGGAAATGAGAAGCTGCGCGCAGACACAAACCCGCTATGTGCAAAGGACGTGCGCAGAGATGGAGGAAAATATGGAAATCAAAGAGTTGGATCGGGAAACCTATGCGGGCAGAAAGTTCACCGCACGCTACCGGACAAACGGCTATTATGATATTTGTGCTTCCGAAAGCGGTTTTCAGATGAACTATGTAACACTGGAAGCACCCGCCGAGAGATCCTTTGATGATGAGTTTTTCGGCGAGTGGCTGGACAATCCTGTCGCCTTCGGCGCATTTGAAAACGAAAAACTGATCGGATATGTCGAAGGGACGCCGGAGGGCTGGAATAACCGTTTCCGAATCAGCAATATTTGTATATTTGACAACGAAAACCGCCACAACGGAGTCGGGACACTGCTTATGGAAACCATCTTAAAAGCGGCAGACTCCTCCGGCGCACGGATGGTTGTTTTAGAAACACAGTCATGCAACGAAAATGCCATCGCATTTTATAAAAGGAACGGGTTTGAGATCATTGGATTTGACTTGTATTCCTATTCCAATACTGACCCCGAACGCCACGAAGTAAGGATTGAAATGGGAAAGAAGTTAAAATAGCTCACGCCGCCGGGCATCACGCAAAGCACCTTGGCAGAAATGCTTCGATTTCCTCTATGTACTCCTGCGCCCTCATGATGCAGGCAAGATGGCCGCCCTTCATCGTTTTTACCTGTGGCTCCGTCATTGCCGCAACCAGTCTCTCCTGATCCTCCTTGGTAAAAATGTCCTGATCCGGCAATAACAACAACACCTTTCCCTTGAGGAATGCAAAGGTATCTTTTTCAAAGGGGCCGTACTTTCCTGCCAGTTCCCCCACCAGTCCTACCGCATGGATATACTTATCCTTATATGCCGGATCCGCCGTAATGGCATCAAAGAATGTCCTTCCGTAAATTTCTTCCTGCTCTCCCTCGCCCCGGAAATAACCGGTCACCATCTTCACCAGTCTCTGTTTCAGTTTTTCCCAGTTACTCATGCGCAGCTTCAGCTTAAGCAGGGGCGTCATCCATGCCATTTTTTTGATATTTCTCACATAATCGGAGTCAACGGTGAGCGTGGTAATCAAAACCATGCCACTGATGTTTTCCGGATATCTGTGCGCATAAAGCTGTGCCAGACATCCCCCGTCACTTCCCCCGATGATCGCAGGCTTCGCTAAGCCCAGCTCATTCAAAAGCATATGCAGCCCCTCCACCATTTTCCGGTTGGTGTCCCACTCCAGCGGATACTCTATCATCAATGCACAATAGTTCTCTTGCAGAGCATCCACATACCTGATCCACATTTCCTGCATATCCAGACCGTTCAAAAATACGATAGCCGGACTTTCCTTCTTTCCCGCCAGCACATATCGAACCGTCGCGCCGTCAATCACAATTTCCCGATAGGGATATTTACTGCTGAATATACTTAATTCCTCACCAAATGTCATTTTCTAAATCCTCTTTTCTGCGTCCGTCATCGACGCTGTCTGTTTTTCGCCGAATTGCCTTCTATGAATCCTGTCTACCGTCAACGTTATTCGTTTTGGCTCAGGGAAAATGTATTGCTATGCTTAATTCCCTTCCGAGTGGTACTCCCGGAATCCTCTTTCTTCGTCTGCCATCAACGCTGTCTGTTTTTATTTGGGAAAAATATGATGCCGGATATGCTTAATCCCTCGCCAAATCTTCTTTCCCGGAAATATAAAGTTCCAGCATCTTTAGCATCACTTCTATACTGTTATCCAACGAAGCCCCAATCATGGTATCCCGGCTTTCCCGCATCATATACATGGCTTTGACCAGATTCACAATCGTGCCCGCATCCACGGCTTCCCCCGCATCCGACAAGCAGTCCAGAAAATGCTGCACGGTGTGTACCGGCGTTGCGGTTTCAAACAGGTTCGCATCGGACATGTGCGTCTTCAACCACATCAGATCCTCCAAAGTCAGACCATTCAACAGATCATACTCACTGTTCATGTATTCTCTCAGAAAGCCTATAAATTCGTGGGTTGCCATGCGTTCCCTGCCACCCGGATGCTTCTCAAACAGAAGCTGCGACTTCTCCTGCGCATATGCAAGAAGTGCCGGAATAAAAGCCTCTCTAGACTCAAAAAAATGTTAAAAGCTTCCCTTGGCAATTTCTGCTGACGCCGCCAATTTGGAAGCCGTCATCCCATGCATACCCTCGGATTTGCTCAGACGTATTCCCGCCCGAAACAATTCCCCCCGAATGCTTTTCTGTTGTTTGCTCGTAAATGCTGTCGGCATATCAATCTCTTTCTCCGTGACCGTTTTTTATATTTTGGTCATTGCATATTTCATAAGTTAGCATTAACTAACTCTCTTTGTCAAGAGGATGCCTGCTGTTTCGTCCCTTTTTCTCACAGTAAACAGGTCTCCGATTGTTTGACTCTGCATGATGTTTCCTGCATTCATCGCACTTTCCATGACGTTCACACTTTTTCCTTTTACATGGACAATTTTCATTGATTGCCATTCTTGCTCCCATTTTTAATGGTCGTTCCTTTCCCAGTTTTATCGTTTTCGTTAAATCTAACGTTCCCATTCCCTCTGATTTATTGTCTCTGGCAAATCTGGTAGTTCCTTTCCTCCCGCTCTACCATCTCTGGCAAACCTGATACTTCCCTTTCCCCGCTTCACCGTCTTCGGCAAACTTGACGGTCACCGCCGATTGTCTCTATGGAAAATAAATCGCCTTTTCAGATCCCAATCTGCCCTTGAAATGATGAATATATGCACGCAAAAAGCCCGGATTGTATCCCCGCAGAAAAAAGTTCTCTTTCAGATCCCAATTTTTCGTGGTTTGTGGGATCTCATAACACATTTTTTCCTCGCAGGATACAATCCAGGCAAATTCTTCCAGTTATGTCAACCTATTTTCTTAAAATTGGGATCTCAAGGACGCTTTTATCCTCCATAGATACAATCGAGGCAGTGCGGCATCTTTGACAATCCCTTTTCACTTCTTCGCGTCCAAAAGTACCACGCCCTGAGGCGGATTCTGGCCGATCGCACCTACAATAGGATGGGGCACATACGCCTCCTCAAGATAGGTGACCTCATCCCTTGTCAGGGACACATCAAAGGCCTCCCACCGCATCGGTAAGGTAGGATTCCTTCGTCGCGCCGATAATCGGCGCGGTCACTCCCTTCATCCATTGCCATGCAAGGGCGATCTGGGACATTTTACAGCCATGTCGGTCGGCAAGCTCTGCAACGTGCTCCACAATGACCTTATCCTGCTGTTCCATGCGGTCGTACTTGCCCGCGCCACACGATCCGTTCTTCCGCGCAGGCTGCCTGACTCCCATGTCCTTCTTGCCAAATGCCCCGCTGCCAGTGGACTGTAAGGCATCAGGGATACACCCATCTGCCTGCAGATGGGAAGCAATTCTCTCTCGACCTCACGGTAGATCAGATTATAATGATTTTCCATAACACTGAACGGCGTAAAACCGTGATCCCTTGCGGCAAGCTGCATATTGTAAAACTGATAACCGTACATGGCGGAAGCTCCCAAAGCCCTCACCTTTCCCGCCTTCACCAGCTCATGCAGCGCCTCCATCGTCTCCTCTATGGGCGTGTCATAATCGAACCGATGTATGATATAGATATCCAGATAGTCCGTCCCCAGACGTTTTAACGTGCCATCTATCTCGCACATGATCGCCGGGCGGGACAGCCTTCCTTCATTGAAATAGACCTTTGACGCAATGACAACCTGCTCTCTCGGGACAGCCTTTTTCAATGCGCGCCCCAGATACTCCTCGCTGGTTCCGGCAGAGTAGGTGTTTGCCGTGTCAAAAAAAATGATGCCAAGCTCCAGCGCATGTCGGATCACTGTCCCGCTTCTCTCCTCGTCCGATGTCCAATCATGCATGGTGCCTGCCTTTCCGAAGTTCATACAGCCCACGCACAGCTTTGATACCTCAATTCCCGTATTGCCCAGCTTTTCATATTTCATAGCATAACTCCCTCCTTACCACGCACACTTTCGCCTCAAAAACAGACGATACCTTCGCGGCAGTCGCAACATTTTCTCCCCAGTATTATCCCATACCGCTGCCTTTTCCGTCACTAGAACCCATTTTGCTCTTATCATATTGAAAAAAATACCGATATCTACTATAATGGAAGCAAACAAAGAAATGATTCTCCCCGGCGTGGTACGTCAGGAACGGAGGTTTTTATGAGTATTACAATTCAAAGCAAAAACAATTATTCCTTTTTGTTTCAGAGTCTTGGCAGTTCAAAAGGCGGTGTTGCTTCCAATCTGAATTTCCTTTCCGATTACGCAAGCATCAAGAACGGCAGCTATGCCAAGCTGATGAAAGCATATTATGGCAAAAACAACAATGATGCCGTTTCTTCCGTTGCGGAGAAAACGAAAACCACCGACAAGGTAAGTGACACGGCAAAGACATTAGCGAAGGTTCAGACCTCCACGGACTCCCTGAAGGAATCTGCGGATGCGTTGCTGAAAACCGGTTCCAAATCCGTATTCAAGGACGGCGAGGTTACCGAGGACGCCTATAAAGCCGTATCCGCCTTTGTCAAGGATTATAATTCGGTGCTTGATGCCACACAGGATGTGAACAGTACATCCGTACTCCGCAGAACCCTGATTCTGACGAAGGAAACCTCAAACAACGAGAAGCTGTTGTCACAGGTAGGAATTACGATTGGAAAGGACAACACGCTTTCCATTGACAAGGAGGCATTCATGAAGGCAGATGCCGCGACCGTAAAATCCCTGTTCCAGGGAACTGGCTCTTACGCATACAGAGTATCTGCCCAGTCTTCCCTCATCAATTTTGCGGCGGACAGAGAGGCTGCTTCCGCATCCTCCTATACAAACAGCGGTGATTATAACCGCAACTACACTACCGGAAATATCTTCAACGGTTTCTTTTAACGAGACCGCCGAAAACTTCGCTGCGTTCACAAGGTCTTCATGACCTGCGACAGCGATGTCTTCGATCGCCTGGATGCGTGCGCGTTCATTCGTAGCGCCTTCGGCAATAGCTTCTTCGCGGATCGCCTGCACCAAGTCAGGATGTTCCGCTTTCAACGTTTCCAGATTCATCTTGTGAACCTCCTTTTGAACTGCGGATGCCTTGGGCTGTTCCGCGTGAATGAAGCCCTTCGGCGCATTCGCAAAGAAACGCGAATCTACCTTCAGGCCGTTTAACATGACGAAACCGCCAGAAGCCGTGTTCTTGACCTCCGTCGTTTCATCAATCTCATCAGCCAGACCGAACTCCACAGCCTCTTCTGCTGTGAAATAGGACTCGGCGTTGACCTTTTCCTTGATCTCGGCAACCGTGCGACCGGTCTTTTCGACATAGATGTCAATGAGGTTGTCCTCAAGCTTCTCCATGTCGTCCGCCGCCTTTCTCATGTCGTCCGTGTTCCCCCAGACGCCAGAGCTGACCTTGTGGATCATCATCATTGAGCCCCTCGGCATGACG
>ERZ779737.1801-NODE-1801-length-15727-cov-2.072422_pt1 | contig 15727 bp, 12 predicted proteins | sample MGYA00511889_ERZ779737 | MGnify/ENA primary metagenome ERZ779737 (study PRJEB29588, sample SAMEA2163575) | human gut metagenome | biome: human gut; feature: human-associated habitat; material: faeces | place: Denmark | collected 2008/2010 ...
CAACATAAGCATAGAATCTGCCGTTAAAATTGCCTACATCAATTGTAGTACAAATTCCATCAGTAATATTTTTTACAGCTTCATCGCTGTTCTTTGGAATGCAGAGCGTGTTCGCAAAGTCGTTCGTGCTGCCGGAAGGCACATAGCCCATGCGCGGGCGTTTCTCCTTTGGAAGCTGCATAATGCCGCTGATGACCTCGTTCGCTGTTCCGTCGCCGCCGGAACAAACAACAATTTCATTTTCCTCACCGTATTTTTTTACGTATTCGGTTGCAGATCCGCTGTTGATTGTTGTAAGTGTTGTGCAGGCATAGCCGTTATCCGTCATGTGTTTTACAACTTGCGGAAGCAGTCTTAATGATCTGCCTTCTCCCGCAACGGGATTAAAAATCAGCAGTGCACGCTTATGAATGAGTTCACCGCAAGCCTTATCATTCACCGATTTTTCGCCCGTTTCAGCGTTTTTTTGCTTCCATTCATCAAACAATCTGCCCATTTTCTTTCCTCACCAATGTTTTGATGCTTCAACCCGCGCAAACACTCATAAGAAGTAAAAGTCACTGTACTCCATAGAGATATTCGTGCAGAAGTCTTTTATTATCAGCAATATCTATATGAATAACAGCCATTTTTCCTTCCCATGCATAGTCCCATGTTCCTTCAAAGGGGAGTGCACGGTTTTCAAGAGTTAAATCGCCGCCAAACACAACATCAATTGCAAGATCGATCATCTGCATCGGACTCATGTTCGTCTCAACATATTTTGTCAGATTGTTTACCAATGCAGTAAGCGAAGCAATTGATTTTTCGGTCTTTGCTTTTTTTAAAAACGCATACATAACGTCTCGCTGTCTCCGCGTTCTTGACCAATCGCCGTCACCGCCGATGGACCTGTTGCGCGAATGCGCCAGCGTTTGCCGACCGTTCAGATGCTGCCAACCTTCTTTTACGGGCAGGGCATCATTTTCTGCGCTGTTATTTATGTATTCAACTTCGCGTTCCGTAAGATACACATCTATTCCGCCGACGGTGTCAACAATTTCTTTCAGAGATTCAAAATCAACCTTCACATAATATTGAATGTCCATCCCGAAATTGCTGTTGACGGTATTTATTGCAAGCCCGACACCGCCAAAGAAATAGGCAGTGTTTATTCGGTTCCACGTATCACGATCAGGAATATAAATCCATGTGTCGCGCAAAAGAGAAACAAGTTTTGCCGTCCGCAGCTTTCGATTGTACGAAAGGATCATCATCGTGTCCGACCTTCCGTGCCGTTCACCCTCGCGTACATCGCTTCCGAAAAGCATTATATTTACAACATCCTTGTCGATTCTGCTCTCATTAAAAATCGAATCGTCATCCATTCTGATATCGCCGATCAGTGCAGGATCAAAATCCTTTGTTGTGTCAACTTTATCAGCATCAGCCTTGATCAACGCGGGGGGAGTTGCCGTCTCACCCGGTGATATTTCAGGCTTTTTGACGGTTGAAACCGCATTTTTGTTCATCTGCCCGAGTTTGCAGCAAACAATCATCAAAGGTATGCTCAAAAAAACAACCACAAGCAGGATAATAATTACTATGCGAAGTGCATGTTTTTTTTCCGTTTTGCCTTCCCCGCGTTTTTTCATTTTTTATTCCTCCCGATAACCGTTGGGGTTCATCTGCTGCCAGCGCCATGTATCACGGCACATATCCTCAAGCGTTTTTTCGGTATGCCAATGCAAAAGCTCAGCCGCAAGATGTGCATCTGCAAACGAGGCATCGATATCGCCGGGACGGCGTTCGGTTATAACATACGGAATTTCAATGTTGTTTGCCTTTTCAAAAGCGTGAACGATATCAAGCACGCTGTAGCCTATGCCGGTACCGAGGTTGATTTCGACACAGCCGTTTTCATTTTGCGCATATTTGAGTGCGGCAAGATGACCCTTCGCAAGATCAACAACATGTATGTAATCGCGCACTCCTGTTCCATCGTGAGTGTCGTAATCATTGCCGAAAACGGAGAGCTTTTCGCGTCTGCCTATTGCAACCTGTGATATGTACGGCATAAGGTTGTTCGGAATCCCTTTCGGATCTTCGCCGATCCTGCCGCTTTCGTGCGCGCCTATAGGGTTGAAATATCTGAGCAGCACAACGCTCATGCTCTTATCCGCAAAGGCGGCGTAGGCACTGTCTTTGAGGAATGTCGCTTCAAAGCTGGAGGGCGTGTTGAACACAACGACAACGCGCTTGAACGTGCCGTCGGTGACAGCGGTCAGCAGATCAATTTCGTTCTGGTCAAGCTCCAGATAGTGGCTGTCCACAGACACAGCGCCTTCACTGTCGCCCTGATAGCGGGGCAGGTCAAAGCCCTCGCCGCCAATGCGGGTGATAACGACCAGCGCCGCGTCGGAATAATCCGCATAGCTGTTCCTCACCGCGTCGGTGTACTTGCTCTGGGGCGTTTCAGCGGTTGCAATCTTCTGATTGTCGCCGTTGTCAAGGTCGCTGGAGTTCGCGGTGCGCACCGGGCCGGACTGGCTGCTTTCATAGAAGTTCTTCAGCGTCGGATTGGTGACAAAGCCCGCGTCGTTCAGGCTCTCATACAAGTTCTTGTTATTGCTCGTATCGAAGCCGCCCGAACCGGAGCCGCCATAGGACAGGTTCACACTGTTCTTGCTGAACACGGAAATCCTCGCGCCCTTGTTCATGGGCAGCGCAGCGTTCTCGTTCTTCAGCAGCACAAAGCCTTCTTCTGCCAGCTTCAGGTTAACTTCCTGCGCATTCGCAAAGGCTTCTGCCTTGTTCGTTGCCTTCTGTGTGGGGTACACAGAGGTCACTTCGTCACTGTAAATCGGGCGCTGGCTGCCGAACAGCGTGTCCATCAAGCCGCCAAGTTCACCCGCGCTCAGTTTGAAGTCGATGGCTTCACCAATCGCCGCCATCGGCTTGTCCAGCAGGCTGTTCATGCTGCCCGGCAGACCGACGACCAGATAGTTGCCAACGCAGTCCGCCAGCAGCACGATAACCGTCACAATAGCCCAGACGACCAGTGCTTTGCTCTTTTTCGGACGATTCTTCTTTGCCATAGGTTTGTCTCCTTATTTTGCAGAAATGGCGGTATATGCGGCGGAGTTTGCCGCATACACCGCTGCTTGAGGAGGAGCAGAGGGGAAATGAGGAGAATCCCCCTTGCTTATGGATTACTTCTGGTAGTTGCCCGTCGCCGGCTCGTTGTGGTTCTCGTCCCAAATCAGCACAGCTTCCGTCGTCACCTTCACGCAGTCCACAATCGGGGCATACGCCTTGAAGGTCGTGCCGTCCACCTCATTGGTGTTGTTCGTCATCAGCTGAATCAGGTTCGCGCCCTTGTTCAGGTGCACGCCCTTGATGGAAATCAGGTCGGCACACTGCGGCATACTGCTCTGCGTCGCCTCGATGGTCACGCGCGGATAGCTCTTCGCTTCGCCGTTGACAATCACCTGATAGTCGTTGCCGTCATAGGACATGGTGACGAATTCGCCCGTGATGCTCACGTCGATGGTCGCGTCATCCACATCCATATCGGACGCGATGTAGAATTCCAGCGAGATGCCGCTGGCGTAGAGGTAGCCGACCATGCGGTTGCCGCTCGCGCCGACGGACTCGTTGTAGATAATCATGCTTTCTTCCTGCGCAGAACCGGAGTAGCTGGGGCCAATCTTGCCGGTCAGGTCGGTATCCTCCGCCTCAAAAACATAGGTGTTCTGACCAGACACGGTTTTGTTCCACGCCGCCTTGATGGTAGTGTCGGCCATAATCGGCTGGGAGAAGTCGAATTCGCTGCCGTTTTCGTCCACCCACTTGTCGAAGGCATAGCCCGTGCGTTCGGGGTTGGCGACAGGCCGCTTGACCTGCGTGCCGACTTCAACGGGGTAGGAATACTGGTTCAGGAGAACGCCATAGTAGTCATAATCAAACGTCACGGTGACGAAATCCGCGCCAACCTTCTTCCAGAAGGCATACACGGTCGTGTCGCCCGTCACGGGAGCTGCGAAATCATAGGTGTGCGTGTAGTCCGCATCGGCGTACCACGCGACGAACTCATAGCCGTCGCGCGCGGGCGCAGCAGGCTCACTGGCGGTGCCGCCCTTGGAAACTTCCTGCGTGGATGCAGCGGGCGCGCCGTCGTAGTTCAGGTCAAAGGTCACGACGCACATGCCCGCAACAACCTCAATTTTGAACACGACGCGCTTTTTGCCGACCGTCGCGGTCACATTCTTGATGTTCGCGGTCTTCATCGTGGGTTTGGACAGCTTGACGCCGCTGTCCGTCATGGCGACGATTTCCGTCGTGCCATCGTCGTAGGTAACTTTCAGCGTGCCGCCCTCGGCAGAAAATTCTTCGCCGATGACGTACACTGTCTTGTTGGGCATGGTTTCGACCTCGACGGAGGTCCCTTTCTTGTCATCCGCCAGCGCCGAGCCTACCTGCGCCAAGAGGCAGACAGACAGCACCACAGCAAGGCACAGAGAACCGAATTTCTTCAGCCAGTTCATTTTTTTCTCTCCTAATTGTAGATAGTAGGCTTGGCGAAAAAGCCAGCCGCCAGACCGCCGACGCGCAGCGTTCGACAGCCCGGCGGCTTTTGCCCCGCCCCGCGCCTGCGCCGCAAGAGGATGCAGCGTCAGACGCAGAGCAGACGTTTGTTCACAAACCGTGAGGATTCAGAGGAATTACTCGCCGATGGTCAGCGTGAAGGTACGGGTGACTTCCGTCGCCGTGGGAGAGCCCACATGCACGTTGTTCGGGAAGCGGGAGCCGAAGCCGCGAACCAGCGGGATCTGCAGCGTCACCGTGATTTCCACTTCGCCCGCCTTGGTCGGCGTGCCGGTGATGGCCAGCGCGGAGTTGTAATCGTAGGTGATGCCCTGATAGGCGGTGACAGGCGCCATGACCTTTTCCGCCGTCAGACCGTATTCCGCCAGCTTCGCAGCATCCTCATCGGAAACGCGGAACTCGTAGAGATACGCCTGATAGTAGTTGCCCGCTTCGACGTCCGCCATTTCAAGGTAACGGGCGTCAGTCGCTTCGATGTCCGCGAACGCCAGCGCGCCCAGACCATCGTAGTTGTTGCCCTGCACCTGAGAAGCGTCCTTCCAGTACCAATTCTGGATACGGAGGGTGCCGCCGACGCTGTCGCCCGTGCCCGGCAGAATCGTCTTGCCGCCGAAGCCCTGCATTTCACCCTGCGCAACCGGTGTGCCGTCGGTGTGCTTGACCGTGCTGACGAAGCGCGGGTTGACCTTGACGAGGCTCTCATACGCATAGTAGGGAGCATCCACCGTCACGTTCGCCGCTTCGCCCACCTTGAGGGAAGTGGTGCTGACGTGCAGCGCGTCCACCACGCGGATGACCGCCTGTGCGCCGAGGGTGATATATCCGTCGATGCCGTTCAGCTTGATGTCAACCGTCCATTCGCCTTCCGCCAGAGAACCGTCGGACGTGACAACGCCCGCATCGCTCATCGTGAAGCCTTCGGGCAGCTGCGCGCCGTCCGCCAGGGTGATGGTCGCGATGTCCACGTCGCCGAAGGAAATCGGCAAAGACTGCGCGGCATAGCTGTCGAATTCAAGGACACAGGGTTCAAAGCCGATGTAGCCATTGTGCACCGCGCTGCTGTTGGCGTAGTTCCACAGGATTTCCTGCGCACTGCGGCGAACCGCGGCGTAGTGGGTCTGGGAGAGGAACGTGCCTTCCGCGCCGTCGCTGACGCGGACACAGTTGCCATCCGCATCCCAAGCGCCGATTTCCAGGCCGATGTCCGGCAGCGTCGTGCCAGCGCCCAGCACCTGATTGTCGCCCTGACGCACCATCAGGTCCAGCGGGCAGTATGTGCCCTGCCATGCGTCGGTTTCAAAGATGGCGCGGTTCGACCATTCGTTGCGAACCAGCTTGTGCATCGCAAGGTTCAGCTGGCTGTTGACCAGACCGATGCGGTTGAAGGAGCTCATCACGCCCGTAGAGCGACCGACTTTAAGCGCGTACTCGAAGGGCTTGGCGTAGATTTCACGGATAACCTGTTCGGTCGCCCAAGTGGACACGCCGCCGTTCAGGTCGCGGTAGGATTCCTGATCGTTGAGCACCATGTGCTTGATATGGCAGGTGACGCCCTTGGAGGTCACGCCCGCAACGACTGCCGCCGCGAACTTGCCGCCGTGCACGCCATCCTGGCTGTAATACTCAACGTTGCGGCCGGACAGCGGGCTGCGGTGAATGTTCATCGCGTTGCCCTGCCAGTAAGAGCAGCCCTTGAAGAGCGCTTCGTTGCCCATCATGACGCCGACTTCTTCCGCGAGGTCGAGGTTGAAGGTAGCCGCCAGAATCGGGGGGCAAGCCCAGAGCGTGCCGCCAGAGAGCTGCAGAGGCGTTTCGTTCACGCCCGCGCCTACAACATCCACCGCGTCTATGGCTTTCACGCCGCCGCCGTTGTTGACGAGGCTCGCCATTTCTTCCCACGTCAGCTGGTTCATGAATGCTTCCCACTTCTGGGAGCCTTCATCGTCGCCCTGCACAACTTCGCCGTCTTCAATCTTCAGGCTGAAGTCGATGCCCGCCATGTCCATAATGGAGATGGGCGCCTTTTCGCCTTCGGTGCGGGTCGCCGCCTGCGTCCAAGTGGACGGGATGCCGTCCTCATTCACGAACCATTCTTCATAGCCCTGATCCATGTAGGAGCGGTAAGAATACTGACCGTCCAGCGTCGCCAGCGTGTCATCATAGATTTCACGATCCGTCTTGGACGCCGGTGCGGGCTGAGTCAGACCCGTCGCGCGGCTGATCATGCCGGAAAGCAGCGAGTCGTTGACGGAGGTGAAATCATCAACAAACAGGGATTCAATCTCTTTGCCGGTGATGTAGTCGGTGGTGCAGTTCATGCCCGCCGCCACGGTGTAGGTTTCGGACAGCTTCACATCGTGCGAGTTGCTGCGCGCGGTGATAACGTAATCGCCCGCTTCCAGCTCATAGCCGGTGTAGCCATTGGCGTTGGCGTCATTCCAGTCGTAGCTCGCCATGTCCTGCGCAACCCAGTCAACGGTCACCGTCTGAGACTGACCGGGCTGAAGCAGGTCGGTCTTGGCAAAGCCGACAAGGTTCGCGCTCGCCTTTTCAATGCCGCCCTTGGTGTACGGCGGATTGGCGTACACCTGCACAACTTCCTTGCCTGCCACGTCGCCGGTGTTGGTGACCTTCACCTGCATGGACAGCTTCTGGAAGGGGTCGGTAATCGCGGTATCCGCCGCGGGCATCAGTTCCCAGTCAAAGGTCGTGTAGCTCAGGCCGTAGCCGTACGGATACAGCACCTGAGAATCGTACCATTCGTCACCGGAGCCGGGGTTTTCGGCGTTCATGTCGTCCGCCGCCGTCTCGTAGTACTTGTAGCCGACATAGATGCCTTCGCGGTACTCAATGGTGGCGTACTTGGTCGCTTCGCCATTGTGATAGAAGAAAGCATCCATCGTGTCGCCGTTTTCATCAACGTTCTGCGTCTGGTTGCCAAAGTTGGTGAAGGACGGGTCCTTGGTGAAGTCGCGTTCCCAAACTTCCACGGTGTGGCCGCTGGGGTTGACTTCGCCGGAAATCAGCTTGCCAATCGCCTCGATGGCATTGTTGCCCGTGTTGCCGACCCAGAAAATCGCGTCCACGCCGTATTCGCTGGTCGCCTTGGGTTCAGCCAGTTCGGGAATCTGCAGGATGTTGGAGGAGTTAATCAGAACGATAATCGGCTTGTTCGGATAATGCTCTTTGACGTGCTTGACCAGCGCCTTCTCGTTGTCGTCCAGCATCAGCTCATGGTCGCGGGGGTTGCTGTGGTCAGTCACATTGCTGACCAGCTTGTCGCCGCCCTCAGAGCCCGTGCGGGAGAAAACGATAATCGCCGCGTCGCCATAGCCATTGTAGGAGCTGATGGTTGCCGCTGAATAGTAGTTCATCGGCAGTTCATTGCTGGTCGTACCGAGCGTCTTGTGCTTGGTGTAGAGATCAACCAGCTTCGCATTCACGCGGTAGCCGGCTTTCTCCATCGCCATTTGCAGGGTGCTTTCGGCAATGCCGTTCGCGCCGGTGGAGCCGCCTGCGGAGCCGCTGGTGGACGCAATCAGCGACACGGAGTGCATACCGAACAGGGACACCTTGCCGCCCTTTGCCAGCGGCAGGACATTGTTCTCGTTCTTCAGCAGCACGAAGCCTTCGCTTGCCACTTCAATCGCGAGATCCTTGGCAATCTGCTGTTCTTCTTCCAGCGTCATATAGTCGGTGTAATACCGGGCATTCGTTCCGGCGAACCCGTAGGTATTGCCGGTCGGCGTTACGGTTTCTGCCGCCGCGAACGTAGCCGTCAGCCCAACGACTGCGCTCAGCGCCAGCGCCATCAGCCGATGGCTCTTTTTGCTCTGGAACACGATGTTTGTCCTCCTCATTGATTCGTGTTGAAAAAACATTGCATCTCTTCCGCTTTGAGACGGAAGAGAAGAGAAAAGGAACGTGAATGCTGCCCTCCTTCTTCGGGGAATTCCCATGGTCCTCTATGTGAGCGTCCTTCGGCAGGGGATTCCGTCAGACGACTCATTGCGCTTTTTGTTGGATTCGTTTGTTTTAATGCCTTTTCCGACATCCGCAAGGATAGTATACATGCTTTGTGAACAAATTGTGATTGAGCCACTTTTTCTGCGTTTTTTGCAACTTTATTTGCATCGGCGTTACCGGAGCATACAAAAAGCGCCCGACTTTCGCCGAGCGCAAAGGAATTGCGAATCAATCATGTCGGGATAGGCAGCATAATCGACAACCGGAAAATGCCGTTTTCGGCGCTGATTTTCAGGTCGCCGCCGTACTTCTCCGTCAGCGTTTTGATGGAGCGTGTGCCGAAGCCGTGGTATTCCTTGTTCTCCTTGCTCGTCTGCGGCAGCCCGTCCACGAATTGGACTTCGCCCGCATAGTAGTTCTGGCTGTCAATCAGCAGCAAATCACCCGTCGTGCCGATGGTCAGGGAGATGATACGTTTCTCCTCCTCCGTCACGGTCTTTGTCGCCTCAATCGCGTTGTCAAGGATGTTGCCGAACAGGGCGTAAATGTCGCTGTCCTCCATGAAGCCGATGCGCCGCCCATCCGCCAGACACGTCATCGTGATGCCCAAATTCGTGCACGCCAGCATCTTGCCGCTCAGCGCCACGTCCAGCGCGGCATTCTGCGTGTGCGGCGCCGCATCGTAGATGTTGACCAGCTGACCGATTTTTTTCAGTTCTTCCTGATAGCCTACATCGCCCAGCGCGGCAATTTGGTGGCGGATATCGTGGCATTTGAGGTTGATGGCGTCGTGAATCTGCCGCTCCTGCTCATAGCGCCGCTGCTCGCTGTACAGCATCTGCGCCGCGACATCCGCCTTGCGTTCGTTTTCCGTTTCCCGCAGATGGCTCATGCAGACGACAATGGTCAGCAGGGAGAACACGGCGCTCATGATGTTGTGGCAGTTGCTCAGTTCGCGGTTGCCCGACGGGGTCACGCGGTACAGCGTCAAGTCCAGCACGACCGAAATCGCCACCACGCCCACACCCATGAACAGCATCATGCAGCTGCTCATGTTCGAGAAGTCCATAACCGTCCGCTGACGCCGCTTGCCCACCAGAATCCGATAGTAGCTATACAGTGCTATCGCCATCAGCGCCAGCAGACAACTTCTATCCAGCAGCACTGGGAAATTCGGCAGCGAATAGCGTGGAATATGGATGATTCTTTCGCACATATTCTGAATCGAATACGCCACTGTGACCGCATACAGCGCTTGACAGAAATTTGCCCGGCTGCAAAAGGGAACGGACAGCATGAACAGCACAAACGCTGTTATATAGCGAATTATGCCCATTCTTGTGCCCTGCATGTTCAGCCCCACATACGGGCGAGTGCCATACATCCAGCAGAACGCCAGCAGAAGCGTCAGCGCGACGCGCAGGTAGAAGTGCTTCCGTTTTTCCAAGCAAGATGCCGAAATTGCGCAGCCCGTACTGACGGAGAGGATAAACAGCAAATCGTCACGCACGGTGTCTACGAGGCATTCCCATGTCAGCATATGATTCTCCCGCCTTACTTCGCCATGCCCGCAAGGTGCAGCGCGGACAGAAACTCCTTGCGTCGGCCGCGGCTGATGGGGAACGTGTGCCCTGCCACGGTCGCGTCATTGCTGCCCACATGCGTCACGAAGCGCAGATTGACAATCGTCTGATTGCTGACGCGGAAGAACACATCCGGCAAGGCATCCTCCACCGCTTTCAGCGTCCCATACGACCGCATAATCCCCGATGCGGTGACAAATTGAATATGATGGTCATAGATTTCAACATAGTGCAGCTCATTCGGGCGCAGGCGCGTCGTTGTGCCGCCGCTTTGGATGACGACTTCCTCTTCCGATTCTACCATGCAGCGGTTCAGGATGCGCGGAAGCTTCAAGTCCAGCGCAGCGGCGGTAATGGGCTTCAGGATATAATCCGTCGCCTCGACCTCGTAGCTTTCCACCGCATACTGCGCCAAGCTCGTCAGGAACACCAGCACCACCGTGTGATCCATCTCCCGCAGCTCGTGCGCCGCCATCATCCCGTTCAGCCCCGGCATCCGAATGTCCATAAACACCAGCTCATACTGGTGCTGATACGAATCCAGAAACGTATTGGCATTCGCAATCCATGTAATGGCAAACCGTTTGCCATTCTTCTGCGCATACGCTTCCAGCAGGGCAGTCAGCCGCTTCGCGTCGCTTTCGTGATCTTCCACAATGGCAATTCTCAGCATCTGCTCGCCCCTTTTCGCCGGAGGATAATTCCTCGTGATTTGGTACTATTATACCAGATTTTTTGCCAAAATCAAGGCAGGTTTCAACAAGGCGATGGACGAATGCAGGGATTTCATGTCACCCGATTCGCAGAGGAAGGCACAAAAAAGCGGCGCGCATCCGTTTTGGGGGATGTGCGCCGTCGGGGTGTGATGTTGCTTATTCATCCTCCGGCATATCCGTATCTTCGCAGAAAAGAACCGTTACATTCTTTTTCTGCATCACATATTCTGCGTTGCCCAAATAGCGGTCAGCGTCCGCATCAAAGGGCAGTGTAATGCGGTATTCTGCATCATCATCACCCGTGCTGAAATATTCGCTTCCAATGTATTGGGGCAAACTCCACGCATGGAACGTCAGCTCTGTAACGGGTGTTCCCCAGAAGAGTTGGTCACCAATGAACACAATCTTTTCCGGGAAAACGAACCGCTGAATCTGCGTGTAGGAAAACGCCGCTTCACCGATGAGATACACCGAATCCGACAGCCGGATCTGCTGCAAGGCATAGCATTCGCTGAAGCAGAAGTCATCCACAATGAGCAGTTCGCTGTTCGCGCCAAATTCTACTTCCGCAAGGTTCGCGCATTCCCAGAACGCAAACGCGCCCAGTATCTTGCAAGAATCCGGCACAACGACCTTTTCCAGCAAATCATTGCCCACAAAGGCAAAGTCCCAGACATAGCCGATACCGTCTGGAATCACGAAGCAGGCATCGGTGCGAGTCTTTGGATACAGCAGCAGAATGTCCCGCCCATACAGCACGCCGTCCACGCAGGTCAGCTCGTCCTCCGTCAGCCCGAACGGAAGTTCCTTCCACTCTTTGTAATATTCCGTGAGCAAGTCCGATATTTCCGGCGATCCCGCCTGTGCGGGCAGGGCGGACATCAGCAGGAAAAGCGCTGTGAACAAGGAAATCAACTTTTTCATATGGGGGAATCACCTCCAAATCGTTGTGTGCGGGGGATTTGTGCCGTGCCGCGCTTATTCGTCGCTCCAGACGCGCAGCACTTGCAGGTTTTTCGCATCAACGGCAATGTTCCAGCCGCCGAGTGTCATGTCACCGTCCTCGTCGAAGCCTGCATAATACACAAGCCACACATCCGCTTCTGAATCGTACTGCACAAGAAATGGAAGATACTGCCTGTTCTCTCGCTGATACGCCCGGACTGCAATGTCTGCAACCGCAAGCACCTCTTCCGATGTCGGATGAATCTTGCGCACGAAGAGATTTCTGCCGCGCTTTTCGAGCAGCGTGTTCCATGCGCCCGGCGCATCCTCGATGGTTAGATCCATAAAACCGCCCCTTTGGGGCTGATAGTAACCTGTTACCCCGTCTTCTGTCTGAACTTCAAAGCAGCTGTCGATTCTGGATTCTTTCACACTCACGAAGCTCGTTTCCTGCACATTGCCTTCCGCATCAACGAAGAAAACATGCCCGTCGCGGACGAATCCCGAATATCCGCCGGAAAACTCGGTGCAGTAGTCCGCCCATTCATCCAGCAGCATCTCTCCGCTCGGAATATGCAGCAGATTCACGCGCATGGTATCCTCATCCGCCGCCACCCAGACGACATCGTCCGCCACACCGCCCATCCAAAGCCACTGCATTTCCGTCACCACCGCGCCGGACTGATCTAACAGCCCGTAGTTCCCGTCTTCCCACGATTCCGCAATGACGATGTAATCGCCGCTTGTGTACATCATCGGATATTCCGCCACGAACGCGCGCTTCTGCCAATCGTAGAGGTAGAACGAATCCGTCTCGTCGCTGTACACAATCGCGAATTTGCCCACCACCTCAATGGATGCAAACGCGGGCGGCAGATGCGTTTCGCCGTCTGCGGACTGCAAGCCCATGTAGTCCTCTTCCCCAAGGTTGGGGCGGAAGACGGTGATGGTCGTCACTTCGGGCACGGCGGGGGATTCCGCCAGCACCGCCGGGGCTGCGCATGAGACGGACAGAGCTGCCGTCAACAATACCGCTAAGAAAATACGCTTCGCTTTCATATTGTTTCTCCCTCTTACATCCGCCCAGCAAACCAGTCATCCATTCGCCACGCCCTCACTCCACCCGTTCGAGCTCTTCCAGCACGTCCTCCAGCAAATCTTCCGCCGCCGTATCCGTCCAGTTTTTGCCGTTCGGGAAGACGCGAATCGTGGCGTCCGGGTACGCTTCCAGCAGGTCGCAGAAGTCATGCACGTCCATCTTGAAGAACGGCTTATCCGTGCAGACGGCGGCGGCGAACATTTCCTCCGGCCATACGGAAATTACGCCCTCGTCCGGCAGCGGCTGATTCGGGTCGCAGTCCAGCCAGACCGATTCCCAATCCGCCACAGTCGCAGCGAAACTCTTGTAGCGCTTGTGCGGGGCGGCGTTCATCAGGCCGTCGAACTTGTTGTTGCAGAGGCTTTGTTGTTTGGGGGTCTGCTTGCTCATGGGGTGTCCTCCTTCAATTATTCGTCTTGTTTTTTTGCTTCCAGCAGTTTTCTTCCGTTATCCCGATACCACTTCATCGCATCGTCAAAATACGACTGCACAGCCTGATCCATATCATTCTTCTGCAAGTTCCATTCCCCCACCTCCAAGCGAATTTGCAGCCGCTTTTCATCGGTCAGGCGGTAAAACCAGACATAATCAAGCTGCTCCGCGTGGGGGATAAATTCAAACAGCAGGCTGTCAGGATAGCGCTCTTTTGCTTCCTTAAAAAGCGTTTTCTTCCACTGCTCCACATTCTCCTGCGTGATTTCCCTGCCAAAGATATAGTAGAATGTCGCCCACGCATTGACATAATAGCAAATCTGCCACAAAAACCGCTTTTTCGTGCGATACTTTTGCAGCCCCCACGAAATCACATCCAGCAGAAAATCCTGATATAGGTCATACTCGTTTTCTGCTTCCCACGGTTCACCCAGCACCGTCAAGTCATCCACATATTCCACATAGTCTACCATCTGCTGCAACGCCAGCACAGTCAGCCCTTCGGACGGCGGCTCTTTCTGCCACACCTCCCGCAGATAGCGGTAAACCGGGAGGCGTTTCCCCTGCCGCTCCAGCTGATACACGTCCGCTTTAATTGCGAGAATATCCAGCATCCCGATGCCCCTTCCCTCAATAAAAATACTCCTGCAAAACCAGCAGCGTCACCATCGCCAGAAACCCAAACGCCCAGAGAAGTCCGCGCGTCTGGAAGAGGTTCAGCAGGAACGGGCGCGCGACAAGCACCGTCTGTGTACCGTCGGGCGTCTGCTTCATGATGTTCACGCCCGAAAGATAGTAGGTGTTCCCGTCGTCATCGTCATGCCGAAAGCCGTTTTGCCATGCGGTATCGTACAGGACACTCTGTTCGTCGTCCGTCAGCATCTTCACGAACTGGTCATCCTTAAAATAGTAGATTTCGGACTTGTCCCACGTATCCCGATAGTACATCTCATCGCCCTGCGCACAAAGAGAAGAGAGTCCGTTGCGCCGCCTGTTGGAAAAATTGATGGTATACTGATAATTTCCCTGCAAATCGTAAACCTTCACGATGTTCAGGGTGTTAAACAGCAGGTACAGACGGTTCTCCGCAACAATCGGCGCTTCTGCTTCGCTCCAATATTCGCTGTCCCGCCGGAAGATGGTCGGAACGCCGTCCCGCATCGGATGCAGCCAATCTTCAAACGACGTAATCGAAATTGCGCCCAGAATGAAACTCATAATCAGCGTCACCAATGCCACCTTGCCCACCACATCTGGCACATACCGCTTCGCGCGTGTCTTCGCCAACGTGCCTCCCTTCCTTTCACCTGATTTTCCTTTCTTCTGATTTATTCGCGGCGGCGTGTTTGTTCTCCTGCTTTTTCCCATACAGCGGAAGTTTTTCCTGCTTCCCTGCGTTTCACCGCACCTCTTCCAGCGCATACACCCCCGCGAAGTACGCCCGAATCTCCCCGCCCTGCTTGGTGAAGGAACAAGGAATCCGCACAATATCATTCCGCCTGTTCGCCAGATTCAGCTGGAACAGCCCACGGATTCGCCCCGCCGTCAGCGGTTTTTTGCTCAGCACAACGGTTTCCCAATACTTCGCGTCTGTATACAGATACGCATACGGGAACGCATCCAGCGGGAACGTCTTTTCTACCTGCCCAAACGCTTCCCGACGGTCAACCGCCCATCTGCAAGTACCACATACTGCCGCTTTGTGCATCGGCTGTGCATCAGGAGCGCAACAGTTGCCACAATGCCTGCAAAAATCGCCAGCAGGAATGCCCACTCGCGAATCCACATAATAAAGCACAAGGTCAGAAACAGCGACAACGCCGCCGCGAAAATGCCGAGCATCCGAAAAAGCACCCAGAATCCACGGTCATAGAGGTAGATTTTTCGTTCCATTTATCCTTCTCCTTTGCGCCCCCGCATTGACATCCGCCGCTTTGTGTACTATACTGTACACAGTAAATCGACAATGGAGGGAAACGTCATGCCGCGCAGAAAGTTTGACACCACCCAGCGGGGAATATCCGACACTCACACTGATGCGCCTATCGCCACGAGCATTTGCGAGAACAAGCTGGTCTATGCCGAGCGAATTCGCACCCTGCGAGCAGCGGCGAACCTATCGCAAGGCGAGCTGGCGGAAGCCATGAATCTGGGGCGCGCGGCGATTTCCAACTGGGAGACGGGACGGACGCGCCCGGACATCGCCAACATCCCGCGCCTATGCAACGTGCTGGGCATCACCGTTGCGGCGTTCTTCTCCGACACGCCGGAGGAAGCGGGCTGGAACGACGCAGAGCGCACCCTCATGCGGAACTATCGGAAATTGAGCGCAATCAATCAGGATCTGCTTTCCGCGACCGCGCAGACGATGGTCGCGCTGGAAGAGCAGTATCCAGGGC
>ERZ779737.1802-NODE-1802-length-15726-cov-3.295004_pt1 | contig 15726 bp, 20 predicted proteins | sample MGYA00511889_ERZ779737 | MGnify/ENA primary metagenome ERZ779737 (study PRJEB29588, sample SAMEA2163575) | human gut metagenome | biome: human gut; feature: human-associated habitat; material: faeces | place: Denmark | collected 2008/2010 ...
AATATTCTTCATTTCTATCTCTCCCTTATAACTAACCATTCTCATAACTTAAATTATGAGTACCTAATTTTCCCATTCTCCTGAACTTTCTTTTTAGCAAAGTAAAATATTTTCTAAAATTAATTTTATTTATAATATAAATAAAGAAGCTGATAATATATATAACAATGTTTTTGGGTTTGAAAAGATTGTTGATAAAACAAAACCAGTTAAACAATATGTTTTAAATACTATTAATATCAATTATGAACCAATTAATTTGGTAAAAACTATTAAAACATTTTGTAACAATAAATTTCCTACTATGGCAATGTCTTTATTATTTACAGGATTACCAGGAACAGGAAAAACAGAATTTGCTAAATATATTGCACAACAATTAAATAAAAAATTATTAATTAAACGATATTCAGATTTATCTAGTTGTTATGTAGGTGAAACCGAAAAACATATAGCAGAAGCTTTTAAAGAAGCTGAAGAAAATGATAAAATTTTATTAATTGATGAATGTGATTCTATATTTCAAAGTAGAGAAAATGCACAAAAATCATGGGAAATATCACAAACTAATGAATTTTTGACACAATTAGAAAATTACAAAGGAATTATCATATGTACAACAAATTTTATTAAAAATTTAGATCAAGCATCAATGAGAAGATTTAGATTTAAAATTAAATTTGAATCATTAAAATATGAAGATAGAATAACAATTTATAAAAAATATTTTAATAAAAAAGAATTACCGGATTTTGTTAAAAATGAATTATATAAAATGGATAATTTATGTTATGGTGATATTAAAACTGTATATGAAAGATTAGGATTATTATCACCAATTTTTAAAAATGAAGAAATAATTAAAGAATTAAAACATGAATTATTTTATAAAGATATAAACAAACAAAACAAGTTAATTGGTTTTAATTAAAATTATTTGAAAAATAAATTTTAAAGAATAAAATAAAAATTATGTTAAATTTAAATACTATTTGGGTAGAAAAACATAGACCTACAAAATTTGATGATATGGTACTTTCAGATATTAATAGAAAGTATTTTAAGTCATTAGAAAACAATAAGGATATTCCACATTTGCTTTTTTGTTCCAAACCAGGCATGGGCAAAACAACAGCAGCAAAAATTATCGCTAAAGAAATTTTAGATTGCCAATATATTTATATTAATGCATCTGATGAAAATGGAATTGATACTATTAGAACCAGGATATTGGAATTTGCTCAAACAAAAGCTTTATTTGGAAATTTTAAAGTCATTATATTAGATGAAGCTGATGGATTAACTATTCAAGCGCAGTCGGCATTAAGAAATATAATGGAAGAATATTCTAAATATGTTCGATTTATTTTAACTGCTAATAACAAAAATAAAATTGCTCCAGCAATTCAGAGTAGATGTGTTTCATTAGATTTTGAATTTGAACAAAAAGATGTTTTGATAAGATGTTTAAATATTTTACAAGAAGAACAAATTGAATTATCGAAAGACGACATCAAAAATGTTGCACAAATTGTTAAATTAAATTTCCCTGATATCCGAAAAACAATTAATACATTACAAAGATTATGTGTTAATCAAAAATTCGAATTTGATCAACAAATTATTTATAATTATGATTTTTGTGAACAAATATGGAACTTTTTAAATACAAAAGAAATAATTGATTTACGAAAATTTTTAATTGATAATGAAACATTATTTAATAGTGATTATAATGCGTTATTAGATAACTTTTTAAATTACACTTATACAATTAAAACACTTGAAAATGATAAAAAAGTTGATATTATATTAATAATAACTGAATTTATTTATAAAAGCAATTTTATGATGGATTTAGAAATTAATACAATATCATGTTTTTACACAATTTATAATAAAATAATAAAAAATAAATAAAAAATAAAAAAATAGAAATTAAAAATTATGGATACAATGTCAATGTTCTCAACGATTAAACAAGCACTTAAAAATAAAAAAAGTTCAGCTGGCAATGAAGTTTTTAAAAATTTCATGAGGTTTGAACCCGGTAAACCAGGAACTTCTGGTAATGAATATGTTGTAAGGTTTTTACCTTATTTAAAAGATCCTGAAAATACATTTTTTGAATTTATTTCATATAATTGGAATAGTTTATCAACAGGAAAATGGATAAATGAAATTTCTCCAGTAACATTTGGTGAACGATGCCCTATTGCTGAAGAAAAAGCTAAAATTTTTAATGATAAATCTTCGACACAAGAGGATTTAGATAAAGCACGTTTGCTTAAACGCACAAAACAATGGTTAGCTAATATTTATATTGTAAATGATCCAATCAATCCACAAAATAATGGTACTGTTAAAATTTTGCGAATGGGAAAACAGTTATATGACAAAGTTTATAACGCATTAGACGAAGAAAATTCAGAATCTATAGGGAATGATATCTTTTTAAATCCTGAAAATAGCAATGGATATAATTTTAGAATTATATGTGAACAAGGTCCTAAATTTCAAACATATGCTCGTTCTGATTTTTCAAGAAATAAAACTATTATTCCTGAATTATCTTCCCCTGAAAAAATTAAAGAAATATTAGATACAGCGTTTGATTTAAAATCTGTTTTTACAGTAAAAAGTTATAATGAATTAAAACAAATTTTGGATGAACATTATTTTATAAATTCAAGGACAAATTTAAATAATGAATTAACTTCATCTGAACTTATTGAAAATAATGAAACAATTGAAAACAATTTTACAAATAATAACGAATCTTCATCTATAGTTAATGAACAACCGTCAGAGACAATTAATGAAATTGATGACGAATTTATTAATAGTATTTTAAAACAATAAATATATGAATGATACTGAATATTTAAATTCATTGTTACAGCAAGAAAAATCGATGGGTATTAATACCCCATCGATGATTCCAGTTCCATCAATATATCCATCACAAAATCAACAAACAATTGAAGAACATCGGCCTAATCTTTCTAGAGAACCATCAGCAGAAGAAAAAATTCAAATGATGGGAGCTATTTTAGGTACTACTATGCAACAAGCGTCAAAGGCTGATTCTGATTATGTTGATTTAGGAAATCCACAAGGATTTAGAGAAAGAGCTGCCGCAAGACAGAATTTGTATAAGATTGCTGAAAATTTGGATAAACAACGTGATGCTATACGCAGGGGTCAACAAACAAATTTAAATCCAATTAATACACCCGTTATAAATGAACCAGTAATACCAAATTTTATAAATACACAACAAATCTCTCAAATTAATCAACAGTTATCATCAAATAAAAAAGAAATTCCATATAATGATCCTAATCAATTAGAATTCGATTTTAAACAAACGTCAAATGATGATATCTTAAATGAGATTATTAAATTAAATAATAAAATTAATAATTTATATGATGAATTAATAAATATCAAAATGTTGTTGAATACATCTAAAAAAAAATTAAAATAAATATATGGACAAAACTGAAATTACTTTTAAAAAAATATCGTTAAATAATTTTTTAAAAAGTATAGCAGCGTTTTCAGATCGTGTTATTTTTGAAGAAAAAAATAATCAATTAATTGCTACTACTTTTGTTGATCAATGTATTTATCGTGGAATATATAAAAATGTTAATTTGATTAAATCTAATCAGGATTTAATCAAATTAAATATACCAGATGTTAAAAATTTACAAAAAATAATTGATAATATTAATGATGATGATATTACTTTTAAATTAAATACAAATAATTTGGTTTATTCAAGTAAATATTTTAAAACTAAATACGTATTATTAGAAGATGGTATAATTTCTTCATGTAAATTAAATATTGATAAAGCATTAAATTTGAATTGGGATATTGATTTTAATATTAATAAAGAAAATTTTTCTCATTTGATATCTCTTAGTACTTTAAGTAATTTAGAAAATAAGAAATTATATTTTTATACTTCTGAAAATTGTTTGTATTGTGATATTGGTGATAAAACAAAAATTAATACTAATGAATTGACATCTTTAATTTTAGAAAATATTGAATTTGAACTTTCAGGAATAATCATACCTGCTGAGATAATTCGTATTATAAATACAATTCCATATGATAATATTAATATAAAAATTAATAAAGAAAAATTTATTGTTTTATTTACTATAAATGATCCTGATTTTACGTCTTATTATATTGTAGCAGGTCGCGAAAATTAATGAAAAATAAAATACATACTCCTGGGTATGTTATTAAACGTTTAAAAGATAATGGATTTATTGTCTGGAAAATTTTTAATAATTATTCAGAAATTGATTCTCGTTATTGGACTATTTTAATTAATCCAGGAAAAGAATCAATTTTTTTAACATGTCATCGAAATAAAGATATGTTAGGAGATACCGTATTTGAATTTAATGATGGTGGAAATTTATTTAGAAATAAAGTATATTTATCTACAAATTCAATTGAAGTTATTGTTGATAAATTGATCAAAGCAGGAGTAAATAACATTCCTAATAAAAGTTTATATTTTAAAAATGGTGTTTAATAAAAATAATGTTTTAATTTTAGGTGACGGATTTCTTGGTAGTGAATTTATTCGAAGAGGTTATAAATTTCACACAACAAGAAAAAAAGAAAATGTAAATGATGTTGATACATTTTATCTAAATGTTGATAGTGATCTATTGTCTGTTCATTTAGAAAGAATTTTTAATAAAATTCATTTTGATACAATTATTAATTGTATTGGTATTGCTAATACAAGATATTGTGAAAAAAGAGAAAATTTTCATGAAATTGTGAGAATTAATGGAGATTTTGTTAACTTTCTAAGTAGATGGTGCAAAGAATTTAGTGTTAAATTAGTACAGGTCTCGACAGGATGTTTATATGCAAGACAAACAGGCACAGTTTCTGAAACAGATTTCATTGAAGCTCATTGTAATTATGTTGTAAGTAAATGGGTTGGTGAAATGGGTTGTGATCTGGAAAGAGATTTAATTATTCGACCAAGATTGTATTTCAGTGATGTTGAAAACAAACTAAATCTTATTTGTAAGTTTCCTAAATTTACAACAATATTAAATGAATTTAATTCAGTTACATCTACTAGAACAATTGTAGAAGCAGTAACTTCTTTACTTGAAAATAACCAAGTTGGTGTGTTTAATGTTGCTAATGATGGAGCTTATACAATTAAACAATTATCTGAAGCTATTGGTTATAAATGGAATAAAGAACAGGTTGTAACACAAGCCGAGTTACACAAATCACAAGGATTGTATCTTGTTAATAATGTTATGGATTTATCAAAATTAAAACAATTTTATATTCCAAGAGATGCAATAGCTGAATTTAAATGGTGTAAAGAGAATATACATGTTTAAAAAAGATGGTATTTATATTAAAGAAGGTAATAAAAAAATTTTTATACCTTCTACTGATAGTAAATTTGATATTATTAAACAAAATATTTTACTTCAATATAAACAAGAATATATTAAACAATTAATAAAACAATTATTAATTGTAAATCGTTGGGAAAAATATAAAAATTTAGATAAAATTGTTGACGAGATATATAATATTATTGTATTATATATTAAAAATGATAAAGAATTAAATAAATGTATAAAAACTTTAAATCAATTAGTTAATAAAGAAAATATTATTAATTTTAATGAAATATTGAAATTAGAAACCGTCAATATTTATCAAAAATTAGATAAAACAAATTTTTTTAAAAATAAAGAATTATTAAAAAAATTATTCAAAATTAAAGAAACCATGATTGGAGAAGGTGAATTGTTATTAACTTTAATCTCTAATTGTCGTAAAGGAAAAATAGTTGATTTATTTTTAAATGATTTAAATAATAAAATATATAAACAAATTGAAATAAAAAGTAAAGATGGTAGAATTGGTAATGAACATAACGTTCGAAAATTTTTAGATAAATTAAAAAAATCAAAAAATTGTTTTGATATTAATATTGAAGATTCTGATACTATTATTTTTAAAAAAATTTTAAATAAAATTAATTTTTTATCTTTAGATGAAAAAATTAAATTATTATATAATATAAGAACCGAAAAAAGTTCGATATTAAAAGATTATTTTATAGAACAAATTAAAGCAATTTTAGAAGAATTTGATAATATTGATTATTCAAAATTGATGTTATCAATTCAAATTTATTCATATTGCAGTAATATGAAAGCCGATTATATTATTCTATTAAATGATTTAAATTTATTAATTATTAAACCAGGTTGTTTGTGGGGTATATATGAACAACTTTTAAAATATAAAATTAAAATTGGATTTAATGTTTCAGACAGAAAAGGATTTTCAGTTGCTTATATAGCAAATAAATAATTATATGACTAATTTTGTTAATCCATACGAATTATCAAACATAAAAACTGGATATGATTTAGTTAATTTTTTTAAAAAATTAATTCCAACTTTTAAAAAAACAGCCCCAAATTTGATATTAAAATCAAATAATATTAATTTAAAATTTAAATTAGACGAAAATGGTAATTTAGATGTTTTGGGTGATTTTGGAAAATTGCATCCATTGGATATTAAAGGATTTTCATATAATGAATTGAATCAACGGTTTATCGGTAATGATAAAATTAAAAAATTATATGGATTACTTTTTAATATTTTCAATAATGCAAAAATTAATATTAAAAATAATATTAAAAAATTAAAACTATTTAATAATGATTATATATTAAATTGTCAATTTGCGTTATCAGGAAAAAAATATATTTTTATTATTAATGACGTATATAAAACATCAATCAAAAAAGATAAACGTATATTTGAAAAAGTTAAAATAAATAATGAAGATATTGAAAAATTGATTTTAGAAATTCAACCATATGCTCAAAACTTCAATATTTCAATAACCCCAAAACAAAAAACCAGTAAATTAGATGAAACCACTTCTGAAAATTTATTTGATGATTTATTAAATACTGTATATACAATTCAAATAAAACCCACTTTAGCAATTTCAAAATCTTTAAGAAATTGGATCAGAGGTTGTAAAAATCCAAAAAACAAACATATAATTATTAATGATGTTAAAATTAACATATTTAATAAAAAATTATATTTTAAAATTTTAAATAATATTCCATTATCTGAAATTGTTGATAAAAATAAATTTAATCAATATAAAAAATATATTTTAAATTCATTTATTTTACAATTAACAACCCAAGCGTTAGGCCAACGATTATTAGAACGTTTAAATTTACCCAATGATAATTTACAAAATATTTTAGGTATATCATATAAAAATTTCCAAATATTGGGTGATAATATAATTAAAAATTATCAATATTATAATGAAGATGAACAACAAGTAAATAGTTATATTAATAATCCTCCATATACAACAAGTGATTGGGGAAAACATGAAGTAGTTAATGAAAAATTAAATTTTAAACAAATATTAGAATCCTATAATTTAGAACAAGAACCACATCATACATTATATGTTTATTTTATTGTTAAACCCGAACCATTTTTAAAAAATGATTTTGATTTATATAATAAATATTCTAATTATTTTGAAAATAGTATAACAAAAATTTTAGTACCACATTCAAAAAATATTAAATTTGATGATATTAAAGAAACGATTAAAGCCTTTGGCGTTGACGATAAAAACATAATAGAATATACTAATAATAAAATAGATCCTTTATATGAAATTTATTGTAATAATGAAGATAAAGTTTTATTTTTATTAGAACCAGATGCTAAAAAATATTTCAAGCCAAATATAAAATTTACTAAAAAATTTATATCGGCTGATCAAATGAAGCCTTATATTAAACGTAATTATTTTAAAATAATTGAACCTGATTTATTAAATTTATTAGATTTTAATATTAAAACCAAAAATCAATTTTTTAAAAAATTTCAAAATGCGGATGAAAAATTACGTGATAAATTATTAATATCTATGTATGGCAATACCAATTTAAAAACGATTTTTAATCATTTATATTGAAAATTTTTAAATTTAACATATAATATTATATATGTTAAATAATTTGTTTCCGAGTTTAGCTATTAATATAGTTAATAATCAAAGCATATCATCTATTCCAAATGTTTTACATTTTATGGCTGATGTTTCTGGCTGTTCATTATATAGAATGAGAATGCCAGAACATTTATTAATGTATTCGGGAAAAGCTAATATTCAAACATTTAATAGAATGTTAATGGATCCATCATTATTTGCTAATACAAATGTAATTAGAATACAACGCCAAGTTACCCCGCAACAATTAGAATATATAAAATTTTTAAAAGAACAACAATTAAAATATAATTTTAGATTGATATATGAATTAGATGATATTCCTGTTATTGAGGATATTCCAGAATACAATATTGCTAGAAAAGAATATAATTATAAAGAAGTTCAAGATAGTTTTTGGAAAATTTTAAATTTAGTTGATGAAATGACTGTAACTTGTCATTTCATGAAACAATATTTTCAAAATAAAGGTATTAAAAATGTAACTGTCATACCAAATTTCCCAGCAAAATTTTGGATGGGAAATATGTATAACCAAAGTAAAATAAATAATGATTTTGATAAAAATAAGCAAAAACCCCGAATTTTATATTGTGGATCTAATGCGCACTATGATTTATCAGGCAGGGGATTAAAAGATGATGTATATCATATTATTGATAATATAATCGATACTATCAATGAATATCAATGGGTATTTTTAGGTGGGTATCCAAAAAAATTGAAACCTTATATTGAATCAAAAAAAATTGAATATCACCCATGGGTTAAATTAACTGATTATCCATATGCTATATATAATTTAAATATACAAGCAGCAATTGCTCCGTTAGCTAATAATAATTTTAACAAAGCAAAAAGTGATTTGAAATGGTATGAAATGTGTGCATATGGTATTCCTTGTATTTGTCAAAATTTATGTACATATGAAAATGCATGGTGGAAATTTGATACTGGTGACGAAATGATAACACAATTAGATAAACTTGTTCACCATCCAGGAAAATATAAAAATTTAGGTATTCAATTATATAAAGAAGCTGAAAAAAGATGGTTAGATAATCCAGAAAATATCGGATGTTATGAAGAATTATACAAATATCCATATAATTCAAATGAAAGAAAACTTTTAAATCGTTTTAACTAATGAAAATAGAAAAAATTATAGTTACTGGACATCGTGGATTTATTGGTACTAATTTTATTAATTTATTATCACATAAAAATTATGAATATTATGGTATAGATGCTTTATATAAAGGAGCTAATAAATTTAATACTGATGGATTAAAAAATATAAAAAAAGAATATAATTTTTGTTTAAGTAGCGATGAATTATATAAAAATTTAGAATCTGACTTCCAAGATTTTAATAATACATTAGTAGTTCATTTTGCTGCATATAGTCATGTTGATGATAGTATTAAAAATCCAATTGAATTGGTGGATATTAATATAAAATCAACACATAAATTAGCTAGATTTTGTGCGGAAAAAAATATTCCTTTTATTTTAATAAGTACAGATGAAGTATTGGGAAGTTTACGAGATAATGAATTACCTTCTGATATAAACGAAATTTTAAAGCCACGAAACCCGTATTCATTTAGTAAAGCATCATGTGAAATGTTAATACATTCATTACAATGTCAATATCCAAATTGGCATGTATATATTACACGATGTGTTAATAATTTTGGTGAATATCAAGATCCTACAAAATTAATACCTGTATGTATTAATAAAATTTTAAATAATGAAAAAATTCCAATTTATGGTCAAGGTTTACAACGTCGCTCGTGGATTCCTGTATATATACACAATCAGATTATTTTAAATATAATCGAAAAAGAATTTAATTGTAATAATTATATAAAATTTAATCATTATAATATATATCATATTGGTAGTAAAATTGAATTATCTAATATTGATATGATTTATAAAATTTGTCAATTAATGAATGTTAACCCATTAGAACATATTCAATACATAAAAGATCCTAGGGGATATGCACATGATTATAGATATTCATTATCATATAAAGAAACTTTATTATCATTTGGTAAAGATTGTTTAGATTTTGATTTAGATAATATGTTGCAATTAACAATTGATTTCTATAAAAATAATAAAAATAAAGAAATGTGGATTTAATTTATGATAAAATTAAAAAATATATGTAGTATATTACCTAAATCATTTTGTAATATAACTTCTAATAATAAAAAAACAAAAGGTATTATTTTAGCAGGTGGAGCAGGTACTAGATTATATCCAATTACTAAATGTATACCAAAATCATTAGTTCCCATCTATAATAAACCCACAATTTATTATCCATTATCAACTTTGAAAAAATTGGGCTGTCATGAAATTTTAATTATTTGTCAAGAACAGTATCTAAAATTATTTCAAAATTTGTTAGAAGATGGTAGTCAATTCAATTTAGATATTCAATATGCAATACAAAATAAACCAAAAGGAATTGCTGAAGCATTTATAATTGCTGAACAGTTTATTAAAAACGATAACGTAATATTATGTTTAGGTGATAATTTATTTTTAATGGATGATGAATTATTAATGTTACGAAATGCTTTGAAAAATAATGACGAATTTTGTGGTATTTGTGAAGTTGGAGTAAATGATTCTTCAAAATATGGCGTTTATGATAAACAATTAAAACTGATTATCGAAAAACCCACATCAAAAAAATATAAATATGCAATACCTGGTGTATACACATTTGATAATTCTGTATGTGAAAAGGCAAAATCTTTAACACCATCAAAAAGAGGTGAATTAGAAATAACATCTTTAATTGATTTGTATTTACAAAATGATAAAATGAATTGTTATACATTAAATCATACTTTATGGATAGATACAGGTACTCATAAAGATTTATTAGATGCCAATAATTTAATTAAAAGTATTGAAGAAAGATTGGGAATAGATGTTTGCGAAATCCTTTATAAGTAATTTTTTAAAAAGAAAATTACAACCTAAAAATCGATGCATGTATGCATGTTTACATGGACAATATATTGGAAAAATGTTTGTTTTTATAAAACATGAAAATAATTTATTTCATTTTTTAATGCTTCCTGATATGAAAAATATTTCAATGAATTTTGAAATATTTAAAAATGGTATTGAAAATTATATATTAGATAAAGTAAAAATTTTAGATAAAAAATATTGGAAAGTGTGTGAAGAAAAATTTAATAAAAATTTTATTGATAATTTTAAAAAATAATTTAATATATTCATATGAACAAAAACATAATTTTATTTATAGATAAATTTGGTCGAACTATTATGGGTGAGATCGCTGAAGAAAATGTAAGTTCTTACACTATTAAGAACCCAGGGGTTATTCATATTGCACAAGACGCGCAATCTAAACGTTTTAATTTTCAGGTTTTACCATTAATTTTATTTGAACTATTAGATGTTAACACAACAAAATTTTATAATATCAAATTTAATAAAGAAGATATTAGTGTGTTAACTACAGATAATAATCAATTAGTTAAAGTAAATCAAGCATTTGTTAATCAGTACAATGCAATGTTTACCGCTTTAGCAAATGGATTAAAACAAGAAAATACCACCGAATCAAATATTAATACTTTAGAAGTTAAATAAAATATGTCTGATAATATAGAATATAATGCAATTATTGAGGTAAATGATGTAAAAGATGTTTTGGAAAAACATAACATCGATGAAAATTTACAACAAATTATTTTAGCAGATCTTTCACAAACCGCAGAAAAATATGCAGATGAATTAAAAGAAAATATGAAACCTGATAATTCATCAAATAAAGAAGATAATGATAAAGTAACAGAACCCAGAATAAAAAAAGATTATATTCTATTATTATCAGATCCTGCTGAAAAACTTAGTGATGAATATTTAGGATGGGCATTTCAAATTGATGAAGATCAAAATCCTGGTGAATTATTAGATAAAATTAAAATGGCAGCTGGTGATTTTAATAGGTCTAAAAAAGGACAAAAAATTCCAGTACATACAATTGGCGAAACAATTCAAAACGTTCCAGCTAAGTTTTTTAAAGAATATAAAATCTATCCAAAACATAAAGAACCAGTTTATATTTGTTTAACTAATAATAAATTACAATAATTGAAAGGGGTAAATTTACCCCTATTTTTATTATGTTTCATGATGTTTATATACATGCTATTAAATCATTAATTGAAAAAAATGGATATACAAATCATTTTCTTGTTTATCCACCCAATTATAAAATAGCAAAATTATTATCAGTATTGACAACCAAATTTCCCGAAGTTATTGTTCAACAATTTCATAAAAAAGATATTTGCAATTATTTAAATAGAAAAGATATTGATTTAAAAATTGATTATAATTTTTATGATACAGGTGATAATGGTGATATATTTTATGATAAAAATAAATTTATTGCTGTAAAATCAATGTTTTGTTATTTTAAATCATATAATATTGATTGTTTATATACTGGTATAACACTTTCCATACTAGAAAAATTGCAAAAACAATATAAAAATAAAGAACAAATTTGTGTATTTATTATACATAAATATGATAAACAAAATTATGTTAATCAAATGGTTAAATATATTAAAAATGAAGAAAAATTATGTAATTTTATTTTAAATACTATATATAAAAATTATAAATTTCGTATTTTTAAAATAAAAGATATACCACATATTAAAGAGAATATAGAACAATTTTTAGAATCTGATAAATATTTTATATGAGTAAATATATTGAAAATGAAATTCCTAATGTATTTGTAGAAGATAAAATGATGGTTTCACCTTCTGGTATACCAGTCAAACCAAGAATATTACCATCTTCAACTAATACCTGGGAAAAGAAAGAAGGTAGATGGATTGATCCTAGTAGTGGTTATACTTTTTATCAAGGTGTTTTAGAATTTACTGATTTAAAATCAGGCAAAACATATAATAAAGAAAACCCATATATCGGATAAATAATTATATGAAAGATAATGATTATAATAAAAATGAAATTGATGTAATATTAGAAGCATATGATAATTCATTTGTTGAAGAAACAAACGAAGATGCTGAAGATATGTATGATATTGAAGCTGAATATAGACCAGGCAAAAAATATGGAGAAAAATCATTTTTAGATGTTAAAATTGAAGATATATATGATGCTAAATCATTCGATGAAGCAGCTGAATTATTTAAAAAATTTACACAAACTTCAAAAATTAATCCAAAAAGCAAATCTCAAATTTTAGCAAATATTGCTAAAATTGAATCACAGGGTCGTAATTTAGTTCGTTTACAACAATATGCAACAAATTGTTGGTTTAAAATGAAAAAAATGGGACTTAAATAAATTTCATAAAATAATTTAAATTTAAGAAGCTATCACACGATAGCTTCTTTTTTTTTTAACTCTTTAATATTATATTAATATGAATATATTTTTTGTGGATAAAAATCCAATATTAGCTGCTCAATCTTTATGTGATAAACATATAGTAAGATTAATAACTGAAGCTGGCATATTATTATGTGGTGTGCATCATCGATTAAAATTTAAATATCCAAATGTAAGACCACCATATTTAACAGGGCCAATTATTAACGGAAAATTAGTTTCTTGGCTATACGAATCATTAACCAATTATAATTGGTGTGTTGATTATGCTTTAGAAATTGGAAAAGAATATACAAAAAGATATAATAAAATTCATGCAGCTCAAAAAGTTATTGAATGGTGTAAGGAACATCAACCAGATATTCCTGATATTGGATTAACTAATATGCCACAAATTATACCAGAGCAATATATGCATATGGATACAATACAAGCCTATCGCAATTATTGTATACAAGAAAAAACAAAATTTGCTAAATGGAAATTGGTAATAAACCTAATTGGTGGCATTAATAATTTTTATTTAATTAACTTTAAAATTTCAATTTTCATTATATAATTAAATTATGCAAATTATAAATCCAAGTGTAAACCTTCTAGCCTACACAAAGCTAATCAATGACGACACACCCTCGTCACCTTCCAAGCTGATTGAACTGGCTATGAGAAATTGCTATAAATCAGAAGACAAAATTACTGAAAATTCTTATAAAAAAATAATACCATCAGTTGTTTCTCTTGGTCATACCTCTACTATTGAACATGTAAATTTTACCTTTAGAATCATTACAAGTAGAGATGTTTTACAAGAATTAGTCAGACATAGAATTGCATCTTACTCAGTAGAAAGCACCAGATACTGTAATTACACATCAGATAAAAAAGGAATGCAATTCATCAAACCTGCTTTTGTTTCAAATGAAGATTTAGATAGAGCAATTGAATTATATAAATACAGCAAAAGTGATTTAGAAAAATTACTAAACAGTGATAAAATTTCAAATGATATCAAATGCATTTTTAGATGGCTGGAAGATATAAAAACTGCTGAAACATCATATAATTATATGATTAAGAATGGATGGAAACCTCAGCAAGCAAGAGCAATTTTACCAGGTTGTCTTAAAACAGAAATTGTTATGACAATGAATTGCAGATCACTTCTAAACTTTATTAAACTTAGAACAAGTAATTCTGCTCATCCAGATATTGTAGTTGTTGCAAAAGAGATTGAAAAAATTGTAACAGAAATTTGTCCAGAGATTTTTGAAAACAGCAAGTTTCATAGATTCTAATTGAATCTTTCCTGTTTCTCAGATTAGCTGAAATAACCTTTAGGTTACTGAACTCTAATCTCCACAGGCTTATATTCCTGATTGAGCATCAGTATCAGAAAGTTTTCTCAAACCTTCTTGTAAAATGTTAATTGAAGCATTTATATCTCTATCTAATTCAGAATGACAAACTGGACAAATCCATTTTCTATCTGAGAGATTTAATGCTTCATTTTTATATCAACAATGATTGCAAAGTTTACTGCTTGGAAAGAATCTATCTATTTTAAAGACATATTTGTTTCTTTCTAAAGCTTTATAAGTCAACATACTAACAAATTGACTCCAAGCTATATCTGATACTTTTCTTCCCCATAACTTTTGCATACTTTGGATATTCAAATCTTCAATGAAAATAAAATCATAATTATCTAATAACTTTTTAGAAAGACAATTATTGAAATATTTTCTTTGATTTGCTATCTTTTCATGACACTTAGCTAACTTTATTCTAGCTTTTTCTCTATTATTGGAATTGGTTTTCTTCCTTGAATGAGATTTATTTAGTTTTCTGAGTTTTCTAAGTGATTTTTTAAGGCATTCAGGTGAGTTGATTTTCTCACCATTTGAAAGTGTAATAAAATTTTTTAACCCAAAATCAATACCAATAGATTTCTTTAAATCTGGAGTATATGTATTTACAGTCTTTGGTATTCTAAACAATATAGTAGCATAGTAATTACCAGCTGGTGTTTGTTTTATTGTTATCTTCTGAATTGATTTGTATTCAAATGCTTCTCTTTCATCTCTATATTTTATCCAAGATTTTAATTTTGGAATCTTAATTCTTTTATTTTCAAAGTCTATTTTGACATTGGAATTTATACAAGTAGATGTAAATGATTCTCTGTGAATTTT
>ERZ779737.1804-NODE-1804-length-15715-cov-2.359770_pt1 | contig 15715 bp, 8 predicted proteins | sample MGYA00511889_ERZ779737 | MGnify/ENA primary metagenome ERZ779737 (study PRJEB29588, sample SAMEA2163575) | human gut metagenome | biome: human gut; feature: human-associated habitat; material: faeces | place: Denmark | collected 2008/2010 ...
GTTTTCGTCAACCACTGCAACGTCCTCGTTGGAGGAGGAGTACAGCAGGGTCTTATCGTTGCAGTTTGCCGGATAGATCTTTGCTGTGATGGTGAACGTACCGTCGATATCCATTGTCTTGGTCTTTGCGGGCTTAACGGAGAAGCTGGATATCGGAGTAGTTACTGTAACGGTGCACTGAGCGGTAAGTCCGTTATCGGTCTTGACGGTGATAACTGCGGAGCCATTCTTTACAGCCTTTACAGAACCTGTGTTGGTTACTGTTGCAACCGAGGTATCGGAGCTGCTCCATGTAACGTCCTTGTTGGAAGCGTTGTCAGGAGCTACTGTCGCTGTGAGCTTTGCAGTGGCATTCGGCTTGAGGGTGATATCGGTCTTGTCAAGCGATACGCTTGTAGCCTGTACCAGCTGCTTGCACAGACCGTCTCTGATAACGGTTTCCGGCTGGGACTTCAGACCGCCCTTGCCGTTGCCGCACTGACCGTATGTATTGTCGCCCCAGCAGTAGAGTCTGCTGTCGTAGGAAATATAGCCTGCAAATTCGCCGCCGAGACTTGCAGAAGTAACATTAGTGTTGGTAATTCTCGCGAAGGTATTTCTGGTCTTGGTAGAGCCATCACCGAGCTGACCGCATGAGTTGCTGCCGCTCAGTGAGATATCGCCTGCCTCAGTAATAACTGCTGAGAACTTCTGAGATGAATAAACATAACTGGAATTGCCATAAACCTTAGAAGGAGTCCTCAGTCTGGAACTGTTATCGCCTAACTGACCGTAGGAATTATCGCCCCATGCATAAACGGTGCCGTCGTTTGCTACTGCGATGGTGTGGCTTCCGTCCGCTGCGATATCAACCAGGCTTATAGGATTATCCTTCGAATCCGTTATGTTGATCAGCTCGGGAATATCGACTACTCTGGAAGATGTGTCTCCGCCGAGCTGCTTTACACTGTTGCTGCCCCAGCCGTAGAGATCACCATTATCGGTGATTGCAACACAGTGGCTGTCGCCGGCTGCTATGTCTGAAATGCTTACCAGCTTATCAGAAAGAACCTCAGGATACTTTACAGTGCTTCCGCAGGTGGAAAGTCTGCCGACAGAGTTAATGCCCCAGCCCCATACCTGGCTGCCGATAAGTGCAATTGCGAAATCATTCTGTAACTCTATCTTATCAATAGTTGTTCCGGAAAGATACTCGTTTTCAGTGGGAGTATTAACAATATCCGACCTGGTTTTCATGCCGAGAAGATAGTTGCTGTTGTCACCGAAAACGTATACCTTGCCGTCGCTGGTCTGCACGATGGTTGCCTTGTTTCCGCACCATACATTTACTGCTTCGTATGTTAACTTCACCTTTGTGGGTACGCTTCTTACATTATAGTCTCCCTGACCGAGCTGACCCTTATCGTTGTTGCCCCAGGTGTAAAGTGTTCCCTTGGTATCAATCGCAGCAGCGTGATCGTAGCCTGCCGAGAAAACAGTCACATTGTTCAATGTGTATTCCGGCTTTGCAACGATGGAGCTTGTTGTGCTGAAAAGCTCGCCCGAAACGCCAGCGCCTACACTGGAGATATTGCCGTTATTCCTGAGCATGAGCGAATGATGATGCCCAAGGGCAATGGAAACTGCACCGGTAGTAACCTTCTCCGGATAATTCAGATCCTCGGTATTGCCGTTGTGAAGCTGACCGGACTCGTTGCTGCCCCAGGTGTAAAGAACTCCGTTGGCTATTGCGCCGGAGGAGTTGCCGCCGGCAAATACCGCGCTTGCGCCCTTAACTGATACATTGCCGAAATTAGCGCTGCCGCCGTTATAATAATCCGTGCCAAGCTGACCGTAATCATTTGAGCCAGCAGTCTTTACGGTTCCGTCGCTCATAAGCACGATGGAATGCTCGTCGCCTGCCTCAACGTCCTGAGCGCCGCTCTCAATAACAACGGTAAGCCAGGTCATATCCCTGTAGTTACCTGTACCAAGCTGACCCTGATCGTTGCTGCCGCAGCCGTAAACTGCGCCGTCCTTGGACACAACCAGCGTAAATCCGTCGCCTGCTGCAACGTCCACTGCGTCCTTCATGAGCTCTGTAACGGAATTCTTGTATGTATTGGTAGCGAAACCAAGCTCGCCGTATTCGTTGCTGCCCCAGCCTACTGCGGTTCCGTCCTCAAGCAGTGCGACTGTATGACCGTCTCCGGTGCTTACCTGAGCAACATTGTCCAGGATCTTGGTAGGATTGCTGATTATGGCAGCGGAAACCTTATTTGTTATCTGCCCCTCGGAGTTGTCGCCCCAGCCATAGAGCGTGCCGTTCTTATCTATCGCAAAGCTGACATCTTCGTTTGCGTCAACATACACGATATTATCCATTACCTTCTCGCCATTGGAGCTGGACTTGCTCGAACCTAAACCGAGCTGCCCCTTGCTATTGTCGCCCGCAGCCCAAAGAGACATATCGCTCTTGATAACAAGGCTGTGATTCTCACCGACTGCGATCGTGGTGGTGCTTAACTGCGGTTCTGCTGCCGCTGCGCTCAGCGGTATCATCGTGATGACCTGAGCTGCACAGAGCGAAGCAGCAATGACCTTCGCTTTCTTATTCATACTAACTCCCTCCATATACCGGGGCGTCCTGCCCCTGTTTATTTTAAGCCGCTGCGCCTGTCTGCACCTCAGCCTAATAACCTTTCATTAATTAAAACAACCGAGACCCATAAAAGGTTGCACGTTTTTTGAAAAAATTTTTAATTTTTTTGAAAAAATTATCACCTGCATATATTATAACGCAAAAATACCGGAAATGTTGCAAAAAAGACTTACAAATATCTTAATTTTACATTTCCGGTTTAAAAATCAATTTCTTCTCCACCACCAATATACATTAACTTGTCTCCGAGGGTCTCGTCCATAATGTCGAACCCCTTGAAGCCTGTGCAGTGGCAGGCGTAGATCTTCTCTGCGTTGCTGAGCTTCAGCGCCCTTGCCTGCGCCGTTATATACTCAGATGAGCACCCAAGCGTTTTAGGGTTTGAACCCATAAAGTGAAACCCGCCCACGATAGCGAGCACAGGTATTCCGCACCAGTTCTGCTTCACGGTCTCCAGCATGTTCTGAACTCCGCAGTGGAAGCACCCTCCGATGATAACAAGGCCGTCAGCCTTGCGCTTTTTCGGGAACAGCACGGCAAAGCACTCGTCGGAGCAGTCGTAGGGGAGCTGCTTTTTTCCGTCCAGCGCGAAGTAGCTTCTGTCAGGGTTGAGGTCCTTTTCATCAAAGGTCTCGCAGGAAGCAAGGTAGAATCCCTCCGCCACCTCTGAGAAACGATTGAAAAGTATCAGATCATCTGCGTATTTCTTGAAAAACGCCTTCCCCGCGCCGACTGGCTCCTTGAAAAAGCCCGTTTTCCTGAAACGCTCTGTCTGCGCGCCCGCGCGAAGGTATATCTCAGCGTCAGGGCTGAGCCGCATAAAGCTGTCGATACCACCGACGTGCGCGGCATGATTGTGGGTAAGCACCACCGCGTCAAGCTCGTCCGTCGGGAGCTGCATGCGGCGTGCGTTCTCAGCCGCCTTTCCGGTCAGTCCGGTGTCTACATCCAGACCTCCGCACACAAATCTGCCCGATGGGTTAATCAGGATCTTGGTATCCTCATCCGGTGGCAGCATACGGAGTGCCGGGCGTAACACTTTCTCCCGGATCTCATGCTCCAGCTTCCGAAGGGATTTTTCCTTTTCATGCTGGCAGGACACAATGACGGTATCCAGCCGGGCAGGTCTATCATCTTCATACTCCACGGTCACCTGCGCCTTTCCATCTGGCAAGATTCCCGTGATATATCCGCTTCTACGGCTTGCAGACAGTTCCCTTACAATGCGGTTCGCCAGAACCACTGGCATCGGCATAAGCTGCGGTGTCTCATCGCAGGCGTAACCAATCATGATGCCCTGATCCCCGGCACCGCTGGCAAGTCCGCTCTGAACAGAAACAGTCCCTGCCCTTCGTTCTCTGGATCTCTCCACTGCCCCGGCGATATCCGGACTCTGTTTGTGGATGAGGGCATCCATGTGGATTTCCTCTGCTTCATAGCCTGCACTCTCCAGCACCTTTTTGATGATTTCAAACACCTGTGGCTCAAATCGGCTGGTGATCTCTCCTGCCACAATGATGTTCCTTTTGGTCGCCAGCACCTCGCAGGCCACTCTGGAATTTTCGTCCTCTTTCAGACACGCGTCCAGAATGCTGTCTGCGATCAGGTCGCAGAGCTTATCCGGATGTCCTTCTGTTACGGATTCTGCTGTATAAAATCGTTTCATAATCGTTACCATCCTTTCCAAGTAAATAATAACGGCAGGAAACGCTCCTTTCTGGAACACTTTCTGCCGGATCTGGGTTATAAGTTGTCTCACATTCTGCACTTTTCTGGTACTTTCAGACACTTTTTTCAACCTAAATACTACCAATGCACACCCTTACATAATCCCCCTGTTTTGAACACATCCCTGCCCGTGCGGTCATTATTTGTCTCATTTTCTGCACTTTTCTGGTACTTACGAACACTTCTGACTCCACACTGCCCCGGAAACCGGCACCGCCAGGACGATGTTCCTGGCACCGCTCCATTCATATGAACACGTGACGAGCGTCAAAACCTTATCGTATATACACTTCAGGTAATCATCCCCGGTTTCGAACACTTCCCTCTGCTTAGCTGCTTTTAAATATTCCTGCACTGCCTCCGCATCTGCGAGTTTCTGCTGGAATGGGAACAAATTCCTGTCTGCTTTCAGCACCGTGACAATTCGGTATTCCTGAATGCTATCCTCTGTCTGAAGATAAGCAAAGGGATGCTCCTGATAGTACGTTTCATCTGCATATAAGTCCAGATTTCCGAACATTGCCCCACTGTTCATGTTGTGACCGTAAATGATAAGGTTCCGACTTTCAGACACTTTACAGTCTGCCTGTAAAAACAGGCTTCCGTTGATGTCATATTCCTTTTTGTAATTCCGTTTCAGGTAAAACTCCCCATTCTCCTGTTCGGACTGAAGCACCGGGTAATCAATCCCGGTATCCGGTATTGTCAGCCATCCCTGCACATCCGGGTATTGTTCCCGAAGAGAAACAAGGTCTACCGCAGCCACCGGGCATTTTCTTCCAGCTGGTTGGTCTTTCTTTTCAGAGCCTGAGGCTCCCGGAGCTTCCGGCTCCGGGAAATTCCCTTTCAGCTCTGCCACCAGCTTTTTGTTCTCCATTGGAAGATATACCATGTGGTAAATCAGAAACCCGGCACTTGTCAGCGTCACTGCAAGGCAGATGATCTTGAAAAACCTCTGTAAGATTCCTGTCTTTGGTTTTTTCTTCATCGTTCCTGTCCGGCTTTTCTCTGCTTCTTTGGCTGACTCTTCTGCGTCTTTCCCGGCACAGGCGGTTTCCTTGCTGCTTTCAGGATTGGTTCTGTTGGAATCTGATTCTGCCTGCAGCCCTTTAAGATTCCGGTCAGGTACGACCGTCCGGGCGGATTAAAGTTCTGCATGTAATCTTTTGTCATGATATAGACAATGGCTTTGATCTCTCTTCCGCCTTTATTCTTGACGGTGATTTCCTGTTTGTCGTAAAAATCAGGATAGCCTTCATAAAGATCCAGGCTCTTTTCACAGTCCCCGGTCAGTGACCAGAGGACGCCGTCCACATGGCTTCCCTCTTCCGGGAAGATGGTGGCAAGGCCGCTTCCTGCGGCTGCAAAGGTCAGCCGATACCCCTCCAGGCGGACGATTTCTACCACCTCCGCCTTTGGGCACCGATATGCCATCTGGTCCAGATCCATGTTGCTTCCATACGCAAAATATAATTGTTTCAGCCTATCTGCCCCCTTTTTTCTTCTTTCTTCTGGATGCCACACCCATGCCGATCAGACCGCCTGCGGAAAGAATCAGGCACAGGGCCGGAATCCAGAGGTTGGTGTCATCGCCTGTTTTCGGGTTGCTTACAAACGGGGTATCCTCCGGCAGCTTCTCGTTCGTCACTTTCTGGATGACTTCGATCACTGGAGTTTTGTCATCTACATAGGTAAATGTCACCTCATGTTTGGTCTCATCCAGCTGATAGCCCTCCGGTGCTTTGGTCTCAACCAGATAATAGGTGGCTGCCTTATCAAATTTGCCGTCCTTATAAGTTCCGATTGCAAGCAGTCCGCTGGTTGCATGGCCGTTTTCATCAGTGGTCAGGGTTTCTACCACTTTGCCATCCGCATCCCTCAGTTCAAATTCCGCATCTTTCAGTGCAGCTCCGGTATCCTTATCTGTTTTCTCAACGATCAGACGTCCCTTTGCGGTATCATCTTTCATGGCTACCTTCTGGATCTCTGCGGTATCTGCCACCTCGAAGGTGATCTCTTCTGCAACAACATAACCGTTTGGAGCCTGCTCTTCTTTCAGGGTGTATTCACCAATCGGAAGTTTTTCGATATAATGCGGCTCTTTACCGGAAGTCCAGGTTTCTACGATGTTGCCATTTTCATCTGTGATGGTCAGTTTAGCTCCTTCGATCTCATTATCTCCGGTAATATCCGTTTTGCTGATCTTCACTTTGGTCACGTCATCTTCCATTACCTGTTTCTGGATCTCCGCAGTATTCTCTACGGTGAATGTGATGCTTTCCGCAGTGGCATATCCATCGGCCGGCTTGTTTTCTGTCAGGGTGTAAGATTTTCCTACAACCAGTTCTTTGATGATGTGCGGCTCCTTGGTGGATGTCCATTCCTCAACAACAGCCCCGTTTTCATCCGTCAGCTGTAATCTGGCTCCCGGCAGTTCCTCGCCCGTGGTCAGATCGGTTTTGGAAAGCTCCACGGTTGTCGGCTCATCTTCAAATACAAATTCATAGGATGCTTCTGCTTCTTTATCCCCCTGGTACTCAAAAACAAATTCCTGTTCTTCTCCGGTGGTGACAAATCCATCCGGTGCATACAGCTCCTTCACATAATAGGTTCCGTCAATCGGCAGGTCTGCAATAAAGGAAATCTTTCCATCTACATCTGTTGTTTTTAACTCGATCAGGGTATCTGCTTCCATCAGCACCTTTCCAGATGCGGACAGGATGTCGTTCCTAGTGTACAATCCAAAGATGCCGCCTTTTAATACACGGTCGGTATCCTTTTCTTTCTTCAGGACGTTCACTTTCACCTTCTGGCGGTTGTTCTGCCAGTCCTCATCGTATACGACAACCGGGGTATCCTGATCGCGGTAGGAAAGATCTACATATCGTGGTTCTTCATCCAGGATATAACCATATGCTGTGCCTACCTCTTTGACATAATATTTTCCAACCGGAAGGTCAGATACTTCTGCAACACCGTTTGCATCGGTAGTTACAGTTGCTACCAGTTCGTCCTTGGAATAATAGTCCGGGCTTACGCCATCAGCTGCTTTGATATCTTCGGCAGCACGGATTTCGAAGGTAACGTCTGTCAGGCTTCCTGTAATGTACTCAAAGAAATGTTCCACAACACCTTTGACGTTATCCAGCAGGGTGATCTTATCGAGGAATTCGCCCTTCTTGTTTACGATCAGCAGTGCTTTCGGTACATGGTCCTGCATTTCCACTTTCTGTATTTCTGCGGTATCCTGAACGGTGAATTCCACATCCGTAGTCTTTAAATAACCAAGCGGTGCAAGAGATTCACGGAGGGTATAAGTTTTTCCAACGGTCAGGTATTTGATCACATGAGGCTCATCCTTTACGGAAGTCCAGCTGTCGATCACGTTTCCATCCTCATCCAGAACAGAAAGGGATGCTCCGTTCAACTCCACGCCTGTGGTCAGATCGGATTTTGTCACCTCGATGGTCGTCGGCTGGTTCTTCTTAATCGATTTCAGTTTAATGGTCTGGATGTCTTGTCCCTGATAGGTGGCATCAAATTCCAGTACCTCATCAGAGGATACAAAACCGTCCGGTGCGGAAATCTCTTTTACATAATAAGTTCCAAGCGGCAGGTCCAGGGTAAAGTGTGCCTGTCCTTTTTCATCGCTTGTGATCTCCTGTAATAAGGTATCTGCTTTCACGATGACCTTGTTGCCTGATTTGATTTCCTTCTTATTGTAAAGTCCAAATACAGCTCCGGCTACCACGCTTCCGGTTTCTGCGTCCTGTTTTTCCACGGTGATGCTTACTTTCTGGCGTTCATTTTTAAATGTCACTTCTTCGTCTACGACCGGGGTATCCTGTCCGGCATAGGTAAAGGTTACCTCTTCCCCTTTGGCATTCCAGGTGTAGCCTTCCGGTGCTTTTTTCTCTTCTACACGGTATTTGCCGAGCGGAAGGTTCTCTACTACGGCACTTCCGGTTTCATCGGTTGTCACCGTTGCCACCAGTGTGTCTTTGGCATATTCCAGATAACGGTTGCCGTTCTCATCTTTCTGATGGTCTGCGGTATAGATATCTTCTGCGGCATAAACCTCAAACACGGCTCCTGCAAGGCTGGCTTCCTCATAGGTGAAATCCTTGTCAAAACCTTTGACTACTTCTCCTTCCTTGTGGATGGTCAGTCTGCCTTTTGCCGGGTGGTTCTCGAATTCCACCTCGATGATCAGGTCACCGCTGACCGGATCTTCCTGGTATGCGGTATCGCTGTCTACCTTGATTTCCACGGTATTGGCACTGTGGGTGTATCCATCCGGTGCAGTCACTTCTTCGATGCGGTAATTTCCACAAGCCAGATTCTGTGGCAGGATCAGGTATCCATTCTCATCCGTAAAATAAGATTTATGTACCGTAGTAGATGGGTAGGTGGTCACCTGTTCCACATATTTCTTGTTATCCAGATTGTATACTTTAAACTCGGTATTCGGAACCAGGACAGATTTCTTTGTCTCGTCATCTTTTTTGACGATCTTTAATTTTGCTTCAAACTCTTCGTCCAGAAGCACACGCCATACCTGCGGCTGATCCGGATTGTTTTCCGAGATCACAACCTTAAAGTCATCGACTGGTTTGAAGTTGTGCGGTGTGGTGGTCTCCCTTACAATGTAGGTTCCGTATGCAAGCGGAATGGAGCATGCATATCCACGCTCATCCGTGAACATTTCTGTCTGTCCGTCTGCGGTCAGTACAACCGGAGTTGCAGATGCAAAGTCATAGGAACCGTCCTTATTTTTCTTCAGGCTGCTCTCCAGATATGCACTGAATCCCACACCTTTTAACAGATCGGCATCGGTCTTACCATTGTTGGCTGCTTTAATGACCTGGAACGGCTGTTTGATCACATCTTCCAGAGAAGTTGCGGTACGTTCTACCGTCTGAACCAGATCTCCCTCGTCATTACACTCCAGATCATGTTCTTCCGGGTCTGCCAGATATCCAACAGGCGGCGTCAATTCTTTCACGTAATACTTTCCGAGATAGAGGTCTGCGATTTCTGCATTTCCCTCTGTATCCGTAGTCAGGGTTGCAATCTGCGTTCCTGCCGGGTAAAGGACACCTGTCTGTCCATCCGGATGAACGATATCCTCACGGGCATACAGTCCGTAAACCGCACCCTCAAGGGTTGCATCTCCCTGTGCGGTCTTTCCGGTTTCGGAATCCTCTTTTACCAGTTTGATCTTCGCATTGACACGCTCGTTCTGGAACGTGTGGCTGAAAGAAACGGTTGCCTCTTTGTCTGTGGTGTACTGGAACGTAAAAGAGTACACATCCTCACTGTTTCTGGTATATCCGGCCGGTGCAGAAACCTCTTTCATGTAGTAGCTGTTAGCGATCGGCAGGTCTGCCTGATATACGGCTTTTCCGTCTGTTCCGGTCACTACCTTCTCAATGAGGGTATCTTTTTTGACCACAACGGTTCCGTCCGCTGCTTTGATGTCGTTTCCGGCATACAGGCCATAAGTGCCGCCCGGAAGGTATTTCCTGGTTTCCTTATCCTGTTTGTATACGCTTACGCTTGCTTTTTGGCGGTCATTTTTGAATGTCACGCTTCCCATGACCTTCTCCACATTGCTTCCGGCATAGGAAAGGGTGATTTCCTGGCTTTCGCCTGTGCATATCAGATTTTGTGGTGCCTGCATTTCTTTTACCACATATTTTCCCAGATATAGATTATCCAGTGTGACACTTCCGTCATCCCCGGTAGTAAGTCCGGCTTTGACCAGTGCGTCTTTTTTATAAATGACGGTTCCGTCTGCGGATACAATATCCGCTGCGGCATAAACATTGTAAACCGCACTCTTCTGTTTCTGCTCGGTATAAACAAAGGAAACACCATCATCAGTTACCTTTGCTCCGGTCAGGACTTCTCCTAATTTATAAACAGTCAGGCTTGCCATCTGCTCTGCATCGGTAACGGTTTGTTTTACAGTATCTCCGATGACCAGTTTCACATCGTAGGCTTTGGTATCCAGCAGATATCCGTTTGGTACGGAGATCTCTTTCAGGTATACGGTATCCTGTGTTTTGGTGATCGTAACGCTGGAAGCTCCGTTGGCATCTGTGGCCGGCATCTTTGTGATCAAGTTCTTTCCATCCTTGTCACTGTAAACGCCATAAACTGCACCTGCGATGGCTTTGTTGCTCTTGCGGTCCTTCTTTACGATCTCCAGAGTTGCCTGTTTTACCCATGACACTTTAAAATCTACATACTTCTCATCGGTCACGCCCTCGCCAAATACCAGGGCAAGGTCCTGTGTCTCGCTTCCGGTTGTGATCTTGTAAGCGGAATAGTCTTTGATGATGCTTCCCTTCATGGTAACAGACCATTCCCCTTTGACATCCACTGCCTGTGTCAGCGGTGCAGATAAGTAGAATTTGGTACCGCCGCAGATCTCCACGGATGCACCTGCACTGCTTGTTTTTCCCGTTGTCACATTATGCAGTTTGACACCGGAAGGCAGTTTCATGGTGATGGTCTGCAGTTCGGATGCCTTAAAGGTGATCTCTTCTGTTCTCTGGCTGTTGCCGCTGATATATGCGGTAACATCTGCATTGGAGAAACTCATGTCCACTTCCGGTATCTCCGGCTGGCTCATGCAATAATTGTAGAGTTCCATTGCCAGAGCCTGTCCGGTTGCATTCGTACCGGAAAAAGCGTCACTACTGTTATTGGCATAAGACGCAGCCAGATGGACAATGATAAACTGTTTTCCAGCGGAAAAATCAGGATGTTTCTCTGAGAAAAATCCATTTTCGCCGGATGCTTTTGTGCCGTAGTAGCATACTTTTGCCAGTGCTTTGCTGTCACCCAGTTTGGTGATCTTATAAACACCATCCCCAGGTCCTGCTTTTGACGGCTGCACACAGTAGGCAGTTGCAGACACGTTTCCAAATTTTACGGTATATTTATAGGTTACATAAGAACCCAGACCGTAGTCTGCATAATAGTATGCAGTCCCTCTTGTCACATCTACATCCTGTGTTGCTCTTGTACTGGTATTGACTGCGGTGAAAGAAACGGTTTCCCCATCTTCCATTGCCATAAGGTCAATATCCTGTTCCCCTGCCTGCTCCAGAACATCGCTGAGTGTCAGCCCGGATTCTTTATCGGTTGTATTTTCTGTTTCGGCTTCCTCTAATGCGGCATCAAACTCAGATTCAGAAAGTCCACCCTGAAATTCGGGTTCTGTTTCTTCCGGTTCTTCTGTTTCAGATTCAGCTGTCTCCGGCTCAACAATTTCTGTTTCTACAGGCACTGTCTCAGTTTCTTCCTGCGAGGCAGCTTCCTCATCATCAGAACCTGTATCCTCTTCGGTAACTGCCTGTTCTGTCTGCGGTTCACTCTGAGCTGCTGTCACAGGCTCTTTTACGATCAGGTTTCTCCCAATCTGATAAACCGGGTGGTTCTGGTTGACTGGCTCCACATAATAAACGGCATGGTAAGTGTCTGCATGGCTGGTGCTGAAGTTCTCCCCGGCGTCATTCTCTGCTTTCTGGAATGTCACTTTGACTTTGCTTTCGTCCTTGATTTCCAAATTTGTAAAATCCGTGGAAACATCAAAGTCCTGTCCGACTTCCAGCTCCAGATCGGTGGCTTTTACCACTTCATTTTCATCCAGCTGATCCTTTACGGATTCATACGCTGGCGGTTCCGCCGCTTTCGGCTCTTCCGAAGCATACACCGTCAGCGGTGAAATGACCGTGGATAAGATGGTGACTGCCGCCATCACCCCTGAAAGGATTCGCCTGAATCGATATTTACTCTTCATGTTTTCTACCTCTTTCTTCTTTTTCTTCATTTTGCATAAGAACAGCCGGATGTTTCCACCCGGCCTGTCTGTTCTCATTATTCTGTTATCTCGCATCATCTGTCCGTCTTGGATTCTGCAGACAGGCATAGGTACTTTTGTCATACCGCCATGCCTTATCCCCGTCCAGATTGGCAAGTAGATGCTTCCGTACATTTTTGTATTCGTCCCCGATCAATCCGAGGCGGAGCAGAAAGGTGCGGAACGTAAATGCCGGGTTATCCCCGATCTCCGTCTTTTTTGCATGGGTACAAGATTGGTTGATCGCCTGTGCGGATATGGCAAGTGCCAGTGTGATATTCGACCGGACTTTTCCTGCATGGAGAGTGCTTTCAAAACAACGCCATTCCAGTGTTCCCTTGGAAAAAACAGCATGTAGGTTTAAGGCATAATACCTTGTCCAGTTGTAATGCTCGGAGCTTCCGTCATTTCCCTCATACCATGCCCTTTTGAATTTTTCCATCGTGATGGTGCTGTTTGGCATCCGGCGGATCTTCTCCAATACCATAGGACGGACTTTCTGGCAATACTCATCTTCCCTTCTCGTCTGTACATTTAAGGCTTTGAACAGAATATCCTCTTTGCAGTACATGATCGTCAGTGCATTTTTCAGACTCCTTGGTGTATGATTGGATGCGTCCACATGGACATGCATGCCACAGGATGAATTGACAAAAGCACCTGCGTTTTTGACACACCGCACCACTTCCTGGAGTTTCCCCATTTCCGAATATTCCAATTTCGGGGATACCATTTCTGTCGAATAATCTCCATCGGCATCTATTACAGTACCATTTGCCAGCCTTTCACAGTCGATACTGCTGTCTCTTGAAAATTTCCACGTTTTTCCATCTGAATCTTTTACACACCAGGAATCGTAAGAACGGATATGATATGGCTCTGTTCCGAACATTCTTCCAATCGCAACAGCCGCATCATAGCGGCTGATACCTGTCATCTCAATCTCTGTACCAAAATACTGGTCTTTTAGGTCGATCTGCTTCACCCACCCTTCGCTTCTGGAACAGGTGAGCCGCTTTGGATCTCTTCATCTACTGCTTTCAAATTTCTGCCTATTGCTTCAATGACATTGACAGTGACACCATTACCGGCCTGCTTGTAAAGCTGATTATCCGATGTTTCTTTTTCCATCTTGGAAATCTGACCATCCCGATATCCCTGCAGCCGCAGACACTCCCTTGGCGTCAGCCTGCGGATTCTGCCGTGGTAAATCACTCCATGACGGTCAGTTGCCGTAATGGTGAACATTGGCTCTTCCGGTTCTTTCATCCTTCTTCCATTCTGGCGGACTTTTTCCTTGGCCGGTGTCAGCACTGCCCTTGGCGGTTCTTCCACCAGCACCCCGGAACTTTCGCCTCTGTGGTTATGGATGCTGGAATCCTGTCTGGTATTCAGACATCTTGCAACGTCTGTCACCAGCGGCGGAGGGGAGATATCTACAAAATGCAGTGTTCCCTGCTGGTTTCCGGTCGTCAGGGTATGGGCGATCTCATGCCCGACTCTCCCCCTGCGACTGTTGATTCCCGGATATCCGAGATCGATGCTGTCCCCCTCGTAGGCCATCTTGTATCCTTTTCGGGTGTTTTCCTTGATTGGGATACCGACTTCGTATAATCCGGTCTTGCCGCCCATACCACCAGACCCGCTGGTCAGCGTGCAGCTCAGTCCTTCTTCTGCGTAGACTCTTTCTCCCTGTTTGCCAGCATGGACTTGTATAAGAGCTGTTCCATTTGCTTTTGGGAAAGGTAATATTTTTCCGGCACATCTTCCATCAAGATATCCGACAATATACACCCGCTTCCTTGACTGGGGGACTCCGAAATCCTTGCTGTTAAGCACTTTCCATTCGACATGATACCCCAGTTCAGATAGCGTACTGAGGATGGTGTGAAACGTCCGCCCTTTGTCATGCGAAAGCAGACCGGGTACGTTTTCAAGGAGAAAATACGCAGGTCGTTTGTCTGCAACCAGTCTGGCAACTTCAAAGAAAAGGGTTCCTCTTGCATCGGCAAATCCTTCCCTTCGTCCAGCGATTGAGAATGCCTGGCAAGGAAATCCCGCACATAAAAGATCAAAGTCCGGCATTCGTTCTGTTTCAATATTTCTTGCGTCATTGCAGAACCACTCTCCTTCCGTATCAAACAGCACCCGGTAGTTGTGGTCTGCATATGCATCTGCTTCACAGTGTCCGACACAGGTGAAGCCCCCTGCCCTGTGCAGCCCTTCTCGGAATCCTCCGATTCCACTGAACAGGTCAAAAAATCGAATTGTTCCGGCTATCAGCCTCCCTTCGCTGCGAAAAAAACAGTGCAGATTTCTCTGCACCGTTTCCGTCTCTTGGTTTCTGTTTTGTGATGTCTATTCTTCTGATTCCGCTTCCTCTGGCTCAGATTCTTCTGCTTCTTCGGTTTCCAGTTCTGTTGGCTCTGCTTCCGCTGGCTCTTCGTTTTCTGGCTCTGTCGGCTCTTCATCTGCTTCAGCTTCGTCCGGTTCTGTCATTTCTCCGTCTGTTTCAGCTTCCAGTGCTTCTGTCTCAGGCTCTTCTGCTTCAGGTTCTACTGACTCTTCATCCGGTTCTGATTTTGCAGTCTCAGGATCTTCCATTTCTGTTTCTTCGGCTTCCTCTGACTCTGCTTTCCATTTGGCTTCTTCTTTTTCGATTGCATCTTCGATAAGCCCGATTAAGAAGTCTTTCTGTTTCATGCCATTCCTGGCGAGGACTGCTTTCAGTCTGGAAAATAAATCCTCGGTTACCTGTACTGCTACTGTTCTTAAATCTGCCATGTTCGCCTTTTCTCCTTTTCTTGTCATGTGTTCTTCGATTACCATTTCAAGGTATTTTGGTATGCTGATTCCTAACTCTTCGACTTCCAGTTTTAGCTTTTCATGCAGCTCTACCGGGATTTTTCCGCATATGTTTTTCATCTCCATTGTGTTCGTTCTCCTTTCTTTTTTCTACATACAACATACCCTAAAACGTGACAGAAAGCTATTCACAATACCCAACGAATATGAGGCTCTCAAAAGCTCCCAAAGGATGCAGATCCAATAACATTCAATAGGCATCACCCCTTTCAAAAATCCGTGATTTATACTAATTTGACTGCTTGAAATTTGGCTATTTTATCACCAGGAAAGACTTGACTTTTTCAGAATGCATCCTCAAGCCCGGAGAGAAAATCCAGCATCTGGGACGGGATTTCTTCCTTTTTTGAAACACTCTCCCCGGAGCCAGAAATGGAAACACCTGCCAGTTCTTCCCGGATTGCCTGCCGGATGCTTTTCTCCAGCTGGTTGTTTTCCTGATCTTTTAAGATCACCTGAACCAGATAGCTGCTCTTCTGTCCATCTGGAACACTTTGCAGGATCTCCCATGCCTTTTTGTGATCTGGGTTATCAAGGTTCAGGCGGAACGAGAAAACGGGTCTCTTTACTTCGCGCACATCTGCCCCACAATCCGCTCATAGCCGGAA